>Ga0307987_1002047_pt1 | contig 10732 bp, 12 predicted proteins | sample EllFjometagen181_FD_203157 | JGI IMG/M metagenome (GOLD analysis project Ga0307987, IMG submission 203157) | Marine microbial communities from Ellis Fjord, Antarctic Ocean - #181 | ecosystem: Environmental > Aquatic > Marine > Unclassified | place: Southern Ocean | collected 2014-10-08 | reverse complement strand
ATTTGGTAATCTGCTAGCATCTGAATTATGTGTTAAATCCGCTATTTTTACTTCTTTAGCAAGTGGGTTTTGTTTTATTTCACTCAAATATGACATGTCTATTTTTTTAGAATTACCTACATGAGTAAGAAGATGAACTGCGTCGGCTACACTATCCCCAAACAATTTGCGAATTTGTTCAATTTTAATATCAGTGTCTTCTACAATATCGTGTAATAATGCAACGATGCCCAATTCAGGTGGTATTGATGAATTACCACCCACTAAATTAAACACAGATAATATATGTCCGTTAAAATAATCATTACCTCCCTTATCTGTTTGTCCAGAATGATATTCTTTTGATAATGAGTAAGCCAGTTTAGTTAAGTCAGTCATTTCCATAATTTATTGTTTTCTTATTCTCAATATATTCCATGAGTTCTAAAATTAATTTTTTGTTTGTCTGGCATTTCTGAAATAAGCTATTCATCATATTCAATAAAATCAAATATTTCATAAATACCATTATCAATCAAAGTAAAGCTGCCTGTGTAATATCCATCATCCCCACAATCTGCTGATAATACACTCCAGCTATACTCGGCTTTACACAAGTTATAAAGATCAATGTAAAACTTATCAGAAAAACTAGGTGTTCCAAAACCAAAATCACAATCACCTTGCGATTTCTTAATGTTTGAAAAGAACTTCGCTAAAGCTCTGTCTATATTTGGCTTACCATTATCTAAAGTTGGAAAATTCCTTGAATTAATTGTTAGATTATCGCTTGGTAAACAAAAAAGATAGTAATCTCCCAGTTCATTTTTTACAAAAAAGTTACCTTCAAATAATTTAATAATATTTTTCCATTTTTCTTCAAATCGTTGGATAACTTCAGTGCCTGATTTGATTTTCTCAAATTCGCCTTCTAGTTCAACATTGCAGTAGCCCATATCGTTATTTAATAGTTTTTAACACACTCATCATTTAAAAGTTTAGCTCTTTTCTCAGTCATTCGAAAATGATATCTCTGGGCACCTCCTGCTTTAAGGAATTTTGTGTCCCAGATTACAAAAAATTCATTTTTTCACTTTTGATTTTAGAGAAATCGCAGAAACCATTAAATGATTTTCCTAAATCAGGTCAAATGTGCTTCATTTCCTTGAATCTCTCCTAACTATCAGGCTCAAACAAGAATGTCTAATTTTACATTTTCCAAAAAAGAGTAAGACTTTCCGTCATAAATTAACCCTTAATAAATACTTTAGTCTTATTCTTACACTTATTACATTGGTAGTTGTAAATTTTTGATGTAGAAGAACCTAAATTAGGAATTGTTCTCTTGATGCTCTCAACATTACCACATTTATCACATTTGTGTTGATACTTGTCTGGTCCAGTTTGAACACATCCGCTAACTATAGATGCCATATTTATACTATTTTAAATCCTAATTTTTTTGTATTCTCGGTGTCGCAATTATTGTGTTTGATGTGAAAACAGAAAAGGTCAGCAATATACAAGTTGTGGCCATTCTCTTTTAAGTTCAATGAGCTAAGAAATAGCTTACAATTCCTTCAATATTCTTCTTAATTCTGATATTTCTCGTTCTAAATCTGACATTTTAGCCCATACTTCCTTAGGCACACCACGCTTTTGTGCCTTTTTAATAAATCTTTTTTGTGTGCCTTGTTGCAGACCATCCAGAAAATTGTTTATAAATCCAGATATTGATAATTTATTTTTCTTTTCCATCTATTTATTCTTAATATCTTTTAATCTGACTCGGATTCATAAATTTGAAAATTCCGAGTGAGTCTTATTGTTTTATAAATTTGGTTTTATAAACATTTAATTTACTTCTACTATCTATTTTACACCATACTTAGTTGGACCAATATTTGTCAAAGTTAAGAGATACTTCTTACATTCATAGATTTAATTTCAATGATAATATTATTGATAATAATTAGCTGTTGTAATGTTGCTAACTTTTAGCATAAGCGTAAAGAAAGTTATCAATATTTCAATAGCATTTTATGCATCTTGTATCAGTAATTTTAAAGCTTCATATGGTGTTTTGTGTAACAATATTTTCTGTTCTAGGCTTTTCATTCCTTATATAGCTTGGGGTGGCAATTTTAATAACCACTTTAGTTAGAAAAAAGGTTTAAGATAATGATGAGGTTATGTTTATGATTAAGGAAGGGCTGTGTGAAATTAAGGAATGTTCACTGAACCAGTATGGTAAAGCGATAACAAATATTAACTTGTCTTTTCAAGAAATTGGGGAATCAAAATTTGTACGTCAATTATCTATTATATCATATAAGTGATCTAATAGATCTATGCCTTTCTGATTAGAGAGTGGTCGTATTTTTTCAACATGAAATTGTGTTTCTCCAAAACCAGTTAAAGCTGGATTTGTTATTGGTGTGAATATCTCATCAATTATTAAACCATCGTGCAATTCTTTCGAGAAATCTCCCTTTATTTTTTCACTACTCTTGGCTAATCTAAATATTAATGGTGAACTTTGTAATGAAACAATACTACCAACCTGTTTTCTGCTAACAACAATTGTTGTATAACGACTACCTGAAATTTTATAAGTAATTTCTTTCCCCGACTTCCATTTTGATTGAGACAATAATTTTAAAAACTTAGAATAATCATTGCCTTTGTCGTTATGTTTAATCTTATGTAGTAATGTGTCAAAAGGTTGTTCATGTGATGATACAGATGTTAATTTTGTCATTTTAAGCATTTCCCAGATTGGAATAAATTCTTCCTTACTTATAATACCATCTCCATTCTTATCTACAATCTCGAATAACAAGTCAAAAAAGGAAGAGATGTCACTTTTTAATTGCTCTGTATCAATTGTTCGGTCATACAATTTATGAATATGCGGAATTGTATCAATAAAATCCCAGTCTTCAATTTTTATGATTGTTTCGGCGTATGGATTCTTTACAAAAAAAGAAAAAATCTCAGGCCAAGCAATTTGCATACATATAAGGGAATATAGTATTTCTCTGTCGTGTATTGTGACAGTTTTTCCTTTTGGTGAATTATCTCTCCTCACAATATCAAGCAATTTGGCATAATTAATTACTCGCTTTATACTACGTGGATTTCTGCCAACTGTACAGGCTGTTATTTCAGAATAATATCGTCTTTCCTCATCCGTAATCTTTCTTTTACCTGTAAATTGTGCTTCTTCAAGCAAGGAAGTTACGTAATCATCTAATTTATAACTCGTTGTTGGCATAGTGAATGGCAACTGAATGATTTTGTCAAAAAAGGATTTGCCACTTGTTTTCTGCAAATCTTCTCCTAATTTATTAGCCATTCCTACCTGGATAACTTCATAGTCAACTGCTACTACAAATACACAATTAGGCACATCCATGAAATTTTTTATAGATTCCAGTAATTCTAAGGCTTTTATCGGCTTAACTCGATCTAAGTCATCAATAAAGATCACCAATCTACTAAGTTTATTTTGCTCAACAATATTTTGCACCAACTGCTCAAAATAGACTTTAAAATTCAACATTATACTTGAGATATCAACGTAACCCAATTTATCAGATTGTGTTTCTTTTCCTTCAAGCATTATTGATGGATCAATTTTAAAACCTCCAAAAGAAATAGACCCTAATGTTTTAAGAACCTTATTGATAGATTCTTTGCTCTTTTGGAGGTTGTCATCACTCACATTAAACTCTTTTTTTATAGAGTCAAGCAAAGCTTTTATTACAGATGCTCCGAGAAATTCATCTTGATGAAAAAGGGAATATTGCCATGTGTTAAACCAAATTAAGCCATTTCTGTAACCAGCTTTTTCTTTTTTGAATATTTTTCCTTCAAGAAAGACTTTAATCATATTTAATGTACTGGTTTTTCCGATACCCCAATCTCCTTGGATGCCAATTGTCATAGGTGTTTCACACTCATTTATGAATTCAGCTAATGCAGATGCGAAAAATTTGAGTCCGAGCTTGTCAAATTCTTTTATTTTTCCATCTAAGTTTTTTTTCCCAAGATCCTTAAAATCAAGTGCTTTGTCGTTGAAACTAAATCGATTTGCCATAGTTAGTGGTTTTTATAATTTAATTGAGAAATTACCTTTTTTATTCAGACATGGAATATAATCCACTTTTTTATTTTTTAAAAAATAAACATAAAATCAGAATTAGCAAGGATATGACAATGGTAGAAGCCTATCATCACAGTTGCTCTAAATTATTTCTCTGTTAGCAATTACTCAATCTATTCTGTAATCCATTACCGAACAAAAGAAACCCATAGTGCAACAACACTCATCCCCCCCATGGCCCCGTCAATAGCATTCTTAGCATCTGAGATGCTTGCCATTTTGTGGTTTCTGCTATCACGAATATCACTGCCATTTAAAGTCGCAACTCTTTTGTTTTTACTATCGTAAAGATTATTTCCCTTTATGGTCGCAACTCTTTTGTTTTTACTATCGTAAAGATTATTTCCCTTTATGGTCGCAACTCTTTGGTTTTTACTGTCGTAAAGATTATTTCCCTTCATTTTAAAATTTCCCATTATTTTACTTTTAAGTGTTCCTACTAGTATGCTTTTAAGTGTTCCCCGTTTTATGATGTGGTCACATGTCTTCACTTTTTATTAATCCTTGTCATTAGTTAGCAATTAATACACTCACACGTTTCCTTAAATTAATCCTCACGATCGGATTAACTTCTACCATACCAGCAAAATTATCATCTATATAATCCTCGATTTCTTTAAGTTCTTCCTAAATAGCTTTAGCTTATTCCTTCATTATTGGGTCATTTTTCAATTGATCTTCAATCCCAGAAACAGTGGGCATGAAAATAAATTTAAAAACCCGAGTCATTAAACCTCCTGATTTAGTAGTCTTTTCCGTATCAAATTTATTTAATGTAGGCAAGTTAATGGTTTACAAATATATATTTTATTTCTATCCTAAGACATACTTATATGCATTATTAATCTTTTCCTCAATTTTTGCTCCAGTCCAAATTGGAAGTTCTTGATATGATTTCTTTATTGTTTAAGTTCTCAGTCATTGATTATTTTTTCAAAAAACACTCCCATAATGTTAGTTTTTAAAGGTTTTTATATGATTAAGTAGTGTAAAGTACTTTAATTATTTCAACCATTGCGAAGGTATCCAAACCACAATATTCGAGCAAGTCATTTCTGACTTGGTTTATCTTAAGTTGATCGGTTTCATTGTAAAGGCTATCAAATGCAAGGCTAGCGTCACCACCTTGGGCGATATTTAATGCTTTGTAGCTTAACTCGGGCACTAATGCAGGCAGCACTTTCTTGATGGAGTATGATCCTTTCATTTCAGGTTTGTAGTAGTGTTTTTGTGAAAAAGGCAGCATTAAATCTTTAATCCTACAAATCATATTATCAACCTGATTTCTATACCTTGGAAAGTCATTAGCTATTTCATTAATTCTTGCTGTTTCGAACCCTTTGTTAAATACAATTATATCACCTGATGTGCCAATATCGTTGATGAGCTTCTCAATTAGTGGTATACGAGGATCATCTTTAGCTTCTGCAAGAAACTCCTTATGGGTTAGATCTCCATTGGGCTCATATTGAATATGTAAAGAATATTGAAAAGTCATCTGCTGAAATGGTCGTGATTGATCAAACATTGGAATGCCTGACTGAAATGTTTCAAAATCGAGATAGTATAGTGGATATTGCAGACTATTAACAAATTCCTTGATTTCATGATTATTTATTGTTGTTTCGCCAGTCTTCTCGGTAAGGACTTGTAGCTGTTGATTATCACTCAAAGGGAAATCATCGGGAACATCTGACACTTCAATAATACCTTGTTCATATAATTGAAATTTCTTTTCTGATGATAGCCTAGATATATTAAAGACACTATACTCAGGTATATCTTTCCAACAATGTCCCTCAAAACTGCATGTATACGGGTCATTACATTGTGGCCCTATATTTATGTCAGGAACCATAGGACTGCCTAACATAAGTTTCATTTGCTTAATGTGTTTTCTGACTTTGGGTAACATTGGTAATATTCTGTCTTTTACGGATTCAATTGTAAATAATTGATTAATGTCAAGATCTCCGTTTCTTACATATTGATTGTTAATAAATACGATGGATATATCTTCAATTTCGATTCCCGAGGAAGTAATTACATGATACTGAAATGCTGTATCCCATAAATAGACATCTTTAACAGATGTGGAGCCTTTTACTTCATAAGCATACCAACTACCATTAGTTTTAGTAAGAATATCAACAAAGCACATAAGGTTCTCAAACTTAAAACCTGCTTCGTAAATAGTTGGAGAGTTAGTTGCTAATAAACGCTTTGTTTCACTAAAAACCATTGAGAAATTACTAGGTATGTACTTTTCCAAATCGATACCCTCAGGAAATAGCTTTTGTGCCAGTATGCCAATATTTGTTCCTTTATCAAATATTGCTTGCTGTGATAGGGAAACTTTATCTTCAAGTTCTCTGTGATGCTTATTGAGGTACAGTGATTTATAGCATTGTAAGCCTCTGACGAAAGCAGATTTTGAAATGTTGATACTGTAATTCATGGGTGATTAATATTTTCTAAAATTACAAAAATATTTGAATAGAATTAGTAATTTTACAAGAAATACACAACCTGCATACCTGTAATGATTGAGCTTAAAGATTTTTGAAACTATATTGACAAAGTGCCAACTACGGATTGGGATATATTATTCGGCATCATATCAAGAATTGAATCATGTGAAGTTTTTGGAAAATGGGAGAACTTTGAAGAATATGCTGATGGTGTTACTCATTTTCCAGTTATGAATGCTTTTGAGTTTGTCCTTGATTTTGAGGATATAATGTATAAGCTGAATTTTGTAGTGGACTTCGACTGGGGGAAGTGATATTTGTAGAAATATCAAATAGCTTTTTACATGTTTCATAATTCATGCCAACTCCATTATCAGAAATAGAGATTTCAACTACACAAGAACCGCCTATTTCTCTTGTTCCACTATGGATTTTGAATTTCATAGTCAAATATCAAAAATATCAATTTGCCAATCTTCGTTTGGGGGTTCTTCTGTTGTTAGATTATTTCCATTATAGAATTGGTATTTACCCGGCTTACTTTTTAATTCTTCCCATAGTTTATATTTAATATTAAAAATATTTTTGGAGTAATTTTTTTCATTTTCTTTTCCTTTTCTTGAAAGTAAAGTTTTTGTTTCTAAAATTAAAATGTGAAAAGAAATTGGCATTTTGGAATTGCTAAATTCTTTAAAAGCACTCTCAAATTTTTTGAATAATTTTTTTACAGTTCCACTATCTTCTGTTTTAAAAACTTGTATCCACGCACCATTACAATTTTCTCGAACAAGTTTTTCAATATCCTTATTTATTGATTCTTGTTTAGGATTATGAGCTTTGAACTCTATATTTATGACTTTTTTTCCATTATTATAAAAACTCATATCTGACGAGGCACTTCTTTTACTTTTACCACTAAATTTATAAACTTCTTTCGTTGGTGTCTCAATAGAATAATTAAGGTTTGAATGCATGAATTGTTCGTGAGTATTTATTAATGTAAATCTTAATTCTTGTTCGCTAATCCTGATCATTCTATTTTTATATCTTGGAAATTTTAATAGCGTTTTGCTATTTGGTTTCTCAAAATATATTTTCAATAATTCCTTTGATGTTTCCTGCACTAATTCAAGTAAATATTTATTTATTGTATATGTGTCCATAGTTTAATTTTCTTGTATTTTGGTTTCAAATGCCCTTTTATTCTTATTTACTCATCTTCTTTCTCTTATTAGGGCAACATAAATTCTAAGAATAACAATTCTGCTTTTGCGTAATCATTTTCAAATTTTAAGTTCCATCTTTTTTCCATAAATTCAAGTATTAAATTTCCTCTTTCAAGAATTGTTTCTGGTGTCCATTCTTCATATAAAGAAACTTCAATTTCAGAATGAGAACCATCAGAATATCCTTGCCTTAATTTATTTTTCTTATCGTTAAATTTTACTTTCTTCTTATCATCAAAACAATCATTTTGTAAACTTGAATTTATACTTTGTGAAAGAGGTAATAAATTACCTAATGTTCCTTGAAAATAGATTTTGTTAGATTTTTTTTGCCCTTTAAAACTATCTGTCCAACACTTATTTGTAGGTGTCTGAGGATAAATGTGTTCGATGGAAACTTTGTCTTTTTCACTTTTAACAAACAAACTCCAATCAATTTTTTGACTACCTCTTAATCTCACTTTTTCCATTTCGTATTCATAGAGGAAATACCTTAACCCATTCCATTGATAAAAGCCACCACCATTTTTGAATTTTTTCTCAATGAATTTCTGAAAATCTTCATAATCAAAAAACAATTCATTTGATTCATCTGCCTCATAAGAAAATACATTATCAACTAATTCATTTAATCTCAGCACAATATCGTCAACTGAAAACTCCTTTATTCTTAACTTTCTTGATGCCCTATAAAATTCACTGTTTCGATAGTTTGCCATAGAGCGACTCATTCTAAAACCAATAAAAATAAATCGTTCAATTGCTTTAAAAAGTCTAATTCGTTTTTTAGAATCGATGGCTTCTGAAAGAAACGAACTTGTGATCAAGGGTCTAAAATATATTATTCCAATTCTATTTAACCTATCAATCCAAAGGCTCTCGTTTTTAGTTAAGTCAGGATTGTTTATAGGATTGTGAGTGTTATACCAATGAACAGCGGCTGCTTTAAGACTATTTACATAGTTTTCAATTTCTTTTGGTGTAAGTTTTGGAATTAGAACTGTTTCTTCCTCAATTCCATTTGCTTCTACTTCTTCTTGGTCACTTTCTTCACCTTCTCTTATTTCTTCAAAGGCTTGCAGAGAACTTACTTTTACTTCTGTTTTAGTATAAATATTTTGTGGTGTAAATTTTTGCTCTAATAAAAACCGAATGTAATCATCGCCTTTTTCTCTTGTATATTGAAAATACATTATCCAATGTGCAACCAAAAAATCATCATCATTGAGTGGGTTTTTTTTATTGCGGCCTAACTGAAAATAAACTTCTTTCCAAGCATCATTTATTGTTTTTCTAAGCGAAACACGTTCATCTAATTTCAAATCATTACCATCATACAACGTTGTTAAATAAATTAGTCTATTTTTTAGTAATTCAAGATTTGATAATTTTTTACCTCTATTATTCATTGTTTCAAAAGCAACAAAAACATCAAAATCGTCACTTATTTCATAAACATTGAACATTAGATTTTGTGTCAATTTTTTGAACAATGCTTCAATTTCAGACAAACCAAATTTTTGATAGAAATTCGCAAGGTTTTCCGTGAAAAAGTTTTTGGCATTTTCAAGATTCAACGTGTAGAATGTTTCTTGAATAGTTCCACTATTAGGTTCATTATAAATTCGGTGTTTTAAAAATTGAAAACTTGGGTTGTCAATTTCATATCCAAATTTGTATGTTCTTATAATAAATTGTGGTGGTCTTACAACGACTAAATACTCGTCTTTAATGTCTTTTAAACTAAAAGAACCCAAATATATTTCATTATCCTTTTTGCTTTTATTTTCTGGAAGTTGGCTTAATAATTCAGAAATTGCTTGGATGAATATCACAAAAGTTGTTAATCTTTGTTGACCATCAACAATATGAAATGGCTTATATCCTCTATCTTCAATTAGCCAACGTTCATCATTCCATCTATCCCAAACTTTTTTGTCAACCATTTTTAGGGATAAGAGTCCAGTGTAATGATATCTATCAGAGGGTAAATTGACAACATCTTCCCAAAAATCTTTTAATTGTCTTGTAGTCCAAGCATAACCTCTTTGGTAATCTGGAATTTTAAATATTCTGTCTTTGAATATATTTTTAAATGATACTAATTCATTCATATTATCCTCTTTCGTTTTTTGTTTTTAATTGCACCGTAGGTTCAAGTCTCAAATGCGAAAATCACGCTACTAATGTGTAAAGTTAATATTACCTTTATTTTTTCATTATCCATATACCAAATGTAACTATATAACTTCATATTGGTATGTAAAGTACACTTTTTCTAATTATTATGGTTTCATTTTATGTGGTTTTTTTTAGCAGTTTTCAAATGTACTTAATTATTATTTATTGAGATGTAATATCCCCAAAAAATAAGACAATTTAAAAGTAGACAAATTATATTAATTTTAAACTGTTATTAGCTTCACACAAACATTCATGAGACTCAACTTGTTTGACTTATGTTAATGGATAATATTTTTGTTCAAAATAAGAGATGGAGTTGTGCTAAAGAAAAGGTATTTTTATATTGATGGAAATACTTATCAATTTGAAATTGATTTAGCAGGATTGCAAGGTGGTGTTTATTTTTTAAGTGTTGAGTGGGAAAATATTCAAAAGGTTAAGAAGATTATTGTTTATTAAATGTATTTCTTATAATTCAATGTCATTTACATACTGCTCTTCTTCAAAATTAAACTCTACTGATATGGCTTTTTGATATTGGGAGTTGGTTGATATACATTCTGTATTAAATGGAATGTCATCAATGTATTGTTCTTCTTCTAAAGTAAAATCTGTTAATTGTTGCTCTGTGATTATTTCGTTGTAAATTTCTGTTGTACTAAATGGAATGTCATCAATATATGATTCTTCATTGAAGTTAACTG
>Ga0307987_1002044_pt1 | contig 10733 bp, 13 predicted proteins | sample EllFjometagen181_FD_203157 | JGI IMG/M metagenome (GOLD analysis project Ga0307987, IMG submission 203157) | Marine microbial communities from Ellis Fjord, Antarctic Ocean - #181 | ecosystem: Environmental > Aquatic > Marine > Unclassified | place: Southern Ocean | collected 2014-10-08 | reverse complement strand
TGTTTATTATTGTTCCCCACCCGCTCCACGACCTGCGCGCATTCGTCACCACCTGGCCCCAGCCCCTCGGGTCTATGGAGTCCCCGGCTTGGCTGCAGGAGCTGGCGACCGTCGAAGCCGAGGCCCCCTTCTCGCCCTTCGACGACACCATCAAGAAATCGGTGCGGGATCTGCTGCGCCACGGCGGCTTGAATCCCGCGGGCCGCTCCAAGCCCTGCTCGGAGTACATCCGCGGTGTTGCCGCCCAGGAGGCGCTTACCCGTCATCAACCCCGCTGTGGACGCCACCAACCTGGCAACGAGCGGCCGACTTGGTGGACGGCAGCGCTGCGCCGCGCGCCGGCCGGCGCTCCCATGAGCCATCCCAGGGCGCGTTCTCACCCTCCTCGACATGGTCCTTGACGACCAGCGCGCCTGGCTGGCAGGCTACCCGTACACGCGGATTCCCTCGTGTACAGCCCGCGGGCTGCCTATGCTTCTTATCCCCACAATCATGAGGTCTGTGCCATGAAGCTCCCTTGGCTCGAGATGACGGCGCTTTGCGCTTTCACGGTGCTGGCCGTCGGCTCCTTCGGCGGCGAATCTTCCACGTCGAGCGAGGCGGCGCTTCCCGCGAAGCCCGCGGTCGCCATCGACTGGGTGGCCGTACCCGGCGGGAGCCTAGTCTACGGCGTCGATGATGAGGGGCTGGGCGGCGCGGGCACCCATGGCAAGGGCCACCAGGCCACCGTGGTCGCCTTCGAGATCAGCCGCTCGGAGATCACCGTGTCGCAGTACGCTCCCTGCGTTCTGGCCGGGGTGTGTCGAGAGCCGAGCACCTGCTCGAAGGGGGAGCCGACCTGGGACAAGCCATCGAACCAGCACCTCCCGGTGAACTGCGTGAGCCTGCAGGACGCGCAGACCTACGCGACCTGGCTCGGGGCGCGCCTGCCGACCGAGGCCGAGTGGGAGCACGCAGCCCGCGGAGGGGCGAAGCACCGCTACGCCGGCTCCGACGACGTGGAAGCCTTGGCCTGGTACCGCGACAACAGCGACCGGGTACCCCACGAGGTCTGCACCAAGTTCGGCAACGGCCTGCAGCTGTGCGACATGTCCGGCAACGTCTCCGAGTGGGTCGACAGCGTGGACAACGGCACCCACAACTCCATCATCCGGGGCGGTGGCTGCGCCCACTCAGAGAAGTTCAGTGGCACCGCCTACCCGGCGCTGGCCAGCAAGGGAAGCCGAACGTCCTACATCGGTTTTCGGGTCGCCCGGTAGGTGAGGTTAGCCCAGCCAGTCCTCGAGCTGCTGCTGCATCTCGGGCCACACCGCCCGCTAGAAGGCGCGTAGGGACAGGTGGAGGTTGGCGGCGATGATGAGCAGGAGCAGGGTCGTGGCCACACCCATGATCGGTGCGCAGCCGGGCACGGCGGCCCAACCCAGGACCAGCAGGACGGCGAACCACGCGCCCACGGCCGCGGGCCAGCCGAACAGCGGCGTGGGCGCCCAGCTCAGGGACCAGCTGCCGTCGGTTCGCAGCTGCAGACACCCCATGAAGTAGGGCCTGCGACGAGGCTCGAGGCGCCGACGGAAGATCACGGCGCGGGCCCCCGGGTGCCAGCGCCAGATGACCTTCTCGCCCCTGGCGCGGTGCTCGCGGACCAGCTCCTCCCCGCGTGGGACGGGGAGTTCGTCCGGCACGGGTCGGCGGGAGGGCAGCAGGCGCGCGTAGCGCGGGCTGAGCATCGACCAGCCCACCAGCTCGAGGGCACAGACTATCGCGGCGATGGCGACGCTCATCAGGGCGGGTTCCAGTGGGGGCAGGCTCGGCATGGCCCGAGCCTGGTATCATTAGTAATGCCCCAGTCTGCCCGCGGGGCCGTTTGACCGTCAAGGGGCCCGTCGAGATCGGCGGGATGGTCTCCGAGAGGACCAGATCGCAGATCGGCAGTCTCGGGGCGTAGCTCGGCCGACCGCGACATCGGTGGGCTTACTGGGCCTGCAGGGTGTGCCGTGGGCTTCGTGCTCGCTGCCTCACTCCATGTTGGCACGGAGGGCAGCTCGGGATTCTGATCGCCACACTCGGGTGGCGCCAGACTACGTCCCTGGCTCACTCGAACCCAGGGACCGGATCAAAGGTGCCCATCGGGACCTCGGGCCGACAGGACACGATCCGGTGGTAGGACAACACCAAACCCCGACGAATTCCGTAACGCTGGACCGCCTCGATGGAGTAGTGGGAGCAGCTGGGAACATAGCGGCAACGAACCCTCCCGCGCAGTGCCAGGTGCCCATGCTGCTGGTACAGCGTCGCCGCCTGGACATAGGCCCGTCCGGTGACCTGATATCCCGGCGCTTGGAAGGTATCCGCCACCAACAACCCCACAAGCAGGAGGTAGATGACGAGATACGGCTCCGGTCGCCTGTGAAGAGTCAGGCGTTCCCGCAGTTCGGGCATCTTGCGCTTGCTTGCAGGCGTTTGTTGCCGCATTCTTGGCAGGGAACGAGGTTCCCCTGAGGCCGGGAGAACAGGTAGATCACCAGCCCGATCAGGCCGGTGAACATGACCAGGGCCATCCAGAGCACAGAGCTGTCCATGCCCCTGGCTTTCGCATCGCGGGCCACCCAGACCAGCAACGCGATATTCAGGGCAATGACAGCAACAGCGAAGATGACTGGAAGAAGCGCCATAATACCGACGCCACCCAGGCATGATCCACAGGCCGCACAGGCCTCGGCGTCGCTGGGTTGGGAGGTCCTTCGCTGCTGCGCCCAGGCATTACCGACTGGGACCAGAAAGATTGACGACGAGAACGCCAGCGCGCGAAGCCGATTCATGTTCTTCTCCCTCCTTGTACATCGACAGGTATCCCAACCCGCGTCTCAGCACCACAGCTCGATATTCCCGCAGCGCGGGCAGGGGATAGGCATTGTTGAAGAATGGCGCCTGGCCTTCTCCCATACGCTCCTGCCAGCCCCCGGGTAGCAACGCATCGCTTCCCGTGCTCATCGTCTGACACGGCACCAGGCTGGGTGAGCGCCATGCCAGCCGACGAGCCCGTGGTGGCAGTGCAGGTCGTGGCGGGGATCGGGATCATGGAAGCGAGAGGGTGGCGTTCACCGTGATGGTCAGGGAACGTGTTGTTTGCCGACAACAACCCCGAAACCAAGGAGAACGCCCATGGAAAGGTATATCGGCATCGATGTCCACGCAGCCAGCTGTACGCTGGCGGTGGCCTCGGAGCGCGGCAGGCTGCTGCGAACGATGGTGGTAGAGACCAACGGCGAGGCGCTGGTGGATGCCCTGCGTTGCATCGCTGGCCATCGGCGTGTGGTCTTCGAGGAGGGCACCCAGGCTGGCTGGTGGAGTTGCTGGAGCCGCATGTGCACGAGGTGGTGGTGGCTCTCGTCCCCCGCTGTCCAGTCCCGCGTTCCCAGCCCAGCTGTAGCCCCCTCCATCTCACGATCAGCTCCACACATCCCAACCCAGGCTCCTGGGATCACCCCTGGGACAACAGCGCCGCCCACAGGAGCGTAGCGACGAGGATGGCGCCCCTATAGACGTGAAGGGTGACCATCACCCACCGGTTGGGGCTCCATGCTGAGGGTGGGCTGACCAGGAGTCCCAAGGGCCGGCAGTACGCCGCCGAGCGCCCCGGCCCAGACTGGTACGCCCATGGCACCACGCCGAAGACGACGTGGCTGCTGCACGCCCATCAAGCCCTTCGGGAGAAAGCGGGGGATCCGCGCGCACACCAGGGGCCGACGCAGGCTAGCCCCCACCCTCCTGTCCACCCGCGGTCGTCCAGATCGTCGCGCCGCTGCGATCCACGACGGTGCTCGGCTGGTGCTTGTCGTCGTAGACGAACATCAGCGAGGAGTTGCCGGCGGGAATCGTGAGGGCCCAGTTCGGTTCGACGAGCCAGCTGCCGCTGGTGTCGATGATGCCGCAGGTCTTCTCCGACTCGCAGGCCAGCGCGCGGCCGTCGCTGAACGGGTGGGCGAACGAGAACCGGGGCTCCAGCTTCATCTCGCCCTTCTTGTCGATGTACCCGAAGTCGGTGTCGTTCTCGCCCTCGAGCACGGCGGCCAGACCATCACCGAACAGGCCAGCTCGCGCGAAGCGCGGTTCGATCACGAACGCACCCGTCTTGTCGATGTATCCGTATAGCTTTTCACGCTTCTTCATGACCATCACCGGGGCGAAGCCATCGGAGAACATGCCGCAGCCGCTGAACTGTTCGGGGATCACCACCTGGCCGCTGTTGTCGATGTAGCCGCAGCGGCGCTCGCTCTTGCGCTTGGGGGCCTCGGTCCGAACCGCAGCGAACCCCTCGGAGAAGCCGCAGGGAATGGCTGCCAGGCAGCCCACATGGGCGAAGGTCGGAGGGAGCTTCTCCGCACCCGAGCTATCGATGAAGCCCCACTTGTCGCCGGTCTTCACCGGCGCCAGGCCCTCACTGAAGTGGCTGACGCTGTCGTAGGTTGGCGGGATCTTCCACTCGCCCGCGCTGTCCACGAAGCCCCAGGAGCCCGAGACATGGTCCTTCACGCCCACGAGACCCTCGCTGAACGACCAGGTCGAGTCGATGCCCGGAATCGCGAACAGATTCTTGCCCTGAGCATCGATGGCGGTGATCCGGGGCATGCCGTCCTCACCAGTCCTCGTCACGCACAGCTCGGGCGAAGGCCCCGAGCTCATGGTTCCGAGCACGCCGATGCACGAGGCGAGGAGGAAGGCTCCACTGAGCAGGGTTCTGATGCGAATGGACATGGTGGACTCCCGGTGATGTGCACAGCTGCGCCACGGGGGTGTGCGCGCGCCGTCCCCTCTGCCAGGGACGATATCACAGGACCGGCCCGCCCCCCGCGCGCCCCCCTTCTACTCTTACTCCCCGGTCCGCCGGACCTCGACTTCTCCCGGCAGATGGACCGACATATGCCGTGACCCATGACGCTCGACCGTCGCGTTACAGTGACCGAAGAACCGCAGGTGGAGTTGATCCGCTTTCACGGACACCCTCCGACGACCAACGAGATCGGACTCGATGACAAGGACGTGAGCTCGCATGTCACTACCTTGGCCAGATGGTGGTGCTTGCTGGCCACAGCGGCCGCCATGTAGATGCCAGCGGTGCAGGCGGTGGACGCGAAGCCATTAGGGCCTTTCGACCAGCACACCTCCACGAGTAGGCTTCAGGACCAGTCGGATGCCTCGAGGTGGCCCCGAAGCCCCGGGCCGCAATCTGTGCTGCTCGAAAGCCTGGGATGATGGTCTCTCGTCGGACTGCGATGCCGGCATCCCCCGACGGCCTCCCAGCGGCCTGGAACCACCTGGTTGCGGCCTTGATCCCCTGTCCGGGATTTCAATGCCGCTCGCGGATGGAGATTGTGTGGCAACGGCAGCTAGCACCTCCCACCGCCAGGCAACGCTGCAGCTCAAGCCCAGGATGTAAAAGCTCGGGACCACCAAGCCTGCCCTGGGCCCATGACGAGGCGCTCTGGTGCCTCCCTGTACCGCTGGCAGTGCCCTCGTGAAACCCTTTGAACCGGCCTGTCTGCCGCTTAGAATACTGTTTATGGCCGGCTCCGCCTGCTCACTGCCGGGCCGCCCGCTGCGAGGAAACGAACATAGGCAGCGGGTCGAAGACAATGCTCGGCCCCTGGCTGGCCAGCCTGGCCACCGCCGCGGGGGCCGAATTGCGCTGCTCCACCCTGATCACCAGGCTGCACCGTGAAGGCGGTCGCGTGGCGGGGGTGGTGGACGAGCACGGCGCCGTCTACCGCGCCCCCATCGTCATCGGCGCCGATGGCGTGCTGTCCACGGTGGCCCGCGAAGCCGGCATCCGCGAGCGCTGGACGCGGGACGAGGTCGTGCTGGTGCCCCAGCTGGACTTCGCCGTGGAGCCCGAGCGCCTCGACGAGTTCCTGGGCGACGAGTCCCTGGCCTGCTGGTGGGGGGTGGACTTCCCCACGGCCTACCAGGTCTTCTTCCGGGACGGCTTCCACATCGGCCTGGGCAACTGGCTGGACGCCTGGGACCAGGACGCCATGACGCCCCTGCGCCGGGTGGTGGACCTGCCCGACTTCCAGCGCCTGATCCGGGTGGGGAGCATCAGGGAGAGTAGCCGTAGTCGGCGCTCTCATCCTGGCCGGAGCCTGCGTAGACGGTGCTGTAGGTTCCACTCGCTTCGTTGTTGGTGCCACCGACCACCACCGAGTAGCCACCTGACGCTTCGTTGTCGTAGCCTCCGGTAACGACTGCATAGGTCTGGGTGGCGTTGTTGCGGAACCCGCCAGTGACCGTCGTTGCGATGCCAGAGGCCACGCCGTTGTCGCCGCCAGCGATCGCGGAATACTCGCCGCTGGCCGTGTTGCCGAGGCCGCCTCCGATCGTGGCGTAGCTCGCCTCGGCACTATTGCCGCTGCCTCCAGACACGGTGGCGTTGTAGTCGGTGGCCGTTCCACTTCGCCCGCCCGAGACGGTGGACTGGATACCCGAAGCGAGGTTGAACGAGCCACCCGACACGGTGGAGTAGTTGCCCGAAGCCTCGTTCTCCTCGCCGCCAAGGATGGTGGGGTAGACACCCGTCGAAGCGACGTTGCGGTAGCCGCCGACGATGGCGGCGTAGCTGCCTGTCACCTCGTTCTCACGCCCGCCGAGGATGCTTCCATGGGCGTACAGGACGCTGTTGTCGTAGCCGCCTACGAACCCCCCATAGCTGCTATATGAGTGGTGGTTGCCGACGACGAAGTTGTGGGAACCGGTCTTGTCGTCGTAGCCGTCGTCCTCGTCATAGCCGACGATGAGGTTGCCCAGGCCGTTGACGGTGCCGTCGGTGGAGCCAGAGCCACTCTGGACGTAGACGTTTGCGCCCGTGAAGGTGACCGAGTCCGTGCTGGTGTCCACTAGGAGGTAGGCTGTCAGGTCGTAGGCGACTCCGAGGTCGCTCTCGATGCTCGCAATGTCCGAGGCGTTGGTAGCGATCTCGGTGGCGTTGGCAGCGTTCTCGGTGGCGTTGGCAGCGATCTCGGTCGCGTTGGCGTCGATGGCAGCGAGGTTGTTGTCCACGTCGAACGTGAGCGCGTCGAGGTCGGTGGCCAGGGCGTACTCCTGCGACGCCACCCAGTCCTCCGTGGCGTACCCGGCAGTCTCCAGGGTATCCAGCCTGATCGTGTAGTCGATCATGGTGGACGCCACCGTCGTGAGGCTGTCCTCGATGGTCGGGATGGTGGTGTTCGCCAATTCGTCCGCGTAGGTCTCTAGCGTGGCGACGCGGGTGTCGAGGTCGGCAACGCTGGTATCGAGGTCGGCCACGTCGGCCTCCACGATGGCCAGATCAGCCACTCGGGCCTCGTTGTCCGTTTGCTGCTGGGTCGCCAAGGCGTCGTGATCGGCTTGGAGCGCCGTCAGGGTCGCCTCGAGCGCGGCCACTTGGTCTTGTAGGGCGACGAGGTCCGGGTCGGGTTCGACCTCACCACAGCCGACGAGGAACGCGAGCACGTACACGGGAAGCATGGGCTTCGTCATGGTCACCTCCGAAGGCGGACTCTACCACAGGGGGAACCATTCCAAGACCGGAGTCAGCCTTGTTTTTTTTGCGTTCGTTGCGCTGGTGGGCACCCTTCCGTGGGCAGGGAGAGTCGACGCTTGCGTTTCTTCTACTAAGGGCAACCGTTGACTCTCTCGCTGGAGCGCGGCCCGATCTGCGGGTCCGGTGAGGTGATCGCCCGCCGCTACCCGGCGGCGGGCGCGGTCCTGCCTGGGGTCGCGGCTGCCACGTGGTGCCACGTCGTGCCGCCTCGCTGACGATGACGATGACGATGACGATGACGATGACGATGACGATGACGATCGTGACAGACCGACTCGACTCGTGCATCCTGGCCGCCCGCTCCGCCTGGAGGACGCATGGCACGCCGCTGGCTCATCATCCCCGAACTGTTTCCCAACAGCGTCGTTTTCTTCCACTACCGCAACGATAAACGCGCCCCAGGGCGCTCCTGGCGGTTCCGCGACTACTCCAGTGGGCAGGAGGATTTGTACAAGCCCGACAGGTGGCCCTACCCCTACACCCACGCCGAGATTCTGGAGATGGGCGTGGTTCTCCCCGACAAGGCCGAAGCGATCCCGGTGGACAGGGACTACTGGCCGAGCGAGACGCGAAAGCTGAACCGCAAGTACGCGCACCTACTCGGTGGGTAGTCGGCTTCCTTGCTTCTAGCTGCGCCTGCGACGCACCAGCGGGAGGCAGACAGCCCCGGCGAGTCCGAGAAGCCAAGCGAGCCTGGGAACGCCAGGTGCGCTTGAGCAGCCACTGCCCTTGTCGTCGGGATCGGAAACGCCGGTATCCAGGTCCTCTGGCTCCGCGTCCGTGTCACCCGTGTCCACCGGTGCATCCTGCGCAGCTTGGTAGTGGGCGAGGACCTGATCGGCGGTGAGCGGCGTGGTGTAGACGGCGATCTCGTCAAGTTGACCGTCAAACCCCAGGGTATCGCTGGCGACCGAGGCAAGCACGTCGGCCTCTGAGTTGAGTGACAGCGCCTCTGCCTCCACCGTGTCAGCGAGATTCCCGTTCAAGTAGAGGAAGAGCGTGTCTCCGTCCCAAGTCGCCACAACGTGGTGCCAGTCCCCGGTGGTAAGATCAGCGTTGCAGCGGTGGTCATCGGTGCCGTGAAGCTCAAAGGCAAGTGCGCCGCTGGCCTCGATGAACATCATCCAATGACCTTCCTCGGCCCACGTGGAGGTGTAGCCAAAGATTCTTTGCGCAGTAAGGTCGTCGGGGTGGAGCCAAAGCTCCCAGGAGCCCCCGTCGAGGAACAACCCTTCAAGCTGGCCACCCCACTCAATGCGTCCACCGTCCACACCCCGCGTCAGGCTGATGGCATGGCCGTCATCGATGGGGCTGGAAGCACCCAGGTCGTAGTCCCCGGCCAGCGCGCCATTCATGGCGGCACCTGCTGATCCGGCGTTCTCCACTTCATCGCCCACGGTCTCGTCCAGCCGCCAGTAGCCGACGGGGCCGTCAGCAAGGACGGCTTCCTCGTAGGACGAGGCGTCTGCGGTGCCGCAGAGCACGGCGAAGATGAACAGCGAACTTGTCATGATGGTCCTCCCTGGGCTCCATGTCCTGTCGTTGGCTCAGGCATAACCTGCGTATGCGGGAAGCAGGAACGTGCCCACGGGCTGCGGGTCGCTGAGGCCCGGTCAGCGAACCCGCTTGAAGCGGTCAAGGGGGATCGACGTGCCCTCCCTGACCTGGAGCCAGAAGGTCCCACGCCGCTTCACGATCTCGATGTCGAAGACCTCGCCCTTGGCTGTCATTCGGTTGGTCACCACGCCCTTCGCCTCGAGCGCGACGAGGTCCAGGTGGAAGGTCCCCACATCGGTCACCTCCCCGCTCTGCTCCTTGTAGCGAAACTTCACGAGGATGGTCGGTTCCCTCTCGTTCGTCCGAGCATAGCGATCATCCTTGCTGTTCATGGTGAAGATGCGTGTTTTCATCGGGTCTCCCAGGTCGGCGTCGGCGGGCACAGTCGGGGGCCACACCAACCTCGATCACGTAGCCGCCGAGCAGGTCCCGCGCTCGGAACGCCCCGGCCCTGGATGCCACCAACCGTGCTGGCGCGACGGTTCGTATCCGTCTCCCGATAGGCGGCTTGCTCCCTGGATAACGGCTGTGCGGTCTTGCGCTTGGTTCCGTCGGGGCTACTCCATCGCCATGCCCAGCATCCACCCGGACCTCTCCCTCGCCCTGCGGGTCTACGCCGACCTTCATGCGATCAGGTGCTGCCCCGGCCCTCCATCCCAGCGCCGTCCACCTCCGATCCTCTACGCGGCGCTCGCTGGAAGCTGGTGAAGTCCAGGGCTACGCCGACCACGCTGGCGATGGGGCACCAGGGGGCTCCATCGAGATCATCCACCACCCCGACGCCCACCCGGCCAGGGTGACCGTGGTTTTGCTCCATGAGGTGGTCCACTTGGCGCTGCCCCATGAAGAGCACCACGGCCCGCTGTTCCGCCGTTCCTTCGCTGCCGCTGCCCAAGAAGCCTGGGGCCCCGACCTGGGCGACGAGCTTGGTGTAGGGTCCCACGCTATCCCGCCGCGTGATTCCCAGGATGCTCCGCCGCGAACCAACTCGACCGGACCAGCGTTCTCGCACTGACCCGGTCGGCGGTGTAGAGCGGCGATTGGGGGATCAGAAGGGCAAAGACTCCTGATGGTCGTGCTCTCTGGCCAGGTAGTGGTGGACCGGCGCCTTGCGCTGGGCGGCAGCGATGCGGGATGCGACCAGGGCGCTGGTACGAAGATCGCGCTTGGGCACCCTACGCACCCACGCCCGAGGGATGGCGATCAGGTCGGCGAAGTCGAGCACCTGGTCGGCGACCATGTCTACCTGCCTGGTGCCGAGCAACACGACGACAAGTGGGAATCCGAGGGGCCTGAGGGCATCGCGGAGGTCGGCAGGGTGGACCATCGACGTGGAGCGGCGCAGCCTGTCCCTGGGCCACCTGATGAAGAGGTGGAAGCCGGTGGGCGCTGGGATGAGGACGGCCAGTGTGATCATGTCCGCTGGGCGTTGTTGCACGGCTCGGATCGGAGCCGAAGACGGCTGCCAACTGTGCTTCCTCAGGTTCTGATCGCCCGCGACTCCGGCATGCCGAGGGCGGTCATCCTGTTGACGATGTTCACGCCGAGCATCGCCTCCCTCTTCTGCCTCTCGAAGGTTCGTGCTCGCAGGCGGTCGCCA
>Ga0307987_1002043_pt1 | contig 10744 bp, 7 predicted proteins | sample EllFjometagen181_FD_203157 | JGI IMG/M metagenome (GOLD analysis project Ga0307987, IMG submission 203157) | Marine microbial communities from Ellis Fjord, Antarctic Ocean - #181 | ecosystem: Environmental > Aquatic > Marine > Unclassified | place: Southern Ocean | collected 2014-10-08 | reverse complement strand
TTTTTTTTGGTGCGCCCGGCAGGGCCCAATGACTTGGGAGTGAAAGTCTCCTGCGAACCCAATAAGGGGAATCGCTAGCTGGACGGCAAGGGCTATCACCGCGAGGTGAGGTCTGAAGGAAGCTGCAGGCAAAACACTGCCCTGACGAACAGAAATCGTATATGAGGCATGCAAGCTGGATGAGAAGGCCAATATCTTCAAAGTCCAATACTTATACGGAAAGCTTGTATGTAGATACGGCGGGGATAAGTGGGAAGGTCATTGCGCATTACCCGGGGAGGTCTGCGATTTTGCCTCTGGCTACTGTCGTTAAGAAGCGACAGGATGAAATCGCAGAAGTCAGCAGACGCCATATTAGGTTTGCTAACGCAAGCTGAAGGGCTGAACCTGTAAATATTGTAATATCATGATCTCTGATAATTTAGAGCAGATGCCCGCAAGGGACCTAAAGACTGGAAGTATCGAACAGTATTCGAGAGTTAAGGTCGGGTGCTTATTGGATGTCAGGCGAGCTATGATAGAGCAAACAATGTTAACAGGAACCGCCGTGATACGGAACCGTATGTCCGGTGGTGTGAGAGGTGGAGGGCGCAAGCCCTCTACCTACTCGATCCTGTAAACATTATAGCTTGTTATGTTTTTATTTGTAAAACAAACATATAGACACTATCTTTTAATTATAGAACATTAATTCTACTTATGGAGTCAACATGCGAAATAAATTATTAAGTATTGCTGTCATTGGAATAATCGTAATGCTAAATGGCTGTGGCAAAAAGAAGGAAATTATTCCAAGCATCAGAGCAATTAAATATACAATAGCAAACGAACGGGCGTCATTTCAGATGCGTAAGTTTTCCGGGATTATTTTTGCGGTCAATTATGCTTATATGAGCTTTGAAGATATCAGTGGCCGGGTCAGTGAAGTGAAAGTTGATATCGGTGATATGGTCAAAAAAGGGCAAGTCATGGCTGTTATGAATAAAGAACGTTTTAAATTAGCCCTTAAGACAGCTGAAGCAGGCTTATCAAAAGCGAAAGCCAATTTGGTTATGGCGATTGCGGATTATGAACGTGAAAAAAAATTGTTCAAGAAAGATGCCAGTTTTCAACGGCGTCTTGACGCTCGTAAATTTCAGTACAAAGCAGCAATAAGTAATGCTAGGTCAGCTCAGGCAACGCTTGGATTGGCAAAAAGGAATTTGCGTAATACAGATTTGGTGGCTCCCTATGACGGTTATATTGGTCAGCGCAAGATTGAGGCGAATCAGGAAGTTCGGGCCGGTCAGGAAATTTTTAGAGTTGACGCTATAGGAGAGATGGAAGTAAAATTTGATATTCCAGAGAATCTTATTAAGCGTGTAAAAGTAGGCATGCCCGGACGGGTAAAATTTTCCAGTCGTCCTAATCAGAAGTCTAAGGGTAAAATAACTTTTCTGGGAACTGCCGCAAGTCGGGGCAATGCTTTTCCAGCTAAGATAAAATTGATTAGTCCGGGTAAACATATTCATCCGGGTATGACCGCGGAAGTATTGCTTGACTTGCCTGTCACAGGAAAAGGAAAAGGTTTTCTTTTGCCTATATCAGCTCTTCTCTCGGCAAGGGAAGTTAAAACAGGTTATGTGTTCATTTACAATCCGAAAACAAAGAAATTGAGAAAGGTAAAAGTTCACACCAGCGGAGCCGTAGATAATCTTGGGATTGTTGAAGGCGACATCTTCGCTGGAGATATTATAGCGACAGCGGGTATAAGTTTCCTTGCTGATGGTATGGAAGTAAAACTTGTAAAAGACCAAAGCAAAGAAAATTGATTCTGGCAGGGGAATAATAATGATAAACCTTACTGATTTTGCCTTAAAAAACTCTAGAACTGTTATTCTGGTGCAGTTCCTGATCATTTTTGTTGGAATAGCGATTTTTCCATCATTTCCTAAACTTGAAGACCCTCCTATTACCATTCGGGAAGCAGTAGTTACAGCATATTTTCCAGGCATGTCGCCGGATAGAATTGAACGCTTGGTTACCCGGCCAATAGAAGAAGAAATCCGTACTATGGGCATGGTTGATAATATTGAAGTAGAATCATGTAAACTGAAATCAACCTCGAAATTTGGTGAAACTCTTATTCATCTTGTGGTGAAAGACACATTGCCCGCGAAAGAATTGCCAAATGTCTGGAAGCGTCTGCGGAATAAGATGGAAGATGTTAAATCGAAACTTCCAGAAGGCACTGTTGGTCCCTTCGTTAATGATGAATTCGGTGACACAGCAATGGCTACAGTCGCGCTTCTTGGAGAAGGTTATACAATGGCTGAGATGCGGGAAGTTGTTCGTCGAGTCCGCGAACAGCTTATTGCGGTTCCGGGTATTCTAAAAATTGATCTTTACGGAATTCAGGAAGAGCGCATTTATCTGGATTTTTCCAATACTAAACTTAGCGAGTTGGGACTAAGTACCGGAACTATCAGAAAAGCCTTGCAGGAACAAAATATTATTTTACCGGGCGGTAAACTCAATATTGAAAATAATGAATTGATTATCGAGCCGAGCGGCAAATTTACGAGTATTAAGCAAATTGGCGAATTGTTAATTCCGCTACCGCAAATCGCGGACTCTACAAAGAAAACTATTGCCCTGCGTGATGTTGCAAGTATCGAAAAAGGATATGTGGATCCGCCATTTCAACCAGTTTATTATAATGGCAAACAAACTATTATTATGAGTATATGCCTGCTGCCGGGAGTTGATGCCGTGAGTGCAGGGAAAAGGGTAAAGGCAAAACTTAGCAAGATCACGGAACTACTTCCATGGGGACTTAGTTTTGAATATGCGACTTTTCAACCGGATTTAATTAAAAAAGCCGTTGGTTCTATGGTCTCAAATGTTGTGACTAGTTTGCTTATTGTTCTGGTTGTTATAATTATTCTACTCGGATTCAGAACCGGTATGATTGTTGGATCATTCATCCCAATGGTAATGCTTTCAGGCATTATCGCGATGAAATTCATGGATATCGAAATGCAACGTATGTCTTTAGCGGCTATGATTATCGCGCTCGGAATGCTGGTGGATAACGGGATTTGTGTGGCAGAAGAGATTACTACCAGAATGCAATTAGGCACGCCGCGGCGCGAAGCAGTCCTAGAAGCCGGACGTCTACTTTCTATTCCACTACTGACTAGCACTTTGACGACAGTTCTTGCGTTCTGCCCGATGTTTCTTCAAGATGGAGGAGCTGGAGACTATACACGTTCACTTGGAAGCGTTATTGCAATACTTCTCCTGGCTTCCTGGGTTTTATCCATGCTATCTACAACTAGCGCTTGTAATTGGTTTATGAAAGTAAAGCCAATCGAAAAAGATGCTTCCGGCACTCCGCCTGATCCATACAAAGGTAAATTTTATCAAGTTTACAAAAAGAGCTTGATCTGGATGCTTGGACATCGAGCTATAGTTATTTTATTTGTTGTAGCGGCACTTGGTCTTTCTATTTTTGGTTTTTCATTTGTCACCAAGACTTTCTTTCCTCCAGGTGACCGCAATCAATATCTGATGTATCTTGACTATCCGGCCGGAACTAGAATCGAGGGAACTGACGCCAGTGTCAAAAAGATTTGCAAATGGCTACAGAACAAAGAAATAAATCCTGAGATTGTTAGTAACGTTGCTTATGTTGGCAGTGGTGGTCCACGCTTCTTCCTGTCTCTTGCTCCAGATGATCCTGATGATAATTATGCTTTTATTATTGTTAATACAGAAAACAAGAGACAGGTGACGGAGTTAGTTGCCCGCACTCGTCAATATTTATTAAATAAAGTACCTGAGGTGCGTGGACGTATCAAAGGCATGTGGCTCGGATCAACGGAAACCGGATTATTTGAATTAAGATTAAGCGGACCAAACAAAAGAGTCTTGCTTGAGCAGGCGGAAGAGCTTCAGGCGGCATTGCGTAATATTCCGGGCACTATTGATATAAAGCAAGACTGGAATAATCTGGTAAAGCGTGTCAATGTAAATGTCGATCAGATTCAAGCGAGACGAGCTGGTTTAACTACTCAGGAAGTTGCTGATTCAATGAAGGTTTTTATTACTGGAAGCCAAATTAGTAATTTTTATTTTGGGTATTCCGATATTCCGATTATTGCCCGCGGAGCAGAAAATGAGCGGAATTCTGTTAACAATATCTTTACTATGGGAATATATGCGAAATCTGTAAATAGAAATGTTCCTCTGATCCAGATTGCTGATATTTCAGCGCAAGGAGGATATGACCGAATAAAGCGTTATAATCAGAAATATACGGTATCTGTTAGTGCGAAGCATCAAATAATGACCGCAGGCGAAATATTCAAAGCTTTAAAGCCGGCAATTGATAAAATTGAATTTCCAAATGGACATTCCTGGCATCTTAGTGCGGAATTGGAAGAATCTGTCAAAGCTCAGCACCGGCTGGCGAAATGGTTCCCGATTTGTTTTTTGGGTATAATCGTACTTTTGGTATGGCAATTTAATTCATTCCGTCGTGCTGGAATTATTATTCTGACAATGCCGCTGGTATTGGTGGGAGCGGTAATCGGTATGCTGGTAATGAATGCTGATTTTGGTTTTATGGTAATTCTTGGTTTGCTTTCGCTGGCGGGTTCGATTGTAAATAACGGAATTGTACTGATAGACCGCATTGAAACCTTACGGGAAGAAGGGAATGATGCCTATAACGCTATTATTAAATCATGTATCAATCGTGTTCGTCCGATATTCCTTTCAGTTTCAACTACCGCTCTTGGTATATTAACCTTGATATGGCCGTTCAATCCTCTCTTTTACGGCATGGCATGTGTGATTATTTTCGGACTTTGCATAGGAACAGTTTTTACGCTTGGATTTGTTCCGGTAATGTATAGTGTCTTTTTCAAAGTAAAGCCTGAATAAATATAAACTTTTGAGGAATAAAATGTTTGTAAAGTATGTTAAAAGATATAAAGACTTTGTTGATGGGAACAAACACCTTTGGGTTACTTTAGGATACTTTCTGCTTGCTGTCTTTATGACCTTTGCGCTGATTTACTTCCCGGGAGTCAGAAAAACTCATGCACTGATCTTTATATTTTTTAATATTTTAATGCTTGTCTGGCCGATATTGATAGTCGTTTCTCATGTCATCAGTTTTAGAACAACTTTATGCAGTATCAGAAAACTCGCTTCTCTTTATTTGCAGATTATTGTTATGTTTGGGGTAATTTACTATTTTGCTTCTGCAGTGAGTGCCGCAAAAGAAATGAAAGACTATCGCAGGCAGGTTCCGATAAAAGGCATTGATGCAAATTGGGTAAAAATGGCTATTGATGAGACTGAAAATAAGGGGGAAATACTCATAAAAGCTTTAATCAGCTTTCAAGATTGCATTCATTTTAGCCTTATTACTTCAACAACTGTTGGGTACGGCGATACTGTGCCGCTAAGCCCTTTTGCCAAGCTCATGGCTGACATTCAAATACTAGTGAGTTGTTTTCTCTTGGCTTTTGGTGTAGGAAGCTTTTTTAATTCAGACAGGAACAAGCTTGAGAAGAAACTAGACAAGCTTGCGACTGATATGGAAAAACGTTTGCTTGAGTTGGAAAATAAAAGTAAATAGGGTTATTACGGTTTATTTTAAAAATTCCTCAGCTCTTTATCGATTTGTTTTGCTTTTTCTTGGAGTTTTTTGAGTACTGCTGGTTTAAATTTACTGCTTTTAGCTAGATAATTGATTAGTTCTTCGCAGTTTTTAAAGTTGCGTAATATTGACTTTACATTTCCGGCTTGATACAGGATATTGGTGACTCCTTTTTTGTTATTGAGCTTATCAAAAGCTAGTGGGATATTTGGACCATCTCCTTCAGTAAAATCACCGATGTAAATATAAGAGGAATTGGCTTCTTTCAAAACCTTGCCAGTAGCTTTAACTGTTTTGGAATTCGGACAAACAAACAAAGCCATATCAGTCAGATATTCTTCTTTAATTAATTTATTTAGACCTGTCGCATTATTCCCCATCGGATACTTATCTTTGTGATCCATAGCGTATATTTTGAGAGCTAGACCAATTTGTTTCAGGTTATCTGTGCAGCCCACTCGTTGTGTTTCGCTTTGTGAACTGCCTCTGCCTAATATGGGTAGCACTTTTGCCACTTGTACTATTGACGGCATGACGCTGGTATATGTGATGAGGAGAGGGATATCCATCGGGCTGTTCATAGTTGCCATTATGCCATCATCTTCTTTGGATATTACTAAAAATAAATCACTTGGAGGAATTAATTTTGCTAATACCGACCAATCTCTATCATTTGTTGGAGCGTTTGCTTTGACAATATCGATAATTACTTTGATTGTCTTGCTGTTGAAGTAATAAAACGCGATACCCTTAGCTGGTATATTCTGGCTGAGGCGTTTAAATTCTGGACTTGTAATCAATCCATTCTGTTTCTCTCTGGTTTCTTTGACTATGTTCAATATCTTAATATTAGAAACGATATAAAGATTATCATTATCGCTGCGGATTAAGGGTTTCAACCATGTAAAAGATGGTGGTATTGTCGGACTTATTTCATCAGGAAGCACTTGCAGATATGATTGAGATTTGGCTAGTTGAGCTAAAATCTTAAAGGTAGTATTGTTCTTGTTTGGAATCTTTATCATCGCGTATAAAGCGGGTTCGTTATTGATACTTCTAGCGCTCATAAGTATTGAAGAATAAGTGCCGCTGAGGCTGGAGAGGAGATCAGGTAATTTGACATTGAACTTCTTGAAAAACTCTTGTTCCACCATCTGAGGAGTTGCTTGAACAGAAGGGAAAGGGATTTTTGCAAAGATAATTTTTAACTTCGTCCATATTTTAGCGGGGTCGAATTCAGATGTGCAGGCAAATAGAGTTTCTTTTGGCAATCCTTTGAGGCTGTCCAATTTATGATTTTCACCAGCTAGAACATCCCATACAATACCTTCAGGCTTTTTGTCGCCATAGTAGATAAATTGACGAGAACGGAATAGAGGTGGATTTTCTTCAATAAGTACTGAGCTTGCGGCGGATACGAGCATTTCGTTGATACCAAGCTGTTTAACTATTGGTTTCAGGCAGTTATATATTTTTAAAGGTATAATTCGCTCTTTCGGCTCGGGGATTATAGTTTTTATTGCTTCGGGAACCTGAAGATATGAGTTTTCAAATGCTCTGAACAAATATTTATTGCTTTGAAAATTAAAATAGGAACCATTTTTATCTATTTTGGAAGAAACTTTATCAAATAATTCCTTGTCATCTTTTATATCTCCGGCATGAGATGTGTAACTTAAACAAATTAACAAAATCAGGGTAAAGACAGTATTTGAAAACTTCATATAATCCTCCAGGATGATAATAAATTTTATCTAATGTTTTAAAATAGGCTTCTCGCTATAGTAAAGCAAACTAATTTACCTAATAATTTTCGAAAAACACGAAAGTTATGCTATATTGAGTGCTTAATTGAATGCAAATAATAAAAGAAACTTTATGGCAGATCTTAAAAAAATAAGAAATTTTTCAATAATAGCGCATATTGACCACGGAAAGTCAACTTTGGCGGACCGCCTAATGGAATTGACGCAGACTGTTTCCGAGCGTGACGCTCAGGAACAATTGCTTGATGACATGGACTTGGAACGTGAACGCGGGATTACGATTAAATCTCACCCCGTGCGGATGACTTACACGGCAAAGGATGGCGTTGATTATGAATATAATTTGATTGATACTCCCGGACATGTGGACTTTTCCTACGAAGTGAGCCGTTCACTCGGAGCTTGCGAAGGTGCTTTGTTGATGATTGACGCTACTCAAGGTGTTCAGGCGCAAACTGTGGCTAATGTGAATCTTGCCTTTCAATTGGACTTACAGGTTATTCCAGTTATTAATAAAATTGACCTGCCGGCAACTGATTTGGAAATGTGCTACGAGCAGATGGAAGAGATTTTAGCGATTCCTCGCGAAGAGGCTTTGTTGTGTAGCGCCAAGGAAGGAACCGGAATAAAAGAGATAATGGAAGCGATTGTCGATAGAATTCCGCATCCTCAAAAGCCAGAATTTGATGGTTCAGCAGCTCTGATCTTTGATTCTACTTATGATCCCTACCGCGGAGTGGTTATTTATGTGCGGGTAATGGAGGGAACATTCCAACGCGGTACTAAAATTAGATTATTTAATAACAAACTTGAATGTGAAATAAAAGAAGTTGGCTGTTTTACACCGAATATGACCGCTGACAAAACGCTTTCAGCTGGCTCGGTAGGCTATATTGTTCCGAACATCAAAAGTGCTTCCGATACGAAAATCGGCGATACGATTACTGATGTCAAAGATCCATGTAAAAAAGCTATGCCCGGATTTAAAGAAGTTCATCCTATGGTTTTCAGCGGAATATACCCAATTGATACTGCCGATTATGGGCAGTTGAAATTGAGCATGGGTAAATTACAGCTTAATGATGCGGCTTTCCAATATCAGGCGGAATCATCCGTCGCGCTGGGTTTCGGTTTCCGTTGCGGATTCCTGGGACTGTTGCACATGGAAATTATCCAGGAACGTTTGCGTCGCGAATACAATATGGATATTATCGCGACTTATCCGAGTGTGATCTACCATGTTTATCTGAAAAGCGGCAAGATGGTCGAAGTTGACAATCCTGTTCATTTACCTGATCTTTCTGAGGTCGATCACCTCGAAGAACCGCTCATTAAAACTAGAATTATGATGCCCAATGAGTATATTGGCGACGTTATGAATTTAGTCATGAATAAACGTGGTCTTGTGACTCATACGGACTCTGTGGATGGCAAACATGTGATTATTACCGCCGACTTGCCGATGCATGAAATTTTGATAGACTTCCATGACAAACTCAAATCCATAACTCGTGGTTATGGCAGCATGGATTACGAACCCGCCGGATACGGCACCGCGAAACTGGCGAAATTAGAAGTTTTGGTTAATAGCGAGATTGTTGACGCCTTCTCGTCGATTGTACATGTTGATCATGCGCATCATCGCGGTAAACTGCTGGTGAAGCGACTCAAAGAAGTTATTCCACAGCAAATGTTCCAGATTGCAATTCAAGCTGCTATCGGCGGTCAAATCATTGCTCGTGAAACTATTCGCCAGCTGCGTAAAAACGTTTTGGCTAAGTGTTATGGTGGTGATATTACTCGTAAGCGTAAATTGCTGGAAAAGCAGAAAGCTGGTAAGAAACGCATGAAACAGGTTGGCAGTGTGAGTATTCCGCAGGAAGCTTTTGTAGCAGTATTAAAATCTTCAGATAATGATTGAGGGTAGAAGAATATGATTTTTTCAAAAAAACATAAATTGCGCAAAGAGTTGAAGAAGCTCAAGCATCACGCAAAACATACTTTAATTGTTTATGATGATATCCTCAGGACTAATCAGAAAGAAATTTTATCTGAAATCATAAACGCTCCAGAAAACTGCGATATTAATTCCCTTGAAGAAATGCAAAAAACTATTAATGAATGCAGGCGGTCATACGGTGGACTTTTCCCTCCTAAAAAACACGCTTGGATACGGGAATATCTTGATGTTCTCGCTGTGGCAGTCGCTGTGGCATTCGGGATTCGTGGACTCTTCCTCCAGCCATTCAAAATCCCTACCAGCAGCATGCAACCGACTTTGTTCGGGATTCATTATATAGCTAAAAAAGATAATGTGACCCCTATGCTTGGAAAAATTTCATTTATTTTTGATTATATGATTTTTTCCTGTGAACGCGCGAAGCTGAAAATAAAGAAAGATGGAATGCTTGAGGCGGATGGAGCTTATAATGCTTTCAGTCAAAGCACTCGTTATGGATTTTTTACTTACACTTCGTTTAATATCGGAGGCGTGAATTATTCTTTGCCGGGAGCTTGGCCTAAGGTTAGTGAATACAGCGGCTTATGGAAAAATTTTGACCGTGCAGGCGAGTCTACGGAGAAAGCTCATTATGAAGAAGGTCAAGAATTATGTGATGGCTGGTTATCCTCTGGAGATCACTTGTTCGTTGATCGTTTCTCGCATTTACTGTTTGGATTAAAACGTGGTGATATTGTTGTATTCAATACTGAAAAAATTAATTATCAGGGAAGAGCTTTAGCGAAAAAAGGTTATTATTATATTAAGCGTCTGATCGGCTTGCCGGGAGATACACTGAGGATTATTAATAAAACTATTTATGTTCGTCCTAAAGGAGAAAAATCATTTAAGAAAATTACTGAATTTTCTTCCAAATTCAAAAAAATTTACAGCAATAAAGGCGGTTACCACGGACATTGGAACACTCCTTTTGAAAATGATTTATCTGAAGCTGGCTTTAAGGTTCCAGAAGATTCATATTTTATGATGGGAGATAATTCGAACAACAGCCTGGACAGTCGCTATTGGGGAACTGTGCCGCGTAAAAATATTGTCGGCAAAGCTTTGTTTATATTCTGGCCAGTATCCCGACGCTGGGGTCTTACTGACCGTGCTGAGCCGATCAATACAGTGACTGATGTCGGTTCTTTAAAATCAATGCATTTACAGTAAATATAGGATATTCATCTCTTAGGAAAAAGGATTAAAACTATATGTTAGAGATAAGCAGTACAAAAAATCCTGCCGTTAAACACGTTTGCGCTTTGCGGAACCGTCGAACAAGAGAGAAAGAACAATTGACTCTTCTTGAGGGTTATCGCGAAC
>Ga0307987_1002042_pt1 | contig 10745 bp, 6 predicted proteins | sample EllFjometagen181_FD_203157 | JGI IMG/M metagenome (GOLD analysis project Ga0307987, IMG submission 203157) | Marine microbial communities from Ellis Fjord, Antarctic Ocean - #181 | ecosystem: Environmental > Aquatic > Marine > Unclassified | place: Southern Ocean | collected 2014-10-08 | reverse complement strand
CCGCTTCCAACCGGGTGCGACACGGGATCACGAAATCGTCCGCGTAGCGGATCATCTTGTAGCCGCAATCGGCCATGTGATGATCCAAAGGATCGAGATAGATGTTGCTCAGAAGCGGGCTGACGACGCCGACAACAATCTTGCAAACATCGGTCTGATTTTGCATACTACGATCCCACGTTCGCGGCTGAAGCCGCAGTATGGCCGAGGATCTGGATTTACCCAAGGCCATACGGGCAAGGAGGTTACGTAAGCCTTTACTTCGGGGAGACAGGAGCCATGGAAGGAACCAGTCACCGTGGAAAGCGAGTTTTGGTAGTGCGGAGGGACTTTGAACGCTCGCGACTGGAGCAAGCACAGCTGGCAACTGCGTACGAACGGGTGTTGCCGGAAGTCCGAGTGATCTTGACGGAGAGTCGATATTGGGCAAAATCGTCTGCGTCGACGGCCCTGGCGTTCGCATCGGAAGCAGACGCAATGCAATCGAAACCTTATGCCATCGGAGGGCGTTTTCATGAGTGAACATTCACGACAGGTCGCGATTTACGCACGCGTATCCTCGGATCATCAGGCGAAAGCGGCCACGATCGACAGCCAGGTTGCCGCCGTGAAAGGACGCGTCGAAGAAGACGGCCATGTGACGGAAGACGAGTTTTGCTTTCTGGACAACGGCTACAGCGGCGGCACGCTGGTTCGGCCCGGCCTGGAGCGTCTGCGCGACGCGGCGTATGCCGGAGCGATCGACCGCGTGTACATTCATTCACCTGACCGCTTGGCGCGTAAGTATGCGTACCAGGTGTTGCTCGTCGACGAGTTGGCCAAGGCGGGCGTGGAAGTCGTGTTCCTGAATCATGCTATCAGCGACTCGCCCGAGGACGAACTGTTGTTGCAGATGCAAGGGATGATCGCTGAATACGAACGGGCCAAAATCCTCGAACGCAGTCGACGCGGCAAGCGGCACGCCGCCCGGGCCGGCAGTGTGAACGTGCTCAGCGGAGCGCCGTACGGCTACCGTTACCTATGCAAACAGGAAGGCGGCGGGCAAGCTCGCTACGAAATCCTTGAAGAAGAAGCGAGCGTCGTTCAACAGATATTTCAGTGGATCGGTCGCGACGGCGTTTCGATCGGCGAAGTGCGACGTCGCCTGCACGACCAGGGCGTGAAGACCAAGAAAGGTAAGGAATGGTGGGATCGCGCGACAATCTGGACGATGCTAAAAAACCCTGCCTACAAGGGCTCGGCGGCATTCGGCAAGACGCGAGTCGGCAAACGCTTGCCCCAACTTCGCCCGCAACGCGGTCAGTCCTCGCAGCCGCGCAAAGCCTACTCGACCTATGACGCACCTATAAGTGAACAAACGTACATACCTGTACCGGCGTTAATCGATGAAGCACTGTTCGATACCGTGGCCGAGCAACTTGCGGAGAATAAACGTCGCAACCGACAAGGAAGTCGCGGCGCGAAGTATCTCCTGCAAGGCTTGCTGCAATGCGCATGCTGCAACTATTCGCACTACGGCAAGCAGGTCAGTCGCAGTTCACGACGCGGCAAAAAATTCGATTACGCATACTATCGTTGCATCGGCACGGACGCATATCGTTTCGCGGGCGAACGGGTGTGCGACAACAAGCAAGTTCGCACCGACCTTCTGGAGGAAGCCGTATGGGACGACATTTGCCAATTGCTCCGCGATCCGGACCGTGTCCGACGGGAGTATGAGCGCCGTCTTGAAGGCGGTTCGGCGAACGTGTCCGCAAGACGTAAACAGCTCGAAACAACGATCAGGAAAGTCCAGCGCGCGATTGTCCGATTAATCGACATTTATGAAGAAGGCTTGTTAACGAAAGAGGAATTTGAGCCCCGCATCCGTGCGAGTAAATCGCGGCTGTCCAAATTGCAAGACGAAGAGGCGTCGCTTGCCGCCGAGCAATCCGAACAAGCTCAGATGCATGTTGTCATCGAGCATCTCGACGCATTCCAGAAACAGCTTGCCTGCGGATTGGACGAACTCGATTGGCATGCCCGACGCGAAGTCATCCGTTTACTGGTAAAGCGAGTAGAGATCGACCGCGACGACGTCCGAGTAATCTACAAGGTCAGCCCGCCCCCTTTTGACTCTGGCCCCGTCAATGGGGCCAGTTTGCAAGATTGTTGTCGGCGTAATGCCCGCTCCTTGCGGCGTTCCCTCGCGCGTCTCATTCCACTCATTGCCCTCCATCACGCCAGCCGTCAGCCATCCCTGAATCAGGGTCAGCACACGGGGATCGGCGATCCGGTGCGAAACCATGCGAATCAGCCACTCGTGGTCAACCGAGTCGAAGAATCGCCGCAGGTCCGCATCGAGCACCCAGTTCACGTATCGCGTCATAATCGCCTTGTGGAGCGACCTTAACGCATCGTGCGGCCCTCGCCCGGGTCTGAAACCGTAAGAGAACCCAAGGAAATCGACTTCATAAATCGCACTTAATACCTCGGCAACGGCACCTTGGACGATCTTGTCTTCCAGTGCCGGTATGCCGAGTGGGCGACGGCTGCCATCCGCTTTGATGTACACGCGCCGCACCGGCTGAGGCCGGTAGCTGCCCGTGCGCAACCGCTGGTGGAGCGATCGTAGATTCGCGATCAATCGCTCTTCATACTGCTCCACCGTTACTTCGTCGACTCCCGCACTGGCGCCTCTTCTGTCGACGAAACGCCCGATGCAGGGCGAGAACGCCGACATGATGAAGAAGCGTCGTGAACCGAGTCGTACTATCACGTCGCGCCACTTCGTTCACACGCTGAAGGTTCGGCGGCAGTTGACGTCGGCTCTGCGTCCGACCCTGCGCCGATTTCGGCCTGTGTCCTCCGGGCTGATCCCTTCCCTCCACCATCTCGTCTCCTTCGATCGCTTCTACGGTACTATGAATCAGTCCGACTCCCGACCTCAGCTCAGCCTGCTACTCTGGTTTCCCTTGCAGCAAGCCCCCGTCGCAACCACGCGACGGACTCGGTCGGGCCTCTCAGGTTCCGTATATCCCCTTCCGTGCATGATGCGTTCTTCGACTCCGGTGGAGCGTAGACGTCTCGCGATAGCGACGTTTTCCGTGCTACTTTCACCTATGGAAACAGGCTCGGCCTCCACAATAATCAACCTTTCGGAGCTCAATAGCGCACCCTACACGACTCCTGTCTACGCTTCGGACCAGGCGTTACCACAAGGCCCGCAAGACTCGGTCCCAACCTGCCAGCTAGGCTTTGGTTGGACGGGACTTCCACCCGCAAGCGACATACAGCTTTGCCTGACGCACTCCCATGCGTTGTTAAAACTTGAAGATGGTCTCCGGACCGCCGAGAATCGGCGGTCCGGAGACCATCTTCAAGTGTGTGCCAAAACGGGCTGCATCCGGTAATTCTCGTTCCCAAGCCCCTGCTTGGGAACGTATAACGCGGGTGGTCGGTGCTCCGGTAGTCCTTATAGAGATTAATGTTACTGCATGACCTCCAGAGTTCCTTTTAGGTTCCCAAGCTGGAGCTTGGGAACCAGGATCGCATCACGGTCTGCGTTTTTGGAACTAATGAGGGTTATACTGCGGCACCCTTACCACTCATTTCCGTTCACGGGATCGGTATTGAGCGTATAAGTCTCTTCTCGGTCATTGAGCGTATCGTTACCGATGTCCGTATCGCCGGGGTCCGCGAAGACCTCGTCGAAGTAGCGGACATAGTTGAAGTAGTCGGATGATCCGGTGCTGCGCAAGTAGCCCCAATCCGCGTCTGCGGTCAGCGTGTCGTTTCCGGTCGTGCCGTCAAGATAGGCTTGATCCGCGCCTCCGCCCGAGGCGTACGCGTAGACTTGATCGAACGCGGTCGCCGTGTTGACGGTCTGAGTCGCTGCCGTCGGATTGAGTGTAAACACGGCGGAAGCCGAGTTCGCGTTGAAGACGTCGTTGCCGTTGGATCCGTACATAAAGGCCAGATCGCCGGCTCCGCTTGCATTGGCCGCGACGGCGTCGAAACCTCGCGCGTAATTGAAGTACGAGTCGTCGTTCGCCTTGAGATAGCTGTAAGCCGCAAGACCGTAATATTTGTCCACTCCTGTCGATCCGTTTAGTATGGCCGAATCGTTTCCGCCGAAGTCCGCGTAGGCGTAGACTTCACCGAAACCGATCACAGTCGTTTCAATATCGGGCGAGCCGGGCGTCGCATCATAATCGATCGTCGAGAGCGTCGGACCGGCCTCGAACACGTCGTCCGTCGCCGCATCGTAAATGAACGCCAGGTCGGCTCCGCCTCCGCCGGAAACGTCGCCCGTGACTTGATCCCAACCGGCGGCGTAATTGAAATAACCGCCGTCCTGCCGCTTCAGCGTGCTGTAGGTCTGCTTGCTCGTGAACCGATCGTTGTGCGCCGAACCGGTCATGAGAGCCGTGTCGTTTCCTCCTCGGATCGCATAGTTGTAAGTCTGATCGAATCCGTTCGCGATAAGATTCGGATTCCCGCCGGACGACGAGTCGAATTGCAAGGAAACGGATGACTCACCGGCTTGCAGATAATCGTCGCCCGACCCATCGAACAGGATGGCCGTATCAGTTCCCGTCGTACCGGACGCGTCGCCCGTGGCGACGTCAAAGCCTTCCGCGTAATGGATGTAGGCCCCGTCGTCGCCCCGCATTCTTCCGTAGATATCGCGGGCCGTGAACTTGTCGTTCCCCGCCGATCCGGTCAAGGTCGCCGCGTCGTCGCCGCCGTTGACCGCGTAAACGCTGCTCTCGTCGAATCCGATCGCTGTCGCGTCGACGCCCGGGCTGACTGTCGAATCGTAGTCAAGCGTCGCTTGAGTTTCGCCCGCGACGAGAATATCGTCACCTGGGCTATCGTACATGTATGTTCTGTCGAGGCCTGCTCCGCCCGAGACGTCGGCCGTGACGGACGCGAAGTTCTTGGCGTAGTTCAGGAATGAGCTGGAGTCGCCTCGCAGGTAGGAATACGTCTGATTGACGTAGAAGTTGTCGTTTCCGGACGTGCCGAGCATCGTCGCGACGTCGACCCCTCCGCCTCCGTAGACGTAGGCGTTCTCGAATCCTTCTCCGTAGAGGTCGTAGACTGAAGACTCGTATATATGTACGGATGTATCGTCAAACGCGGCGTTCTCGGCGGTTGCCTTGCCGTAGACGCTGAGCGTATCCGTTCCGCCGAGCCCGTCGACGTGAATTGCGTCGTAAACGCTCGCGTCGTAGTAGGCGTCGGCGCTATTGACCTGGACGCGGTGATCCGCTCCGCCGGGCGTGCCGGGCCAGACTTTGACTTCGTCGTCGCCGGTCGTAGCGTCGAGATAGAGGTCGCTCTCAACAACGTCTATTACCGTAATCGCCAGTGCTTCTTCATAGGTTTCGGCGTCTGAGTCCGTCGTCCTCACGCGAATCGAATAGGACGATTTCGTCTCGAAGTCGAACGATTCGGACGTCTGAAGCTCATCGCCGACAATCGTGAACGAGGCGTTGTCGCCGTCGCCTGTTCCTGCAACGAGAGCATACGTGTGCGAATCGCCCGCGTCCGGATCGGTCGTTGAAAGCGTTCCGACTGCCGTTCCGGAGGATTCATTTTCCGCGACGTCAGAACTGGAGAGAGCGATGTCGGTCGGAACGGCATTCGAAGCTGGGACTTCTCGAATGGCGAGGCCCGCGATATGCGTATACTGGCCAACGTCCGGGGTAATGACCACTGTCACTTCGCCGCTGACGTCGGCCGTTACTATTTTCGCGTAGTCGGTTAATTTTTGCGACCAATCTCCAATCTGATCATTGATAATAAGCTCGTAGTCGTGCGAAGTCGAATCTTGGTAGAAAGGAGCGGGATTGTCGATACCGGAACCGGTTATGGTTACCGTCTGAGAAATCGTGTAGGCAGCGTAGGCAGGTCCGGAATAACCTTCCGTGCCGAAGATGTATATTTCATACTGAGTGCCAGGCGTCAGATCGCTCCAAACAAGCGTAACGGGATCGAGCCAAATATTCATACCCATGATCGGATCCAAGTCGATGGAATGGTCGGGAATCGTTTCTTCATAGACAGTACTGTATCCGGGTCCCCAGCCGCCACCGGAAGAAAACGTCAAGTCGAACAGCGTGGATACGCCGTCGTCCCGTGTCATATTCGTGAATGTATGATCATATATGGCAACGGTTTGAAGCACCCAATTCTCGGGGGCCTCAGGTACGTATCCCTCCGGCGGAGAATCGAAATCTATGCCGACGATCGGCGGAAGTTCATCGTCTGTTAAGGTAACGCTAAGCGTATTGACCGGTATTCCGACCGGATATTCCGGCGATCCGCTGGCCGTCACGTCGTGCGTAATGATACTGGAATGGAGCCCTTCTTCCAGGGTGTCGTTAATAGCGCGTAGCGTAATCGTCACGGCAGTCGTATCGCTGAGGACGACGGAGCCGGTCGCAGCGAATGTCGAGCCGCCGTTCGTGCTGACTTCGACAGAAGCGCTTCCGGTAATCTCTACAGTGACGGGCCCGCTGCTCGGCGTCGTGTTGAGTTGCAGGTCGTACGTATCGGTGAATCCGCCCTCTTCGACATGCGTTCCGCCGCCCGTCTCGATGACTCCCACGCCGGCGACGCCGGGCGTAGTCGTGATTGTAATATCCGCATCGGATATGTCGAAGAAAACGTTATCGACCGCTTCAACACGGATCCTTGCGTTCGTCGTATCGATGTTCGGAACAGTCAGATCGAACGATCCGTCGTTCGCCGTCGTCGCCACAAGTGTAAACGGATACGTCATCCCACTGTCAGTCGAGAGTTTGATCGCGACGTTCGATACATTGATCCCGTTAGCCGTCGTTCCGGCGACGTCCCATGTGATTGGCTGACTCGACGCTCCAGACCAGGTAACCGACGTGTTCGGCGATGTTACTTGGAACGGCGAACCGGTCGCAACGACCTGAACGGACATGTCGTCATACGCATACGCCCCGGCTCCGGGATGATTATCGCGTGCCGTGACGCGGAAGTTCATCGTTCGGGCCAAGCTGGGAAGCAGTTCGCCGACTGGCGTCGTATTGGACGCAAGATCGGGGATGTTGGGGAACGTGCGAGAAGGGTCCGCAACGGCGGGCCATGTGCGGAACAGAGGGCCGACGCCGTCGTCGGGCGAAGATAGATCGCTTTGCGCGTTGTCCGCGTTAAACTGTTCCCAGTTATAGGTTACAGGATCGCCGTTCGAGTCCGATCCGGTCGCCGTTAAAGTGAAAGGCGTGTCCGCCGGGATAACGTAATCGGATCCGGCACCGACCGAGGGGGCCGAATTACCAGTGGAAACGCTCGTTCCCACAACTGGCGGGTGCGCCGTCGCATGGGCGGACATTTGTTCCAGACTTATCGAGTGGAAGTAATCGTCGCGAGATCCTTGGATGCTCTCGTCCGAACTCCAGAGGTGACCGTACGACATGATTGTCGTCCCGGCTCCCGGCTCCATGGATGCCGAGGCGTCGTATTGAGTACTGTTGAAAGGATTGCCCGGGTCCGAAAGGTCCCCGGTCCCGTCTCCATTCCAAGTATGGTACGCATTGAATTGATGCCCCATCTCGTGAGCGGTGGTAAATCCTTCCGTGTTGCCCGAGATTCCTTGGGCCTTGAGTCCCGTCACTCCGGCGGATGCCAGTGTTGAGACGCCGCCGAAGTTGCTTTTTGTGATAAACAGATGGCCGATGTCGTAGTTCCCGTTACCGATCGTAGAATCGACCTCGGTCTGATTTTGGTTCAGAATCGTCGTATTGCTAGCGTTTATGTCGTAAGGATCCGTCCCGCTGTCGGTAAAGATCATCGCGTCGGATCCGGCGACGATCTGGAATCGCATCGCGAGTTCGTTCTCGTAGATTCCGTTCACCCAGTTGATCGCCGTTGTGATCGCGGACAGGGCGGAGGGGACGGTCCCGCCGTTGTCGGCTGTAAATTCGCCCGACGCGGAAACAGCCAACGCATAGGTTTTCAGCGTTTCACCGTAGAATCCGGAATTCGCATCGAGGCCGAAGTTTAGATTTTCTAAGCTCGGCAATGTGCTGCTTTCAATCAGATCGTTCTCTAGTCCTTCCCCGACCAGCGACGAAAACTCACCTGCGTCGTAGCTCAAATAGAGACTGGCGTCGCCCTGCGAATACGGTGTAACGTAATAAGAGCCCTCAGGCGAAAGAACGAGAGCATGCATTTTGATGCCGACGCGGCCGTTAAAGGTCATGCGATCTTTAACGGCTGCTCCATCGCGAAGGGCCGAGTCTGCGTTAAGAAAACCGGAATCCGTCACGTCGAAACGAATGGTCGCGGTCGGATCGTCGACGCCTTGGCCTCGGTAGGTTGAAATCTCGGGATACTTGGCCGCCAGTTCAGGGGCGAGAATGGGAGCTTCGACGATTTCAAACCGCTCGAAGTCGCCGTCCGGAGTTGGGATGGAAATGAACGCGTTGGAAGAAACGCCCCAAGATTCCGTCTCCAACGGCACGTCCGTCAAAGTCGAATCCAAAGCCTGTGTGTTCAGCGCGAAGAGCTCCGCTTGCGTGACGCTCATGTAGGACGCCTCCATCGGAGGAGCCGTCGTTGTGAGTTCTGACGCTGAGGACCAGATTCTTGATGCCGACGTCGCCGTTAACGGTTGAGCGGAATTAAGCGACTGCAGATCGTCGAAAGTTTGAGTCGGCGTCAGAATAGGTTGTGAAATAACCGGCGATACGGCAATCTCCCCCGCCAGGCCGCTGACGCTCAACAAAGTTCTTTCTTCCAGCCGTTCGAACTGCGGGGAGAATCTCCTTCCCGCTCTCGAAGCGCTCCCGTTTCGAATATTGTCGCTCTGTAGACTTTTGAACAAATCACGCGCTGTTTGCGACCATTTTTTCACGTTAATGTCTCCTGAATTTTGACGCCGACTCTGCGACTTTTCCAGCTGCAACAGATCCCACTGCAGCTGTGGAAAGTCGCCACCTTCGAGGTTCCGCGACCGCAGAAGCCCGCTCAACCTGCGACTTTTCCAGCCGCAATAAGTCCCCAGGCGGCTGAGGAAAGTCGCCTAACTGCGGCGTCGGCATCAATAATAAGGCAATTCCACATGGGGGGTATGAAGGATATCGTTCGCGAAGGCGAATCTGACCGACAGGAAATTATCCCGCGAGATCCTCGGGATAAAAGTTCAGCTAACAACGGGTATACCCCTTTTCGCAGTATTTTTCAAGGCAAATCCGTCCGTCTGAAATACTTCCTCTATGTACGGAACAGCCAATTTCGTCTTTCTTGATGCCGACGCTGCCATTAGTCGACTTTCCTCAGCATGGGGACTTGTTGCGGCTGGAAAAGTTGCAGAGTCGGCGTCAATGGGTGCGTACAAATTCGCTGGCGCGTTTGGGTGGTATGTGATATGTTGGCAATCTACTGATGGGCTAACTGCGCAACTTTTCATGGCGGATTGTCATGGCGGACAAGTCGAAACGACGATTATCGCATCGAGCGATGAAGAGGCGTTGTTCCTCGAACAGGCCAAGGCGATGTACGCCGAATTGAACCAAACGGCCGATGACGCCCCGGACGGCGAGGTGCTCGCTCGCGCCGAGATGTGCGCCTTGATCAAGGGCCGCGAGTTGGTGCGCAAGGGACTCGAAAGCGTCGTCCAGCAGCAGGCCGAGGATGTTGAAAAAAAAGTTCCCCGGCCCGAGGATGTGCTTGCGGAGGAGTTCGCGCATCGCGGACGCAAACCGAAAACGCTAGCCGTGCTTGTTGAGGATCCGGCGGACCATCACCCGGATCCGCGCCCGGCCGACTCGCGGACGGTCCAGTCGATCGAGACGCTTTTCCGGACGTTCGTCACCAACTCCGCCGCAATCACTTTCAACTCGTCATTCCTCATCGCCCGGACGCCTGGTAGGGATCAAACGATGCGACAACGCCTTCGATCCAGACATACACTGCCCCCGAAATGCAAATTCCCATTTTCTCTCGCAGCCCAGGGCCGTAGTTTCGACCGCAGACGCGATCCGAGTGGAAATGCGACTCAGGAGTCGGCTTGGAAATTTGAAGGCCAGCTTGGCCTTGTAGGAAGCTATGGTACTGGATGCCAAAATTGTTTTTGCTATACGAAGTATCATCGACGAATTGCTAAGTGGCTGTCAGAGGATTTCTCTGCCTCCTGTGGGTGAGGAACAATCGGAAATCACCGTCGTCGAAGCCATGGCCCGTTAGTCCGGATCATCAAATAGACCGTTAAGTTTCACGCGTCCTCGTCATCCTGTTCGTCCTGGTTCTCTGCGCTGTCTACTGTTTTTTCTACCAAGGCGTTCTGTCCAAGAATGGACTACCGACTTATGAGCAACGGGCTTCGGCCTTCAAGATGACACAGAGCTGGCGAGACGTTTGCTCACAGATCGCCAGACAAAAGAACCGGCACGAAGTCCGTTCGCTGGGCGCGCCTGGGGATCACAGGTCGGCGAGTGGATGGAATGCCTGATTGACGCCCGCAGGACGCCCGTCCCTGATCAGGCGGCGTTTCGGATCGACTTTCCCCGCTGGTTGACTCAGCAGTCGGTGTGGAACCGAAAAATCGCTGAACGGCTCGCCCTGGGTCTTACCACCGGAGAAGTCGCCTAATTGGCGACCTTGGGAAAACAGGCTTTCTTCCAGCCCGAGACAGCACAGTCATTTTCCGAGACGCGTATAACGAAGATCTCCTTCGGGCGCGTTTCGCAAATCCGGCGTGAACTGGCGGATTCTTGGCGTGC
>Ga0307987_1002040_pt1 | contig 10755 bp, 10 predicted proteins | sample EllFjometagen181_FD_203157 | JGI IMG/M metagenome (GOLD analysis project Ga0307987, IMG submission 203157) | Marine microbial communities from Ellis Fjord, Antarctic Ocean - #181 | ecosystem: Environmental > Aquatic > Marine > Unclassified | place: Southern Ocean | collected 2014-10-08 | reverse complement strand
AACGCGGCGCGGCAATCGTGCCCGTCCACCCGCTCACTTCGTTCGGGGTTGACGGTAGCGATCCCAGCACAGGGATGTACGACACCCGGTAGGGGGGCAGGGGGCGCGAATACCGTGTCCGTCCACCTGCTCACTTCGTTCGGGGTTGACGGTAGCGATCCCAGCACAGGGATGTACTTACCCGGTAAGGGGGCAGGGGGCAGGGGGCGCGAATACCGTGTCCGTCCACCCGCTCACTTCGTTCGGGGTTGACGGTACCCGTAGTCCGGCTGGATAGCCGGACTACTCGATAAACGCGTCGAGGTCCTTGCGGCGCTTGATGTGGCGCAGCTTGCGCAGGGCCTTGATCTCGATCTGGCGGATGCGTTCGCGGGTGAGGTGGAAGCGGCTGCCGATCTCTTCGAGGGAGTAGCAGCAGGGCTCACCGATGCCGAAGCGCATGCGGACGACCTTCTCTTCGCGAGGGGTCAGGGTGGCCAGGACGTCTTCGATCTGTTCGCGCAGCACGGCGTCTTCGATGTTGTCCGACGGAGTGGCGGCGTGGGGGTTCTCGATGAACTCGGCGATGGTGCTGTCGCTGTCGTCGCTCACCGGCGCGTCCAGTGACATGGGCTCGCGGGTGAGCCGCATGAGCGACTCGACCTTGTCGGGTTCCATCTCGAGGCGGGCGGCCACTTCGCGCAGAGAGGGCTCACGGCCCATCTGCTGGAACATCTGCTTCTGGACCTGGTGGACCTTGTTGACCACCTCGAGCTTGTAGATCGGGATGCGGATGGTCCGGATCTGGCTCTCGATGGCCCGAATGATGGACTGGCGAATCCACCAGGAGGCATAGGTGGAGAACTTGAAGCCGCGCCGGTAGTCAAACTTCTCGGTGGCCTTGATGAGGCCCAGGTTGCCCTCCTGGATCAGGTCTGCCAGGGGCATGCCCCGATAGGAGTACTGCTTGGCGATGGACACCACCAGGCGCAGGTTGGCATTGATGAGCGCCTGCTTGGCGAGCTCCGCGTCAGGGCCTCCGGCTTCGATGCGACGGGCCACCTCGACCTCGTCCTCGCGCTTGAGCAGGGGGATGGCCCCCATGTTCTTCAGGTACTTGTTCAGGAGGAGGTTACCGCCGCCTTTCGCGTCCCGTGATCTCGCTTGTGCCTTGGAGGGATATCCCATTGCGTTTCTCCATCTGGATGATTCGCCATCAGCATCCGTTTGGAGTTGCACGTTCCGTGCCAGCGTGTCTTCGGTGCCCTCACCCTCGGCTTCGTCGTGCTCTTCGTCCCCGATCTCATGCTCGGGAGGCGGAGTATCAGGAGATGAGGGGTTCATGGAGGGGTCCGTGGGAGGATCCGGAGGTTGTTCCGATGCCGGGACACCAGGATCAGCCTTCGAGGTCGTAGGCTCGGCCTACGTGGTGCGCTCGTGCGACTAGCCTATCGGTATCGGGTTCAGAGGTCTTGACCCAAGTCTCATTTTTCATGGCGCCTGAGTACCACGGGCCGCAGCCTGGACCGCAATCCAGGGATCATCCTGTTCGAAGGTTATCTTTTCGACGCCGTGTACGAAGGCTTCCAGGTCTCCGTCCCGCTGCGCCAGCAGGGTGTCCAGTGCCTCACGGCTGTGATTGTAGGTACGGTATTGAGCGATCCGCGCGTTGTTCCAGCGGCCCTCACGGGCCTCTCGCAGGTAGGGCTCGGGGCGGTGGAAGTTGCCGGCCAGTACCCGCAGGTCGATGCTGCCGAGCAGGGTTTTCTTACGTGAGAGCTTCTCTTCGTCGCTCATGTCCCAGTTTTTGTACACCGCGTCGAGATCCTGGTACAAGCTCTCGAGCACCGCGCGCCAGGCGTCGTGGTCCTCACGTGTGATCCACATGTCGTGGACCGGTGTGCTTTCGGCGCCGTAGCGGTGCTCCATCCAGCGGGTGGCCGCTTGCTCGCCCACGATGTTGGCGAAGGTTTCGTTGAAGCTGACACTGCCGGGGACCCACAAGGTGGCGTGGGTGAGCTCGTGGAGCACCACCTCGGCCAGGCGGTATTCCTCCCAGGCGAGCATGGCCGGAAGCACCGGGTCGCGGAACCAGCCCAGGGTGGAGTAGGCGGCGACGTCCCGAACCCAGACGTCGTAGCCGCGCTCACGGTAGCGGCGCTCCCAGCGCTGGGCGTCCTGGTCCCGGAAGAAGCCCAGGTAGGGCACGCTGCCGACCACGGGGAACCACCACCCCACCGGCTCGAGGGACAGGGGTTCGCAGGCCGAGAAGTTGACGATGCTGCGGCTCCAGCGCGCCGAGATGCTCTCGTAGTTGTGGGACGGAGCCAGCCCCAGCTGCTCCCCGAAGCTCTTGATCTCGGGGATCAACGTCAACTTCGCGGCTTGTTCTTCATCGAGTTCACCCCGCGCGAGCACCTTGTCGATGGGCTCTCGCTTGGCCATGAGCTCGGCTTGATGCCAAGCCGCACGGCTGAGGTAGGCCACCTTGCAGCCCGTCGACGCTTCCACCATGCCCAGGGCGAACAGGGCTGCCAGCAGGTGGGGGGAAGGGCGAGGTGGCTGCATGTGTTGCTGCGATCCGATCCGAACATAGTCGGGTTAAGCCAGCCTGGGTGTCCTGTGCACCCGGCCCGTGCGCTCTGTGATCGTGCGTACAGCAGGGTAGAGGCATTCTTCGCAGGTCCGGGAGGCACGGTGATCGAGTTTTTGATGAACGGTGGTCCTGTCATGATCCCCATCGGGCTGGCCTCGGTGATCGGGCTGATGGCCTTCTTCGAGCGGCTCGTGGCGCTGCGGCGCTCCCGCGTGGTGCCGCGCTCCTTCTGTGTCGAGCTCGAAGAGCTCGTCCGCCAGCGCCGCTACGACGATGCGCGCACCCTGTGCCGCAAGAACGGCAGCTCGGTGGGCCGCATCATGGAAGTTGCAGTGGCCTACCATGGCGAGTCGCGGGTGAGGCTCAAGGAAAGGGTCGAGGAAGCCGGTCGGCGAGAAGCTGCCGATCTCGAACGCTACACCGGGATCCTGGGCACCGTCGCCGCCGTGGCACCGCTGCTGGGGCTGCTGGGCACCGTCTGGGGCATGATCCTCACCTTCGAGGTCATCCAAGAGGTGGGCGTCGGTGTGGTCTCGAGCCTCGCCGGTGGCATCAGTCAGGCCCTCATCACCACCTTCGCCGGCCTCACCGTGGGCATCCCGGCGCTCATCGCCCATCGCTCCCTGCTGGCCCGGGCCGATGATCTGCTGATGGAGATGGAGAGCTACGCCCTGGATCTCGTCGAGATGCTCGCCACGCCCAACCCCACGGGCGTCGGGCGGGGGAGCGAAGACCAGTGAACTTCGCCGTACGCCGCCGCGAGGAGAGCAGGGTGGATGTCACCCCGCTCATCGACATCATCTTTCAGCTGGTGTTGTTCTTCATGGTGTCCACCACCTTCGTCACCTCACCCGGCATCCAGGTGGACCTGCCGCGCTCCAGCGCTCAGACCATCATCCGAGAAAAAAACGACGTCAACGTGTGGATGACCGCCGAGGGCACCCTGTACCTGGACCGCGAGCCCATGAGCTGGTCCGCCCTGACCGAGAGCTTCGCCAGCGCTGCGATGAACGACCCCAACACCATGGTGATCATCAAAGCCGACACCGACGTGGACCACGGCAGGGTGGTCGCGGTGATGGACCTCGCCCGAGCGCGCGGTCTGACGCGGCTCGCCATCGCCACCGAGGCATCGGCGGAAAACGCGAGCGCACCAGCACCTCAGGAAAAGTCGGAAGAAAACCCTTGACAGGTCCAGGGCTGGTTGCGCAGGATGGCAGGCGGTTGAGCTTCCCTCTGGCCTTCCTCCGCTGATCCTCCCCGCTCCTCTGGCTGTCTTCCCGTGCCCCCCTCCCGCTTCGTCCAGCGCCTGTTTACGGTGATCCCCGCCATCGTCGCGTTGGCTGTCCTCGCTGTCACCCTTCTCGGTCAGGATGGTCTGCTCCGGCGCCATCTGCTCCGACGTCAGCTGGACCGCCTAGAGGTCGAGGCCGGTCAACTCGAGCGGGACAACCATCTGATCCGTCGTGAGGTGCTCCGGCTCCAGCAGAGCCGCACCGCCGTGGAGCGCGAAGCCGCCGAGGCCCTGCTCATGGCCAACGAGCACACGGTGATCTACCGCTTCCACGACGCGGATGAGACCACCGCCCCATAGCGGTTAGCTGTTCCTGGGAGCAGCCATGGAAGATGCCATTCGCACCGAGCGCTTGAGAATCGTGCTGGGTCTCGAGATCCACCGGGTGACAGACGACCTGCTGCGTCGTCGCACGCTGCTGGTGGAACTCTGGAGCCGACATCGGGTGCGCACGCCCTTCCTCGACACCACCTTTCAGCGCTACCGGACCCTGTCCATGGGCGAGCTTCTGCTGCTCGACCGCCGAGAGACCGAGGCCGTCGAGGCCTTCTACCGTGAGCTGGACGATCTGCGGTTCTACCTGTCCCACACCGAGGACATGCCCCGCGCTCTGGCGGACACGCTCGACGGCGCCTTGGTTCGGCTCCGCACCGTCGCCCGGGTGGCGCTGGGGGTGCTGGGCACTCGCCTCGATCACGATGATCGCGCCGCAGCGCCCTGGTCGCTGGTGGACTCCAGCTTCGAGATGGCCGCTGAGCTCGGTGGCGTAGGCTTCGGGCTGGAGGAATAGCCGCGCTATCCAGCGTGGCTGGAGGGGCACGATAAAAACCGCCCGCCCCCGAAGGGACGGGCGGGTCGATGGTCTCCGTAAGCCGAGTCCTGTTCCCCGTGAGGGTCGCCCTTCACGAGGTGGTGATCATTCCTCTGGGGATGCCGTTACCGACACCCTCTAGCAGCCAACCCGGGAGCTTCGGACGGGCAGTCCTCGAGCGCTCCTCTATTTGGCCTTGCACCAGCTGGGGTTTGCCTGGCCGACCCCGTCACCGGGGCCGCCGGTGCGCTCTTACCGCACCCTTGAAACCTCACCGACGCGTGAGCGCCTCGGGCTCGACGAAACCATGCCTCGCACTGCGGGGGTTGTCGCGCCAAGGACCCAAAGGTGGCGAACCACCTGGCGGTCTGCTTTCTGTTGCGCTTTCCTCCGGGTTGCCCCGACCGGGAGTTACCCGGCAGCTTGCCCTATGGAGCTCGGACTTTCCTCGCGCGGCGCGATGCCGCACGCGATCACCTGGGGTCCACCGACGCTCGCCCCGTATGCCGAGCATGGCAGCGGATCAAGCGTCCGTGCTGGGCTCGGGCACGAGGAAGCGGCCGCAGTTGCTGCATCGGTGAACCCTGAGGTTCCCGTTGATCTCGTTGGCCACCTGGGAGGGAGTGGCGAAGTTGCAGAACTTGCAGGCACCGTCGACGAACCTGGCCACAGCACCGCGCTTGCGGGCGCGCTGGGTGCGGAAGGGGCCCTTGTGCTCCAGCGTCAGGGCCTTCTCGAGGGGCGGGCGCTGCAGGTCGAGTTCTTCGAGCTGACGGTCGATGGCGGGGATGCGGTCGCGCTCTCGGGTGATCGCTCGAACAGCGGCCTGCTCGGCGGCTTCCGAGGCCTGGGTGGCCTTGTCGAACAGCGCCTCGGCGTCGTCGCGCTGTTCCATGAGCTCGAGGGCTTCGGTCTCGAGATCGTCCACGATCTGGATGCAGGAACGGAGCTGCTGCTCGGCAAGCCGGTAGTCGGGGGCCTTGCCCGCCTCGATCATGGTGCGGGTGGTCTTGACCCGCTTGCGGTAGGAGTCGAGCTTGCGCATCACCCGGCGCTCTTCGGTGCGTACTTCGTCCAGGGCGACCCGTTTGGCTTCGTGCTCGGTGTCGGCCACCTTCTTGCGCTCGGACGTGAGCCTGCGACCGTCGACGCAAGCAGCACGCTCGATCTGGAGCGTGTCGGCTTCGTGGACGTTGTCCCACAGCTCGATGATGGCTGCCAGTTCTGGATGCATGGCCACGCTCCGGGTCTCGAACTGCGGGGGGATGGAAGGGCAGGGGGTGGGCCCAGCAGGGCTCGAACCTGCGACCCTCTGGTTATGAGCCAGGTGCTCTGACCAACTGAGCTATGGGCCCTACTCTTCCCGAAAGCCTAACCCACCTGTCGCCCGCAGGGCGCAGGCGATGTGGCCGGGCGTGGCCGGGCGTGGCCGCTAGTATTCGACGAAGGAGCGCAGGCGCCGCGAGCGGTTGGGATGGCGCAGCTTACGCAGGGCCTTGGCTTCGATCTGGCGGATGCGTTCGCGGGTGACGTCGAAGTCTTGCCCGACTTCCTCGAGGGTGTGGTCGGAGGCTTCACCGATGCCGAAGCGCATGCGGAGCACGCGCTCTTCGCGGGGGGTCAGGGTGGCCAGCACCTTGCGGGTCTGGTCGCCGAGGTTGCTGTTGATCACCCGCTCCGAGGGGCTGAGGGCGCCCTTGTCCTCGATGAAGTCGCCGAGGTGGGAGTCGTCTTCTTCGCCGATGGGGGTCTCGAGGCTGATGGGTTCCTTGGCGATCTTGAGGATGCGGCGGACCTTGTCCACGGGCATCTCCATCTTGTCGGCGATCTCTTCGGGGGTGGGCTCACGGCCCAGGTCTTGAACGAGGTAGCGGCTGGTGCGCACCATCTTGTTGATGGTCTCGATCATGTGGACCGGGATGCGGATGGTGCGGGCCTGGTCGGCGATGGCGCGGGTGATGGCCTGCCGGATCCACCAGGTGGCGTAGGTGGAGAACTTGTAGCCGCGCTGATACTCGAACTTCTCGACGGCCTTCATGAGGCCGATGTTGCCTTCCTGGATGAGGTCCAGGAACTGCAAGCCGCGCTTGGTGTACTTCTTGGCGATGGAGACCACCAGCCGGAGGTTTGCTTCCACCAGCTCGCACTTGGCGTGTTCGGCCAGGGCTTCGGCGGCGCGTACTTCGTGGGCCAGGACGCGTAGGTTCTCCCGGTCCATGGCGCAGGCGGTCTCGACCTTGCGGATCTTGCGCAGCTCGCGGCGTACCCGGCTGTCGAACTCGCGCCAGGTCTCCTCGGAGATGCCGGTGGAGACGATGACTTCACGCCCAGCTGAGTTGGGGGTGCGCCGGACCTTACGGATCATGCGTCGCAGATCCGCTACGGGGACCCCGGCTTCCCGGGCCACCGAGTCGATGAGCCGCTCGGAGCGCTTGATGCGATCCCAGTGGCCTCGGAGCTCGCGGGCTGCGGTCTGGATGCGAATCTTGGGAACGTCGACCGTGTCCACGAGCTCGAAGAGCTGGTCGTCGAGCAGCTGGTAGGCTTCCTGGGCGGCGGCGCGGCGTTTCTTGGACTTGGCGCGTGCCAGGTTCTGCTGGGCTCCGCCGCGGGCCTCGATCATGGCCTTGACCTGTTCGAGCACTTCTGGGAGCGGGACGCCGTCGCGGGAGCGCTTGGTGCGGTTTGCCTTGCCCTGGGTGGCGTCGGCCCTGGGCGGACAGGCGATGTCTTCGACCAGGGGGAGGCCGAAGGCGCTGGTGAGGATCCGCCGCCGCATCTGATGCTCGCCGCGCTCGATGCGCTTGGCGATCTCGATCTCACCATCGCGGGTGAGCAGCGAGACGGTGCCCATCTTGCGCAGGTACATGCGCACGGGGTCGGTGGAGCGGGTGGCGAGCTTCGAGTCGTCCGATGAGTCTTCGGGGGGATCGCCGCGTCGGGCGGCCTCTGCACGCTTCTTGGCGGCTTCGACGACTTCGATGTCCATCTCCGAGAAGAGGATCATGACGTCGTCGATATGGCTGGCGCTGACCAGGTGGGTGGGAAGCGCGTTGCTCATCTCCTCGTAGGTGACGTACCCGCGCTGCTTCCCGATGCTGATGAGCTCCTGAATCTCCGTCAGGTCTTTGTCCTTGAGCATCCGTCATCCTTATTGGGCCGAAGAACAGCCTGAGGGGCAGGTTGGGAGTCCCGCCGCGGAGGCGCGGAGCAATGCGGTGAAACCGCCGTTCACCGGACTGCACTGAGAAGCCGGCTTAACTTGTCCTGTCAACCCGCCGGCCGCAAGCAAAAATACCCACGCATACGCATGCCCCCCCATTAGAGACGGTTCAAACTTGTTCGAACCGTCCTTGGAGCACTGCCTCTAAGGATGTCTTCAGCATCATGAGCCGAATGCGCTCCGAGATCAAGTCCCCGTCTAATGACCCTGCTTTCTGATTTGTTGAAGCCGGGCGAGTTCGGGCTGCAGGGAGAAGCGTTCTCGTTGTAGTTCTCGGAACTCATTGGACCGTCTGTCGTCACACGACTCGATCTTGCGGTGAAGTTCAGCCAGCCGCTGCTCGATGCGGGGGATCTCGAGCCGGGCGAGGATCTGCTGGGCCGCCGGTACGGCCCGCTCTTCCACGTATAAACCGTGCTTGGCCCCGGCGGCGGTGAGCAGCATCGCGAGGTCTTCGTCGTCGGTGCCCGAGATGGCCGCGATGAGGGGCTGACCCTGCATGAGTATGGCGATGCAGTCGAGCACGGAGCGGCTTTCGCTGATGAGGGTGGGGTCGGCATGCTCGAGCAGGGGCGCCACGAGTTCGGCGTGGTGCACCAGGAGCCAGAGCAGGTGGCGCACTTCCTTCGAGAAGCGCGACGCCCCCTGGGCCTGCGGCGGGGGTTGCTCATCGTGGCGGTTAGGACCCGCCCGGCTGCGACGCACCTGGCGAACGACCTGTTGTTCAGGCAGGTAGAGCACATCCGCGACGCGGCGTACCAGCGAGGCGCGGGCGACCTCTGGGAAGGCGGCCACCAGAGGTGCGATCTGCTCGAGGGCGCGCTGGCGGCCCATGGGGGTGGCGCCGTGCTGTTCGGCGTACCAGCGAATCACCAGCTCCATGAGGGGCTCGGGCTTGGCCAGCAGGATGCGGAAGGCTTCGGCGCCTTGCTCGCGGACCAGCTCGTCGGGGTCCTTGGCGCCGGGGATGTCGATGCGGAGGGCTTCCATCTGGGCTTCCGCGAACAGCGGCATGGAGCGCACCGCGGCCTTGATGCCCGCCTGGTCGGCGTCGAACAGGGCGATGACGCGGGGTGAGAAACGCCGGAGGATGCGCAGCTGATCCGGGGTCAGGGCGGTGCCGCAGGTGGCCACGACTTCCTGGATGCCGGCCTGGGCCAAGCTGACCACGTCGAAGTAGCCTTCCACCAGGATGGCCCGGTCTTCTCGCTGGATGGCCGCGCGGGCGTGCGACAGGCCGTATAGCACCCGTTGCTTGTGGTAGATCTCCGACTCGACGCCGTTGAAGTATTTGGGGGCTTCGCGGCCGTCGCGGCTCTGGTCTTCCACCAGGCGGCCGCCGAAGGAGAGCACCCGGTTGCGGTCGTCGAAGATGGGGAACATCACCCGACCACGGAAGAAGTCGAAGCTGCCGCTGGCGCGTTCCCGGCTCCGGGCCAGGCCGGCGGAGACGACCAGTTCTTCTGCGAAGCCGCGGCTGTGGAGGTGGTCGAGCAGTGCGGACCACTGGTTGGGGGCGTAGCCGATGCGGAAGTGTTCGATGATCTCGCTTTCGAGGCCGCGCTTGTCGAGGTATTCGCGGCCCGGGGCGCCTTCTGGCCGGGCCTGGAGCACCTGCTGGAAGAACGACGCGGCGGCGTCGCAGACATCGTAGAGGGTGGCGCGCGTGCGCACCCGGCGCTGTTCGTCGGGGGTGAGCTCGCGCTCTTCGACCACCACGCCTGCGGGTGCGGCGAGCTCGCGCACGGCCTCCATGAAGCCCAGGCCCTGCATCTTCATGATGAACTTGAAGACGTCGCCGCCTTCTCCGCAGCCGAAGCAGTAGTAGATGCCCTTGCCGGGCACCACGTTGAAGGAGGCGGTCTTTTCCTGGTGGAAGGGGCAGAGGCCCAGCCAGGCGCTGCCCCGCCGCTTGAGGGACACGTGGCGCTGCACCACCTCGAGGATCTCGGTGCGCTCACGGATCTGATCGATGATCTCGCGGGGGATGGCCATGCCGAACCCCTAGCCCGGCGAGCAGAGGCAGGCTGCTGAACCCCAGGACAGTCGTTGTCCGCTGGGTTCGTTGGGCCGACACGGCCAGGGCGGGACTGGCTGCGCCTCCGGGCGCGTGGGCCCACAGTTCGCCAGAACTGTCTTCGGCCGCTTCTTTGTTTGCAGGATCGCGGGGCCCTCGGGAGGCTCCTGCGCCGGTTGGCTCGAAAAGGCCGCTCTACAGGCGGAAATCCAAGGTCTGTCCTCGTCTGCGGTGTCGACCTTCGGGCCAGCCCCGAGGGGCGGATCACCAGAGGGTGGAAAACCTCTTGGCAGCCAGGGCAAACCGGATATCAAGTGCCCCCTTTCGAATCCTCGAACACCGGAGTCAGTAATGTCCCTCGTTCCCGTTCATGGTGGTCTCTCCGAGCCCGTTGATCGTCTCCTCCCCCTCACCGAGCGCAAGCAGCTGCTGGCCGACGCTGAGACCCTGCCCTGCTTCGAGGTCAACGACGCCGACCTGGCCACGGTCTACCGTGTCGGCGACGGCACCCTGAGCCCGCTGGTGGGCCCGATGAACGAGGACGAGTACTACGACGTGCTCGACACCCACAGCATCCTCCGGGGCGGCAAGCGCTACGCCTGGGCCATCCCCCTGGCCCTGCCGGTCACCGACGAAGAAGCCGCGACCCTGAAGGTCGGCGAGCACGCCGTCATCAAGAACGCCGCCGGCGAGCCCGTGGCCCGGCTACTGGTCCAGTCCGTCTACGACTGGGACAAGCCCCGCTTCGTCAAGTCCGTCTACCTCACCGAGCGCATCGACCACCCGGGCGCCGACATCGTCATGAAGGACGCGCGCACCAAGCTGGTCGGTGGCG
>Ga0307987_1002038_pt1 | contig 10757 bp, 7 predicted proteins | sample EllFjometagen181_FD_203157 | JGI IMG/M metagenome (GOLD analysis project Ga0307987, IMG submission 203157) | Marine microbial communities from Ellis Fjord, Antarctic Ocean - #181 | ecosystem: Environmental > Aquatic > Marine > Unclassified | place: Southern Ocean | collected 2014-10-08 | reverse complement strand
TAAGTTTGGTCCTTACCGACACTGACTTTGGCAGCGGCAATCAACTCTTCTTTGGGGGAGGTTAATGTTCAGGTTCAGAGTTTGATGAACTTTGTCTTTGACGTAGTTTTGCAGATAACGGATTTCAAGGCAGCCATTGGTTTTGCAATATTCCAGGATAAACTTCAGGTCTTACTTTTTGGAACGGGTATAGATGAGAAATTTCCCTTGGGAGGGCCCACCCTTGGGAGGGTCCAGCCTTGGGAGGGTCCAGCCTTTTCGATGAGATATTTTACATGCAGTTCTTCCGCCTCGGAATTTGTTTCGTGAATGGTAAACTGAGTTTCGATTGCCTTGAGCAAAAATTTAGCATCACCGGATTCATCAATGAAAACAGCAACAAGATGAGTGTCGTATATACTCTGCAGATTCTTTTTGAACCAGTGATCAATCATGATTAACTCCTTTTAATAATGCATTTAAAAAGATTTCCATCATGGTCATCAATGAACTCAATATCCGGATAGTTTTCCAACGCACGTAATATTCCGGAACCGAATCCTCGGTATGGTAAAATCTGATAGGCAAAAGAAGCCATTGTTGGATTACGGGTATTGGAATTACCGGCTTTAATATTTTCAATGGTAAGGTTGTTCGGCAAGTGTCCGGGGCTTATGATTTCCACCCGATCGGAAAAAATAAACAATCGGATGGGGGCTGAAATAAAGTAGTCTCGATGAACAAGCGCATTGGTGATCAGCTCCTCCCAAACAATTCTCGGGATTTCCGGCAGACCTAAACTGTTTACAGATTGCTCTCCTTGCACCTGCCGGGTATTGGCCAGGATAAAGCCAATCGTTTGCTGGAATATTTCAGAAATTTTTCCTGTAATATCACGGCTGTCAATGTAGGTGTCTTGTGCAAGAGTTTTACCGGGGAAGGCCGCTGCCTTTACAATAAAGGATGGAAGACGATTGGAGGGAGACTGACCAAACAGCAAGCCCCCCGTTATATTCAGCGCTTCATTTTTTCCAAGATTAAGATTTGAAATCGTCTGGGATAGCGGGACAGATTGTTCGTCAAGGGCTTCTCCGTATCGTTTCTGAAAAAATTCTCGAAAATACGGCATGTCAATATCCGCAATCGTCATCCCCTCCGCCGGGATTGTATCGGCATGCACCATACCGGAATCCTGAAACAAGCGTTGAATCTCTTCGCGTGAGGTTGCCTTGCGTTTGTCTGCCCGACTTTTAACCCAGATTACACCGTTCTTGTCCTGGTAAGGTTTATTGATCCCTTTGGGGACATCAATAATCATGATGTGCTGGTCACTAATCGTGGCAATCTCTGTCAACGGGTTCACGGCTGGTTTTACATTCTGGCTTGCGGCATTGGACAAAAGCTGATTGATATGACGAACCCTCTCGGGCGTAAGCCCGATGACATTACCGTCATCATCCACACCAATAAAAATTTTTCCGCCCATGGTATTGCTGAATGCTATTATCTCAATGGCCAGCGCATCAATATTATTGATATCTTTCTTAAACTGATTGCGACTGTCCTCGCCCTGGGCCAGTACCTGCAAAATTTCTAGGGTTTCCATATCTGGTAAATCTCCTTGCGCCGGTTAAAAGCTTCCTGGCCGCCTTCCATGATATCGACGATTGTTCTTTGTGTCGTATGACTATCCACACTTCCACTGCAGATGGATACCGTGTTGTCCATAAATGAACAGGCAAGAACCTGTTCCGCATCTCCTAACACCGGAATATTTGGATTGTGGGTGGCGAAAATAAACTGAACTTTGGGTTTCATGGTACAAATGAGCTTGATCACGTCTTGATAAATGGTCTGGTTGTCAAGATCATCTTCCGGCTGGTCAATAATAATCACATCATTCTCCTGTTGACTCAGTACAAAAAGAATCAATGCGGAAGCCCTCTGACCCAGTGAATGATGCTGCAACTCCTTGCCCCGATACAATATCGTAAATTTATCAGGCGTTTGATAGGCCAGCAATGTCTTTAAATTTTCCTTGAACAAGCCGGTCAGAATCTGAGGATTGCTCCCGAAGAATCCTTTTGCATTCTCCAAGTCTTTAAAAATAGCCGCAAAATCCGTATATTTTTCAACGATCCCCTGATAGGTAGTTTCCCGGATACCGCTTCCCCTGAAAATATCCTTCATAAAAGCCAGAAAGGATTGTTTGTCTTCCTTATATCCTGATGTAATTGAAATGGAAGATCCCTCCGAACCAACCTTATCAAGCTCAGTTTTGATACTGTTGAACTCCTGAAGCCACAATTCATTTAATTTTAGCAATTCCCCATAAAGCGCATCCAGTAATTCTTTTTTCCGGTCTCCTTGTTTCTCAAACGTGGCAATCAATTGTTTGGCCATGCCCAAGCGTTTTTTCAGGTCGAGAAACTCTTCCGAGCTGATGTTCTGGGTGTCGCTTATTTTCAGCTGTTCTCCCAGTTTACGCTCGATTTCGGCAAATTCCTCAACCATACTTTTCCGGATTGTATTCAGCTCGGTTCGGCAGTCGGATAATCCTTGTTTTGACTTGCCTTGATTGGCTAACCAGGCTTTCGCCTGATCCACAAAAGCGATGTAGGTATTGAAATGGCTATAAAACCGTTCAAACAGATCTGAATTGTGTTTTGACAGATACCCTTTAAAATTCCGAATATCATCTTCATGCTGGGCAAGCAGGCTTTCAAGATCAGAAACAAAACCTTTCGTCATCTGAGTCCCTTTTTTTATCATCCTGATATCCGAGTCAAAATCCAACCGTTTCTGCAGTTTTTCTTCAACACCGTGTTCCGCATAGAACTTCAATCGATGTTCGGTATCCTGCTTAATTTTCTTTTGCTCGTCAATTTGATCCTGAACATTAACCACTTTGTTAAGTCGGTCAACCGATTCGGTCACTCGTTGTTTTTGCTGTGCAATGTTGCGCCTTACCTCATCCAGCTTTGATCCAAGAAGTTTATCGACCAGATCCTTTTCAAACCCTTCACCTGTACTGGAAAGATCTTTCTGGCCAAAATAAATTGGCTTGTGCAGCACTGTTTCACGAATTGAAACACCTGGTTGCAAAATATTATCAATCAATACATCGGAGTATGGTTCTTTCCAGACACGACGGATGGTGTATGTTTGTCCATACCGGTCAATAACGTCAATTTCAATTTTCCCACCGCTTCCCATGGTAAACCCAACCAGATCCTCTTTGTACTTGATGTCACCCGCTTTCTCTCCAAAGGGGATATCGATTGCATAACGAAGCACCTCCAGGATCGAAGATTTTCCGCTGCCCCGAATACCGATCAAGGTGTTGAGTTCCGGTGAAAAGTGGAGTTCCTTGCCAGTAAGCGTCCCCCCCGTGAAGCGAATATTTAAAATGCGAGAGTGGGTGTGTTGCACGGAGCTGGACCCTGTGCGGTTTAAGTGGTCAATTAACGCAAATTTAACAGCATCGAATGAGAATGCCCCAAGCTTGAGAAAGCATTTACCGCCCTTGCCGATATCAGAAACGGATTTACAATCACAGCCTTCAATTTCTGCCGGGTACCAATCACCCAGCCATTGTTTAACCTTATCCCGATCATCACGTGTTCTGACCTTTTGAAACCCCATCGTTCTTCTTCTGACTATATCATACCGCTTTTCTTTAAAATCACCCAGCTTCCCCCCATTCATTTCCTCCCACAACCCGCTTTTTTGCTCTACATGGGCAAAAACCAAAAAGTAGTCCCGAGATGTCTTTTCCAGCTCCTCAACAACCTGCAAAATATTTTTATCGCTCCGGCCGTTTTCATGCTGGTATTCGAGCGCTGCTTTTCCTGGAAACATACTGGTAATAAAAGGCGAGATATAATCATTACCATTGTCCAGCCATTGGTCGCTGAAAACAACCAAGGTGTGAATACCGTTTGCGCCGTCATTCACGGAAAGCTCCACCCCGGGCAGAAGAAATATATTTTCTTTACGAGCTTTTTTACGAAGCGCTTTGAATTCATCGCCATCAAATTTGTTGTGGTTGGTAATTGCCCCCACCTGAATACCAGCATTTTTAAGCCCTGCTATATAATCAGAGACAAAGCTGTTGTCTTCGCCTGCATATTTAAACTCCTTGTCCGCCTTGGTATGAAGGTGAAAATCCGCCCGCAGCCAATCCGAGCCATACTTAAATATTTCAGGAGTATTGCCTTCTAAACTCATCACCAGCCTCCAATTAATAATTCTTGTTTATTTGTATTCAATAGCGGCTCCGCCTTTAAATATGGAAATTCCTGTCAACCTGTATATTACCGTGCCAGGCCTTCAAAATCAACGAAGAATCTTTTCGACCTGTGCGGTTGCCTTTTTGCCAGCGCCTTTATTTTCAGGATAGTGCGCAATTTCAACGATATAGAAAAAAGCTTGATTTTAATCTGTGAATTATATACCTTTAACCGAGTTTAACCTAATATGACCGATTTTATCCATGGTCTGATTTTAAAATTGGGTTTTAAAATTTGAGTTGTTATCGGTTTTAAAAAATTGTGGGGTCGAATATGGAAGACAGATGGTTGTCCGTGGACGAAATCGGGGTTTATCTTGGTGTCAAGCGCGATACCATTTATAAATGGATCAGTGAAAAAGGTTTGCCTGCTAATAAAGTCGGGCGTCTTTGGAAATTTAAAACAGCTGACGTGGATGAATGGGTTAGAAAAGGTGGGGCTGCAGAAGATGCAGGTGATGTACGAAAATGAAGAATCGTAATTTAATTTGTTTTGGGTTTAGTTTTGAAAAAGGCGGTGCACATCAGGCCCGTACAATGATGTTGCAAGATCTGACGACCCTTCTTGAATATGTGGACAACCCACAGGCGTTAAAGCTTGAATATGTTAGGGCAATTGAACAAGAAAATTGCCTTGGGAAAAAATCCGGACAAACAAGAAAAATATCATCCAGACATCTTAAAAGTTTATATTCCCTTGATCCAAACATCACCCTTTTTAAAAGCATGTTGTTTTTTTGGAAGCGTGATCCTGATTCAAGGCATTTATTGGCATTATTATGTACAATTGCCCGGGATGCTATCTTTAGAATAAGCCTGCCCTTTATTCGATCCTACTCAAACGGACAAGTCGTGGACAAGAAAATTCTTGAGGACTATATCGAAAAAAACGAACCGGAACGATTTAGCCAGGCAACCCTTGAATCCATTGCCAGAAACATCAATGCCACCTGGACTCAATCCGGTCACCTATCAGGCCGGGTAATAAAAATTCGTTCCATTGTCCAGCCAGGCCCGGGAGCTGTCTGTTATGCATTGCTCATGGGATATTTATCAGGGGTTCGGGGAGAGTCTTTGTTTCATACACAATATTCAAAAATCCTTGATTGTCCCATGGAAAAGCAAATTGCACTTGCCCAAGAGGCTTCCAGAAAAGGATGGATTGTCTTTAAACGAGTGGGGAATATTATGGAAGTACTTTTCCCCAATATCTTAACACCACAGGAAATGGAATGGATTCATGAGCAAAATCAAACAGCTGACTAAATCCTATAAAAATTTTATCTCGATCCCCTGGAAGGAAGATGCGGCAGCAGCCCAACGGGTTATTTTTTGTGTGTATGGGGAGAATGAAGAATTAAAGCTTCGGTCTAAAATTGATGAGTTTGAAATCATTACCCAACAGGCGGGTCATAAATGGGCCGTATACGACTTGACAGACACCTTTGCCAATTGGTTATCGAATCAGCGGTATGCAAATAGTTATTTTGAAAAACCACATTTGATGATCACTTTAATTCCCAAATATTTAGCGTATATTGTTGAAAAATTTCAACAATTTTTGGAAACCCAAGCGATTGATGAAAATAATGTCGTTGCGTTGAAAGGTGTCGGGTCTCTTTTCGGGTTTTTAAAGGTTAAAGATGTTGTTGACAGCTTGGCTCCCTTTGTAAAAGGCTGGCTGCTTATCTTTTTCCCCGGCAGTTACGAAGGAAACAATTATCGTTTGTTGGATGGATATGACGGTTGGAACTATCTTGCTGTACCCATCACTGCGGACAAGGAATCATACTAACGAGGGTGAAAATGAAAAATAGAGATATTTACCTGAAAGATCCAGTTACCCGAAAACTTGTTAACGAGGGCGTTGCCAGTGTTAATGACGATAGAACAAGTCAGGCCATGGAAGTTCTTCGTTATGAAATTGAAACCTTTGTTTGTGATGGACAATATAAAAAAGGCATGGCCCACATACTGGAAACCTATCTGAAAAACATTGATCAATCCCAGCAACCCGCCGCCTGGATCAGTGGATTCTTTGGATCAGGCAAATCACATCTGGTTAAAATGCTTAGGGCATTATGGGAAGATATTTGTTTTGAAGATGGCGCCACTGCCCGGGGGATTGCCAACCTGCCCCAATCCATTCAAGATCTTTTTAAGGAACTGGACATACAGTCAAAACGCTTCGGCGGGCTCCATGCAGCTTCCGGTACTTTGGGTGCAGGTTCCAGCGGAAGTGTCCGGTTGGCACTTTTAAGGCTCATCTTTAAATCAGTTGGACTTCCGGAGCAATATCCGGTTGCCTGCTTTGTGATGTGGCTCAAACGAGAGAAAATTTACGATTCAATTAAAGAGTGGGTAAAAGAAAAAGGGTATGACTGGCAGGAGGAGCTGGATAATTTTTATGTGGCCGAAGGCCTGCACAAAGCATTGGTTGAAGCTAAACCCATGCTGTTTTCAAGCCCTGTTGCATGTGTGGAGACATTGAACAACCGCTACCCCCATGTACCGGATATCAGCAGCGATGAAATGTTAAACGCCATGCGGCAAGCATTAACCCGGGAGGGGAAGTTTCCCCTGACCCTGGTGGTCTTGGATGAGGTCCAGCAATATATTGGAGAAGGTAACAATCAACTTTCAAACGATGTTCAGGAAGCGGTTGAGGCCTGCTGTAAAAACATAGGCGGTAAACTGCTGTTTATTGGTACCGGGCAGACGGCCGTCACAGGCACCTCCAATCTTAAGAAGCTGGAAGGTAGATTTACCATTCGAGTCGAATTGTCCGATACAGACGTGGATGCCGTTATCCGAAAAGTTATTTTGGGGAAAAAACCGGATGCGATCTCCCCCATAGAACAAATTATGCAAAAAAACCTGGGGGAGATTTCCAGACATCTGGGGGAGACCAGTATTTCCCACCACCAGGATGATATCAAATTTTTTGCCCAGGATTACCCCATCCTGCCGGTGAGAAGGCGATTCTGGGAAAATACGCTTCGGGTGCTTGACCAGACCGGGACGGACAGCCAGTTGAGAAATCAACTCAGTATGATCCATAAGGTTATTAAGACCAACACACAAGAAGAATTGGGATCCGTGGTCCCTGCAGATTACCTTTATTTTGATTCTGCAGATAAATTATTGCGGGCCAGGATCCTCCCCAGAAAAGTGCATCAAAAGACCATGAACTGGATACAAGGATCCATCGATGAAAAATTGATGGCCCGGGCCTGCGGTCTGGTTTTTTTGATAAATAAGCTTGCCGGCGATAACAACGAAATCGGTATAAAATCCAATATTGATACCATTGCGGATCTTATGGTCATTGATCTTTCCAAGGGTAGCAGTACCCTTCGAAGCAAGCTTCCCGATCTCATGGACAAATGCGAACTATTGATAAAAGTGGCGGATGAATACCGGATACAGACCGAGGAAAGTTCCGCATGGAATGATGAATTTTTAAGTCAGAAACATGCATTAAGCAATGAAGCCCACCGCATCGAGGCGGAACGGGATGATCGAATCCGGAAGCGGTTTTCACAGCTGGTTAAGAAACTTACCCTGACCCAGGGAAGTTCAAAGGTTTCCCGTGATCTGGCCGTCGTGTTTGATTCTGCACTTCCCCCGGAAGCGGATAAGAAAATATTATTGTGGGTCAGAGATGGGTGGAGCATAGATGAAAACTCGGTAAGAATTGATGCCCGCCAGGCAGGCAATCATTCTCCCACATTGTTTATTTTTGTTCCCAAACGATCCGCAGATGATCTCAGGCGCAATTTGATCGACGTAAAGGCATCCACCAGCACCCTGGATAAAAAAGGGTTTCCCAACACGCCGGAAGGAACTGAAGCACGTGCTGCCATGGAAACGACAAAACAGATGGCAGAAGGCAGGATCAAGGATCTATTAAACGATGCCTTTTCCGGTGCTAGGGTTTTCCAGGCCGGTGGCAATGAAATTGTGGGGAATAATTTACAGGAAATGGTCCTGGAGGCTGCTGAAAACTCGCTTAAAAGGCTGTATCCAACCTTTAGCGTGGCGGATCATAGCGGATGGGACAAGGTATATGCAAGGGCCAAACAAGGTTCCCCGGACGCATTAAAAGCCGTCGGCGACGATGGTGAGCCTGGAAAAAATGCCGTGTGTAAAGCAATCCTTGGTATGATTGCAGCCGGGAAAAAAGGCTGTGATATCCGGTCTCATTTTGAAAATGCGCCCTATGGATGGTCCCGGGATGCTGTGGATGGCGGTTTGCAGGTTCTATTGGTGGCAGGACTTGTCAGTGCCCAGGATGAAAGGGGTCAAACCATGGATCCCAAAGGGTTGGAACGAAAGTTTCTGGGCAAAACATTTTTTAAAATCGAATCCACATCCATCTCCACTGTCCAGCGAATCCAGATTCGAAAACTCCTTCAAAAGATGAAACTTTCTGTCAAACAAGGGGAAGAGTTGGCGAATGTATCTGTTTTCCTGGAAAAAATGAAGGAATTAAACAAGAAAGCAGGCGGAGAGCCACCCAGACCCGAAACACCGGATTTATCCCTTTTGGAAGAAATCCGACTCAGTGCAGGAAATGAACAATTACTGGCCGTGTACAATGCAAGAGATGAGTTAAGTCGATTCATATACAAATGGCGTGATATTGGAGAAAATATTGAAAAAAGACTGCCTTCCTGGACTCAACTTGCGCAACTGGCCAAACATGCCAGGGGGATGGAAGAAACCCAGATTATTATCACCCAGGTCGAACATATTGAAAAAGAACGGCAGCTTCTGGAAGAAACAGACCTGATTGAACCTTTATTAAAAAACCTGACCCAGTTGCTTCGAAAAGAGGTCAATACCATTAACACCGAGTTTGAAACATTTTGGGAAGAAGGAAATTCGCTTCTTAAAGAGGATGAAAACTGGCAACAATTAGATCCAGATCAAAAATCCAGATTACGATTGGACCAGCAGCTCGTTGACGCCAATAAACCCAGCATCAAGGTGGAATCTACAACCTCGGTTCTGAACACCCTGGACAATTTGTCCCTTTCCGCCTTTAAAGACAGGGTTGCGGCCATGCCGCCCCGGTTTGATCGGCTTCTCCTGGATGCGGCCAGGATGATGGAACCTGAAATCCAGAAAGTAAAGTTGGTAAGTTCGGCTTTGAAAACCGAGGCTGATGTGGATGCCTGGCTGGTAAAAACAAAAGAAATCCTAATTGAAAAACTCAAAAAAGGGCCGGTCATCATATGAGAAAAATGGCTTTGGATATCTTAAGAAACTCTTTGGGCAACCCGGATGCTAATTTTCGGGAGGGTCAGTGGGAGAGCATTGAATCTCTTTTAAACCGTGAGAGAATGCTTGTGGTACAAAGGACCGGGTGGGGAAAAAGCGTGGTTTATTTTATGGCAACCCGCCTGTTGCGGGAAAAAGGATTTGGCCCTACTCTTTTGATCTCTCCTTTACTTGCCTTGATGCGCAACCAGATTGAAGCCGCCGCAAGGATAGGCGTAAAGGCGACAACCATTAATAGCGCCAACCAGGAGGATTGGGAAAAAATAGAAGAACAAGTACACAAAGATAAGGTTGATGTGTTGATTATCTCTCCTGAACGCCTTGCCAATGATGAATTTCGGAACAATATCATGTCCACCATTGCTGAGCGGATCGGCTTATTCGTTGTGGATGAGGCCCATTGTATTTCCGACTGGGGACATGATTTCAGACCGGATTATCGCAGAATCGTGCGTGTGCTTCAAGCCATTCCGTCAAACTCCTCTGTATTGGCAACCACGGCCACTGCAAATGACCGGGTGGTTAATGATATTGTTTCCCAATTGGGTGCTGATATAAAAACGGTCCGGGGGCCCCTGGTAAGAAAAAGCCTTAGACTCCAGAATATCCATATGCCAAGCCCGGCTGCCCGGATGGGTTGGCTGGCAAAAACAATTCCTGACATTAAAGGCAGTGGTATTATATATACACTGACAATAAGGGATGCCGATCGGGTGGCCCAGTGGTTGAGGATCAATAATATTAATGCAAAAGCCTATCATTCAAAACTATCAGAATCAGACCAGAAAGTTCCTTTAAAGGAAGAACTGGAACAAAAACTTTTGAATAATGGAATCAAAGTGTTGGTTGCAACTGTGGCCCTGGGGATGGGCTTTGACAAACCAGACCTGGGATTTGTCATTCATTTCCAGAGACCTGCTTCCGTGGTCCATTATTACCAGCAGGTGGGCCGGGCAGGAAGGGCTGTGGACAGTGCCTATGGTATCCTGCTTTGTGGGGAAGAAGATGATCATATTGCTGATTTTTTCATCCGCAGTGCATTTCCTCCCCAACAGCATATAGATGAAATTATAGCGGCTTTAGACCAATCAGATGACGGGTTGTCAATTCAGGCCCTGCAAGCATCCTTGAACTTGAAAAAATCACAAATCGAAAAAACCATTAAATATTTAACAGTGGAATCCCCTTCGCCCATTACCAA
>Ga0307987_1002037_pt1 | contig 10758 bp, 8 predicted proteins | sample EllFjometagen181_FD_203157 | JGI IMG/M metagenome (GOLD analysis project Ga0307987, IMG submission 203157) | Marine microbial communities from Ellis Fjord, Antarctic Ocean - #181 | ecosystem: Environmental > Aquatic > Marine > Unclassified | place: Southern Ocean | collected 2014-10-08 | reverse complement strand
AAAAGTGTTCCGGTAAATAGCAGTAAAGTAATGATAAATATAGTTATTAATTTTTTCAATGAAAGCCCCTTTATATTATACTTGATAGTTAAAACTACTTAGTAGGGGCACTGCTGTCAAGGAATAGTGGTAGGTATGAGGCATTTGAAATGAATTAACTGCAACGAAGCTTGTGGAAAATTTGAAAATATTTATCCCACAAGCTTCGCTTCAGTTTGTATATTAGAATAATGGATATCAAACAATTTTTTGGAATAGTCGAAATCCGCACAAAAATCATCAGCATGAGTACCTTCTTTATGGGAACACTCTATGCCTATTTCCATACAGGAGAATTCAGTACACTGATGTTCTTAATCATGATGTTTTCGGTTCTCTGCGTAGATATGGGAACAACAGGATTTAATGCATATTATGATTATAAAAATGGAACTGATGATGTACGGAATAATGTGGAAAAAAACAAAGTTCTGATCCACCAGGGAGTTGATGCAAGAAAAGCTCTGGGAGTTTCAGTTGTACTGTTTCTGCTTGCCGGGATCTCCGGGATAATTATTGCCTATCTTACCAGTTGGTATGTGTTGATTGCAGGTGCTGTCAGCATGGGAATCGGGTATGTCTATACAGGAGGACCCTATCCCATTTCCAGAACACCCCTGGGAGAGATTGTTGCCGGTGGATTCCTTGGGACCGTACTTTTTGTACTCACATACTTTGTACAGGTACAGGAACTTACCTGGCCTATGTTTTTTGTCTCTCTCTCATCATCAGCTGTTGTAGCCTCAATACTAACTGCTAATAATAGTTGCGATTTGGTCGGTGATAAAGAGGCGGGAAGAAAAACACTCTCAATTCTGGTAGGTGCGAAATTAAGTGAATGGTTAATCTATTTGCTGGGATTTGGGGCCTACCTGTGGGCAGGAGTTATGATAGCAGTTGGATATTATCCGATCATCACTGCACCATTTTTTGCTGCAGGTTTGCTGATAACAGTTATTATGTATCGGAAAATGCATAATATAGGATACAATTTTAATACAAAGGATCATATAATGGGAAACATAGCTAAAGTGTATCTGGTTTTTACCCTTATGACCCTGCTCGGACTTGGTGCAGCGGTGCTGATGGGATAAAGGATTAGAAAGATCCCCAAGTAATCAGGTAGTTATGTACGTTGGAAAAAATAGTATGTGAACTGCATAACAGTATGGTATGTATAATTGGCAGAAAAGACCCTCTGTTGCCGGTTATACGGTAGAATGCAGAGGGAAGGAGACAATATGAATCAGGATAAAAAATCTCTCTATATACTATGGACTTCAGGAGATGCAGTTACAGCTGAGAAAATGGTATTAATGTATGGACATAATGCCCTATTAAAAGGCTGGTGGGAAGATATTACCATAATAATCTGGGGAGCCTCAGCAGCTCTTGTTGCCGGGAGTGAGGCTATACAGGAGAAAATTGGACAGATGATTAAAGACGGTGTCGATTTTTCTGCCTGCAAAGCCTGTGCAGATCAGCTGGGAGCCTCTGAGACGCTGGAGTCTATAGGAGTTGAGGTGAAATATTGGGGGACTTCTCTCACAGAACTTATTAAAGAAGAGAAGTCTCTAATAACTATTTGATACTCTGACTATTCATGCGATGCAGTGCGTACTCAAAAACTCTGCAGGCCCGTTCCTTCTGAAGAGGAGAAATGGTAAAAGTTGATTCTTGAATGTCTTCACGCAGACTTTTGATAATTTTGCTTATATCCCGCTGATCCAGGGGTAAATCATTACTGGAAACAGCTGTTTCAATCTCTCTACTTCTAAATATTCCATAGAGAGGGAATGATAGAGCAAAACGGTATTCAGATATTGCCGGTAGATTGTATTTTGCAAATACACTGATTATTACCGCCTCTTCCGGAGCCAGATAGGGCTCTCCTACCGTCTTAAAAAATTCAAAATCGCCCTCTTCCAGCTGAATGCGAACTTTAGTGATAATAGCCGGCTGCAGCGTGTTGCGCTCTCGATTACGACTGAACATCCTATGAACTGGAATCCATTGTGAACTGTTTTTCTTATTTTCAGGATTTCGAATTTCAACCTGAGAATCCAGAACTGAAAGAGCGGTTGGAACATTCAATGAAAGGTCATCAATTCCGAGTGCTCCGCCAATAGTGGCCTGAGACCGGATAACATAAGAACCTGATTCTCTGCACGCCCTGGCAAAAACCGGGTGAAGTATATGCTGTCCAACTTTTAGGATTTGTTCAATTGAAACCTGTGAACCAATTTCCAGATATCGCTCAGACCTGCTGATTCTCTTTAGTTCCTGCACATTTCCCAGGAAAATAATATCAATACCATCTGATGCAGGATAAAGTCGGGTTCTGCTCATGATTGCCGTTCCCCCTGCCCACAACAGTGCTTGAGGGAGGCGGCTTCGCAAAAGAGCAAGTTCTGCCAGACTTGAGGGATTATGCACAGCTGCTGCCTTAACTCCTTCGTACACGACGCCTCCTTCGATATTTTACCGCAGTCTCCACAATTTTAACTAAATCTTTCTCATCGATGCATGAGCATTTGTTTATGGAGAGCATGTCCAAAATATCATCAACTTCCGGTGCACTATTCTCATGAATTACAGACTCAATGAGTAGCGTCTTTGAAGCCATGCAGTATGAACAGGGTTTTGCCCCGGCTTCTTCATAGCCCCGTACTACATCGTTATAAAATCTGGTTTTTGCATATCCCTCATACGTAGTGATCTCTTTTTCACGAATTTTAAAAGCCGGAATTATGCAGGAAAGAACAGGATGATTATCCATCAGCACTACACAGTTTCCACAAATCCCTTTTCCGCATCCGGGACTGAGGCTGGTTATCTCAGAATCTTCAACAAGGAGAAGTGCAAGAGGTTTATCAGCATAGGTGTTAAAGACGGTAGCTTTTCCATTTATTTTGCATGAAATCTTCACATTTTACTCCCATGCTCAAGTATTTTCAGTATGTCGCCAGGGCCAAAGGGCAGTGAGGCTGCCTGGCTGTTAAGAGCCTGAGATACGGCGGCGGTATAAGCGGCAGCAATGAGACCGTATGCAGTTTCTGTTGCAGAGGTGGGAAGCCCTGTATCAACCTCTTTAATAAAAACGTCTATCAATGGTTGTCTGCCATATCTTATCTGAGCTCCACCGCAGCGGTTAATTCCTTCATGAAGAGATTTTGTGAGCGCGGATGCAAGTTTTTCCGGACGGAAAATTCTGCCGCACTCAAACGATCCCCAGGCTCCTTTAATGATGGGTTCCAGAGTGATCGTATCGATTTCAAGCTCGACAATTACCGAGCCCCAGCTAAGACCGGAGAAAAGCTGAAGCTTGTTGTCACTATCTGCCGGCAGCTTAAAACCCCGTTTAACTTTAATTGGCAGGGGTTCTATGAAACGCTGGCTCTTTATGGAATCACAACATCTGTCAATCAAATTTGATATATGATGTATTTCCCTGCGGAGAACATCCGGACCAGTGTCTGGTACATGTGCAGTATCGCCATACTCAATGGTAATTAGTGAAGCATCAACTCCGAGAGCCTCACTAATTATGCTCTTCCAGATTTTTTCCACTTCGGGTTCAACAATGCTTAAAGAGACGGTAACGGCATTGTTTTCTTCCAGTGTTACGGTAATTGAGTGTTTTTTTTCCTCTGAAAAGGCTCGGCTGAATCCGTTTATTCCATACCCGCAGGCTATTCCTATTCCACGTGCATAGCGGAAAAACGGAGAGAAATTTTGCTGTTTTTGCCGCTGCATCTCATATACTGCATGCTTTCGGTAGAAATCTGCTCGCTGTGCGGTATTTTCCAGCAGCTCTTTAAGCAGTGTATACTTAATTTTTGTTTGATCAGAAGGTCGTGATTTACTGCTCTTCAGATGCTTTAGCCGCCATACGAGGGGATTTGACTGAGTCTGCATGGTGATGTGAGAGGCGTGCGCCTCGGCAGAATACATTGCAGAGGAGAATCCAAGACCCCGAAAGTGATGTCTGGGTGGTGTGGGGGTAGAAAGCAGACGAATAGTCATTCTAATGCCTTCAATATCATATAATGGAGCTGCACCAGCAGCAATCTGCTGAATCATCTCATCAGCAAAAAAGGCATATGCTCCCACATTTGTCTGTATATCAATTATTTCAGCTAACGGCTCATGATCACTGTTAAATGCTGTTTTGCGGGTAATTGCTGATTCCGGCCGGTATGAAGGTTCAGTACTGATTAGTCTTGCCGGCTGACCTGTTTGCATAGCTGCAACAGCACATAATGCTCCATATATTGAGGGGTAAATTAATTTTTCATCATGAGTTGGGTGGTATCCGGTCTGGTAGACAGTTACTTTTCGTTTGGTAACTCCGCAAACTTCTGAAACAACATTTCTGACATGAAATGGCCACTGTGTAGCAGCATGCACAATAAGCTTATCCTTGATAAATTCCGCCATTGCTCCAGTGGGTGCTGTAAGAGGGGACTGTTCCGGTCCAGTAATATAGGTCTGCTCAATAATTGAATCTGCTTCAGAAAACAATTTATCAGGATTTCCCCATTTAATTACTTTTTTAAGTATTTCCTTCGAAACACTATCTGTACTGGGAGGCACATCAGGTTTCTCGGTGTCAGGGCTTTCCTCAGTCTCAACTGAAATTTCATCGGCTTTGGAATTGGGGTGTGGGATGTCAGTTTTTGCAATTGACTGAATTTCCTGTTGCTGATCGGGGTCATCAAGCTTATGTTTAAAATTCAGCTGAAGTTCATCAGTATCAGTATAATTAATACGAATATAACCTGCAGCTGACTGTGCAGCTTCACTGGAAGGGGCAAAAACAGCGAGGATAGGTTGTCCTTTGTAGGTTACCGTCTCACTGGCCAATAACGGAAGGGAAGTATTTAGCACCTTTACTGCATTTGAACCAGGAATATCCTTACTTGCGATAATATGAATATCTTTAGGAAAGTCGGGTAGATCTATGGATACAATAGTCCCGGATGGAATGTCCGATCGTACAATAGCTCCATAGAGTAATCCGGGTCGTTTGATTGCGCTGATGTAATCTTTATCTTTTGTCATCGTTATTATAAAAATATCATGTAAGTGTTTGAAACTGCAATGAAATACGGTAAAATAGTTGGCATGAACAGTAAAATCGACCCAAAAAATCAAATAACAGTTCTCTCGAACAAACTTCGGGAGTTTCAGGATGCATATTACCGTATAGGAAGACCCGAAGTCAGTGATCTTGAATATGATAGATTGTTTGACGAACTGCTGCGGCTGGAGGCGGAGAACCCGGAACTGCGGCAGGTTGATTCACCCACTTATCGGGTTGGTTCGGATCTCTCATCCGATCTGCCCGAAGTTGCACATAGTATTCCGGTCCTTAGTCTCGATAAGGCATATTCGCTTGAAGCAATTCTGGATTGGATGCAGAAAACGGCAGACAAGGGGAGGAGGGATCTCTCTTTTACCGTTGAAGAGAAGATAGATGGAGTTTCGATAGTACTCTATTATGAACAGGGTCTATTGAAAAAGGCGGTTACCCGGGGTAACGGTTCCGTGGGGAATGATGTAACCGCTAATATAAAAACTATTCACTCTGTTCCGCTAAGGTTAAAAGAGGCGATCTCCCTTGTGGTAAGGGGTGAGGTTTATCTACCGGTTAAATCTTTTATCAGCTTGAATGAAACAATGGATGTACCGTATGCAAACCCCCGAAATCTGACTGCTGGAACGATTAGGAGAATTAAAAGTAGAGAAACTGCATCGGTACCGCTTGAGATATTTGTGTATGAAGGGTTTTTCGATGAAAGAGAGCAGCCTGAAACACATGCAGAGCTCACGATGCGGCTTAATGATTTAGGATTCAGGATAAATCCCCGATTTGGAATTTTTACCCGTGATGGAGAGGTTGATAAATCCTTATTTCCCGGCTGGTCGGTGGGGAATTTTTCTCAGTTAAGTGCATTTATTGAAGATGCTGTAACATCAAGAGATAATCTTGATCATGAAATTGATGGTCTGGTGGTAAAGGTTAATGAATTGGATGTTCGCGAAGAGTTGGGGTTTACCGGACATCACCCCCGATGGGCGATTGCCTATAAATTTGAGTCTCCGGAGGGGGAGACCGTAGTTGAGGGAATAGATGTTCAGGTTGGCAGAACCGGACGGATTACACCGGTAGCAAGAGTTAAGCCGGTCAGGATTGGTGGATCAGTGGTTTCTAATGTAACGCTGCACAATCAGGATTATATTGATATTTTGGAACTTGCAGTGGGAGATGCGGTAGCTGTCTCTAAACGCGGAGATGTTATTCCGGCTGTAGAGAGGATCCTTGAGAAGAATGAGCAGGGAAACGGCATCTGGAAGATTCCTGTTTTTTGTCCTTCCTGTGAAATGGAGCTGCAGAAGATTGGCGCACATACTTTTTGTACAAACTCTGAGTGTCCGGATCAGGTTTTTGGGAGAGTGCAGTTTTTTACCGCTAAAGCACAAATGGATATAGAGAATCTTGGTCCTGAAACAATTCAGTTTTTGATGAGTGAGGGCTTACTGAAAGATGTTCCTGATCTTTATCAGATTGATTATAGGGACTTAGCCGGGAAGCCGGGGTTTGGAGAAAAAAAATGCGATGCGCTGATTAAGGGTGTTAAAGATAGTAAGAGTAAACCTTTTTCATCGGTTCTGACGTCACTGGGTATTCCTGATTTGGGCAAAAAAGCAGTTGAGCTGCTTATTGATGACGGTATTCTTGATATTGATTCACTTTTTAAGATTGTTGATGGATCTGAAGCAGATCGCCTTATCGGCATTAAGGGTTTTGGAGATAAAACTGTTGCATCAATATTAATGGAACTCAGTAAACCCGGGGTGAGAGAGCGGATTAAGCTGTTGAGGGATGCCGGATTACAGTTTAAGCAGGAAAAGGCAGCAATTGAAAACCTTCCAGATCAGATTTTTGCCGGACAGGTGTGGTGTGTAACCGGAAGCTTTATTAACTTCACCCCCCGGTCTAAAGCTATGGAGGCTGTTAAGCTGCGTGGTGCGAGAATTGTGACTGCAGTAACCGGCAGTACGACCCATCTACTGGCAGGAACCGGTGCCGGAAGTAAGTTGAAAAAAGCTGTTTCTTTAAATGTAGAGGTGGTTACCGAAGATGATTTTATTAAAATGCTGAATTCAGGAGCTATTGATAATACTCTTATAATCTGAAACGAAGACGGTGGGATTTTACCTAGTACTCTGTACAACTTAAAGCTTAGGATTCTTACTTGTACGCGGTAGGTATCTGCTGCGTCAGAATACATCACCCTAGCACGCTAGGTTTAGTATTCTTCCTTGCATGTACCCACCGGGTACTGCATAAGAACCAGTAAGTTTAAGCTGTACTGAGTACTAGTAGAAATCGACATAAGGTAAGGATTTATCAGCATTCTGGCAACTAAAGAAACAAAATCATTTTTTTTGTTTGGATAATCCTTTTGTTAAAATGGATTTAGCCACTATCTAACCCACCGTCTTCGTTTCAGGCTAATTTTCTAGAAAACCGATTCAATCTTCGGTTGAATTTTCATTTTGAAATTGCCTCGCTCTTAACAAAAACGATTAGTTAGTGTAGTATCGACAAAGAAGGCAATTTTCAAAATCGGAGATTTTGAAAATTGCCTTTTAAAAGTTTTTAATAACTTTTTATATAATAAGTAAATGAGTCAATTTCAAAAATCGAATCAAATCCATGATTTAATTCGATTTTCTAGGAAAGGTTGCCTGGATCTATGAATACATAGATTTGAAGTTTTCTGAAGAATGATATAACTTGATTAGTAACAAGTAATTATAAGACTACAGCAAACTTCACAAATCGAAGTTTGCTTTGCAAACTTTTAAGAATAAGATGCTTTGCATCTTATTCCAAGGTAGCTTGATACAAATCAAAGATTTGGATTTATCAAAAATACATATTTTTGAAAGATCCTCAAATAATAACCAAAAAGGGGATGCCGCAATGAATGCCATCGCAAAAGAATTAAATGAAATCCTTCAGGGGGCTGCAGCAGCAGAACTTCTTTCAGGAATGGGCCGGGAAATGTTTTTTCCCAAAGGGATAGTTGCACAGTCCGGTGAGGCGAAACAGAAAGCACATACGTATAATGCAACGGTAGGAATGGCAACACATAAGGGTAATCCGGTATTTTTACCTTCGATTCTTAAAGAGTTTAATGGGATGGAAAGTGGTGATATTTTCCCCTATGCCCCAACTCCAGGTGATCCAAAATTAAGACAGGTTTGGAAGGATGAGATGATCCGGAAAAATCCAGGACTTAAGGGAGTTGCTACTTCTCTTCCTGTTGTTACTGCTGGTTTAACCCATGGTGTTTCAATTATTGCTGATCTTTTTCTGGATAGCGGGGATACCATTATTGTTCCTGATATGTTCTGGGGAAATTATCGATTAATCTTTGAAGTCCGCAGACAGGCAGAGATTGCCTCTTTCAGTTTCTTTACGAGTGAGGGTACGCTGAATCTTGATGGGCTTGCGGAAGTGATTGAGAATACTTCCGGTAATAAAATTATGCTTATAGTAAATTTCCCGAATAATCCTACAGGATATTCTCCTTCAGTTGGAGAAGCAGAAGCATTGACTGCACTGCTTGTAAAGTATGCTGAAGCCGGGAAAAAGATTTTAATAATGACAGATGATGCCTATTTTGGGCTTTTTTATGAGGAAGGAACCTGTACACAGTCTCTGTTTGCATACCTTGCAGATGCACATGAAAATATTCTTGCCGTGAAAGGCGATGCTGCAACGAAAGAGGAACTGGTATGGGGTTTTCGGGTAGGTTTTCTTACATACGGTGGTAAAGGTATGACCGATGGTCAATACGATGCACTGGTAAAAAAGACCATGGGAGCTATCCGGTCATCAGTATCAAACTGCAGCCGGCCGGCACAGACTTTACTGCTGCGAGGGATGACCAGCGGATCTTACGCTGCTGAGAAAGAGGCAGCTTTTGCGCTTCTTGCAGCCAGGTATACGGAAGTAAAAAAGGTTCTTTCAAAGTATGCTGATAATAAACTTCTTCGACCTATGCCGTTTAACTCAGGATATTTTATGGCTTTTACCTGCAGCGGCAGTGCAGAAGCATTACGGGTATATCTTCTGGAACAGTATGGTATAGGCACAATTTCTATTCAGGATACCTATCTCCGGATAGCTTATTCCAGTGTGGATATTGAGAATGTTGAAAATCTTTACGATACTTTGTTCAAAGCGGCACAAGAGGCATGGAGCTAAAATTAAAGATATACGTAGTTAATGAGCAGGGTGAAAAATTCCTTGGTATAGGGACAGTCTGGCTTCTTCAGGCAATTGAGGCTGAAGGATCAATTCATCAGGCCTCTGCTAAACTGGCAATTTCTTATACCAAGGCACTACGGATGTTGAAGTCTCTGGAAACCAGTCTGGGCAGAGATGTCCTGATTAGAAGAAAGGGCGGGGATAACCGACATGGCGCAGTTCTTACTGATTTTGGAAAAGAGGTCATCTCCCGATATGATATCTTTCAAAAACAGGTTAAGGATAGTGCTGAAACTGCTTTTAAAGATTTTGCAGATTCATTGGATTGAAGAATATCCGGGGAGAGGGGTAACGTATGGCAGCAAGCAGATCGTATGATTTTACAGTAGAAAAATTAGGGAAAGCAACTATTCCCTCACCCATAATGATGTCAAAAAATACTGGTGATAAATTTGCGAATTATGTAAATGAATCAGAGAGTATCCTGTATCACATAGATGCAAATCTAACCACAGGAGAGACCGATGCTTCACTGCATAAAAATGTAGTAGAACTTGCCGGCCCGCGTGAGAAAATATACTTCAACCCTGCACATGTGCATGCAGCAATTGTAACTTGCGGAGGATTATGCCCTGGATTAAACAATGTAATCCGTGCGGTAGTCCGCTGTTTCTGGTATCGGTATAGTGTTCGGAGAATCAGCGGCATTCAATACGGATACCGTGGACTTCTTGCTGACAGTCCTTTTGAGCCGGTAATTCTGGATCCGGATGTAGTCGATGATATTCAAATGAAAGGTGGTACCATACTGGGATCCTCACGCGGCGGGGGTGATAAGGTTTCAGAAATTGTCGATTCCCTTGAACGTATGAATATTAATGTGCTGGTTGCAATCGGTGGAGATGGTACTCTTAGGGGGGCCGATGAGATCGCCCAGGAAGTTATTAAACGGGGCCTAAAGATCTCGGTAATTGGAATTCCTAAAACAATTGATAATGATCTCTCCTTTATTCAAAGTTCTTTTGGGTTTGATACTGCGGTCTCTACCGCTGTTCAGTCTGTACGGGGTGCACATGTAGAGGCTCATGACAGCATAAATGGTATTGGTTTGGTAAAAGTTATGGGTAGAGAGTCTGGCTTTATTGCTGCGCATACAGCTCTGGCTATGAGTGATGTAAATTTTTGTCTTATTCCTGAAAATGCCTTTGATCTCGAGGGAGAGAATGGATTACTGAATCACTTGCGAAAACGAATTTTGGATAGGCAGCATGCAGTGATACTCACTGCTGAAGGAGCTGGTCAGGGTTTTCTGGAGAAGTCGTCCGGACATGATGCCTCAGGAAATAAAAAGCTTCAGGATTTCGGAGTTTTCCTGAAGGAGAGAATTGCCGAATATTTTAAAAAAGAGAACCTTGAGGTGAATATTAAAT
>Ga0307987_1002035_pt1 | contig 10759 bp, 6 predicted proteins | sample EllFjometagen181_FD_203157 | JGI IMG/M metagenome (GOLD analysis project Ga0307987, IMG submission 203157) | Marine microbial communities from Ellis Fjord, Antarctic Ocean - #181 | ecosystem: Environmental > Aquatic > Marine > Unclassified | place: Southern Ocean | collected 2014-10-08 | reverse complement strand
CAGAGCATCTGAATTCCACAAAGGCTGTTAAATTTATGTGCAATATGTCCTTTTCCCTCATATAAGACGATTTTACGATCTATATGACCATTGTCACTACGCATATAATTGATTGCAGCATCAATATCATTTCTATATTGTTTTATTTCGTCGTCAATCTCTTTGAATCGCTGGTGTCCGGTTTTTTTTAGCAATTTTCTCAGCTCATTCAGGCCGAAGTAAGAATAACCATCTGAAAAGGATACTATATAACCTTCGTCTCCATCTGTAGAACAACCGAAAGGCATTAGACCATAAACCGGTGGACGCGAGCCATCTGGATTAAGTTTGCGGGTCGCTTTGATTTCTCCGATTATCCAATCAGCGGCGCGCAACATTTTAGGCAGATATTCCTGAAGAAACTTCTCGTCTTGCGAGTAATTGCAATAATCGGCTGCAAGCACCAGTGCTGAACCGGTCGCATTCATCCAACGCGGTCCGGTTGTCCCGATTGCACCTTCAAGCGAAGAGAACTCCCCTATCGGTGGATACCCTCCATCCTGCAAGCTGAAGATAAAATCAATCACTTTTTTTACTTCAGCAAAATGCCCTAATTGCAACATTGGACGCAACATACACATTGCCTCCCATACCCAGACATAAAATCGCTCGCCACTCCCTCCTTGACAAGGCTGTAGACCAGTCGTGTCATCAAAGTCGATTAGCATTTGCTGATTACAAATTTGCATGGCAGTAAATGCATTGTCAATATTGTCGTAAGAGAGCTTTAGTTGTGCTATTTCATGCTGATTTGTAATACTTTTGAACTCGTCGAGCATGTCTTGCCGAGCATTTTTATATGTAGTTTTTTTCAGCAAAGAAACATGTTCATCTTTTGCTTGCTGCGGTTCCGCCAACAATGCCAGAGTAAATGATTTCTTTTCTCCTGGTTCCAGTTCTCCGTGAAAATGTAACAAGTTTTCAGCTTCTTTCAAGCGCATCGCAGGCTGGACAAAATACGGAGTAGAACAACCGAATAGCTTATTATAGTCATCATCGTTAAAGCTGAATGACTCCTCCCATTCCATGGCAAATGTTCTATCTTTAATCAACCCGATAAATTGCCCATTTCGACAAAGTTCGCCGTTATTATATGATACTGAATCATCTTTTAGCCATTTAGTATTATCCCAGTAGAACGGAACATAGTGATAATCAAAAAGAGAACTTTCCAACTGAAAATTAACTTTCGCCCTGACATGTGCTTCCCGGCTCTCCAAACTATCGTTTTTCACTGATACTTTTAGCCATAGGACGTTTTGTTTATTATCTATCTGGGATGAAAAGAACTCAAGCTCATATAACAGATCCCAAGCCGAATAAAATGCTTTTACAATAGGGAACCGTCCTTCGGCAAGCTCCAAAGTTGATAAACGAAAATCAGGAATAAAGGGAGCCTGGTCAAATGCTAACTGTACTATCATTAACTCCAACGTCTCGCCTACATGCTTCCTCCTCATTACATCTTTACTTTCCATTTTTGATGGCACCGGCAACGTATAAACGTTTAATGCACTATCCATATAAATAAAGGTTTCGGAATGTGGTGGATGCAGTGGCAAGTGTACTGAATATGGTGCCGACCATTTTCGTTCATTTAATTGCATTACTTTTGACCAGGGGGTGCTTTCTAAATTATGATAAGATGCTTTAATATCCATTTAATTAATTCCTTTTAAGGTAACCGTTCACGGCGTATAATCTGTAAATTAAGAACCTGCCCGCCGTGTACAAATTCTTGAATGAGTTTACCTAGGGCTTCCTGTTTAATGTGAGATAGGACGCTTCACTACTGTCGCCAGCTCCAGTCTCAACAAGTTGCTTCGTATATTTTTGTACTAAGATGATTTCGCCTTTAGTTCGCTAAAGACAACTCATTGCAGTGCAAAAAGATGCGTGATATCGCATTACAAATTCATAAATTGCATGAACTTTAAAGTTCATATGCAAGCTTTTCGGGAAAAACATACCAACCTAGTCTTGCTAGTCCCGCTATGCGGGATTGCACTTCTCTTATATTAAGCCATAGTATAACATATTGTCAACACACATATTATGAATTGAACAGGAAACCCTACCTAAAACCGATTTAATAATGTGCATATTAACTTAACTTTTAACAAAATGCAAGCGGAAGAAAAATTAGAGCCATTAATAGCCATTAATAGCAATATAAATCAATTGACTAAAAACCATTTGTTAACTATAATGCATCACATAATCAGAAATTAAAGTTAAAATTCAATATTATAACAAAGGAACAGTATTATGTCAGAATCAGCATTATCTGGAGGTTCTCCAGTGTCTGAAAAAAATTGTCCACCAGCATTGCCACCAATTCCTATGCCTCACGCCAACCCCAACTGTATCATCGATGTCGCCTATGGCGATACCGAACCGGCAGGATTGCCGGTGTCGCAGGGTGTGCCGTTTCCCGCCGGTGCCGTGCTAGACCCTGTCACGCTGGCGGTAACGGGTCCGGATGGCGAAGCGCGCCCGACTGGCGGACGCGTGCTGGCTCGGCATCCGGACGGCTCAATCCGTTGGTGCCTGGTCAGCTTCGGCGCCCGCTCCGCTGGCGAGCACAGGGTGCATTGGACGGGAACCCCCTCCCTGTCGCCAGATCCGGTGGTTGAACTGCGCCAGCAAGATGACACTTGGACAATCGACAATGGAAGGCTGCGCGTGACGCTGCGAGAAACCGGACCTGGAATCTTCGGCGAAATCGTTTGCGATGGCCATGCCTACCTTGAAATCCCGGAGAATTTTCATTTTTGCGTGGATAATGCCTCGACGCGGCATGAAACCCAGCGCTTTGTACGGATTATCGAATCCACGCCCTTGCGGACTAGAGTGCGGGTGGAAGGCGCCCATTTCACGGCCGACGGCGCTCACAAGCTGAACTACCACCTGGACGTTGAAATCTGGGCGGGACAACCGGCCTTGCGCTTGGACTATCACTATTTCAATCTCGAGAAGGGAGTGTCCTCACAGCATATCCAGCGCATCGCCATGGACGTAAACTGGGCGCTCGGACCCAAAACCAAACGCCATTTTCTGCAAAAGAATTACGGACTGCACTATGTCGCCCGCCATGTCTTCAATGAGGCTCCCGTAGCCATCGTGGCCAACGTTGAACGAAGCGTGCCCCATGTGGAAAACCCGGATATGTTGCTCGACGACGTGAAGTACCCCTTTTACCTCAAGCCTCCCCTGGTCAACACCGACGAATGGTTGGGAACAGGGGACGGAAAGCACAGCGTATACCTGCGCCTCTCGGATTTCAGCGCGGCCGTCCCCAACCGCTTGACCAGTGAAAAGCGATCGATGGGCGCCGAGTTCTGGCCCACCACTGCCGAACCACTTGATCTTCCGCAGGGCCGTTCCCGCCGGCAGACCGTCACGCTGACCTTCCTGGCCGGAGAAACGAGCGAATCGGGAACGGGCAAGCGGTCCAATGCCCCCGTGCAGGCGCCGAAGGGCGTGGCCGCCCAGCTGCAGTCCCTTATCCATGAAGGGCGTGCCTCGATCCATCCCGACTGGACTGCCTATTGCAATGCCTTCAAACAGGCACAGGCCCTACCCTATCGCAGCCACGCCCGGATGGAGGACAACTTGGCCAACCTAGTACGCCTCGACATGCCCTGCACCAAGTTCGACGTGGGGGACACCGACTCCCACTACAATAACGGACGCAGCGGGCATTTCCTGCCCGGTGCACCGGAAATTCCCCGGAAATTTCCCCGTAGCAACCCCACCCAGACGTATCTCGATCTGACCGAGCCGGTCTGGACCAACAACGAGTACGATGCGATCCATGTCTTCTGCAAGGAATTGATGCGCACGGGGCGTTTCAAACTCTGGGATACGCTGCGACTGGCCGCAAGACATAATATCGAAGTCGATTTCCTGCATTATTCAGATCATCGATGGCACCACCGGGCCACCCCGGCGCATTCGATTAACCACACCACAACCGGTGCCTATCCAAGCCATTTCTGGACCCAGGGTCTGCTGGAGTACTACTGCCTGAGCGGCGATCCGGATGCACTGGAGGTCGCCTGCGCCCTAGGGGACAAGACCATCGAATTTTTCAGCGATCCCGAGCAACGCAAGATGCTATGGGGATTCAACCGCGAGATCGGCTGGTCCGTACTGTCGCTGGCCTGCCTAGTGGATATCACGGGGGAAGAACGCTATATGAATCTGCTGGAGGAGATGGTCGAGTACCTGGTCGGGTTCGACCGCGACGCCTACCGCGGTGGCATCAACCTTTCGGGGGGCAATGACCATTGGAATATGAACCGCCAGATTGTGAATTGTTTCTTCGGGTATGCAAGCATGATGGAGGGCATCGACTTGTATCTGGACCTGACCGACCGCAAGGATGTTGCCGTCTGGCTCGAAAAATTCTGCCACGACCTGGCCGATGAGGCACTGAACGCGGCCCGAGAGGGACAGATGCGCGGGATCGATTTCGGAACCGCCCTGGGCATCGGCTTTGAGCGGACTGGCGACAAACGGTTTCTGCAAATGACCGGACTGGTGCTGGATCGAGCCTATTGGAACGCACCGGGTGCTATCGGAAACGGCAGCGCCAAACCGGTCGCCCATGCCTACCGGGGCCTAGCACGCATCTTGGGCCACGCCTGGAGCCATCAACGGCTGGATCGCTACGAATACCCGAGTATCCTGGAGTTAAAGGATGGCGAACAATGAAATGCCAAGAGAAATGTTAGCGTTTGCAATTACATAGCTCGTCTAATTATGAGTTTGGCAGGAAAGCGCCCATCGCCTTTAGTTTCTGCTGCAACTCTTTGATATCAATCGCCCGTGTGGTGGTCTGCTTGTCAGCGGTGATTGCCGCTGCCGCACCAGCGGCCTGTCCGGTAATAAAACACCCGGGCATGACGCGGATCGAGCCGTTGACGTAGCGGTCGGTGCTTACACATCGGCCGGCAACCAAAACATTATCTAAACCGCTGGGCGTTAAGATGCGATAGGGAATTCCGTAGCTCTCACCTTCCCGGCAAGAGATGTCATGAAAAGACGTGCTTACTTTCTTTATCGGCCCAGCCGTCGATGGGTGGATGTCGATAGAGTAGTTGTATCTACCAATTTCATCGGCAAAGTTGGCCCGATTCTTGTAGTCCTCTACCGTCAGAGTATAGTCGCCAGTAATACGACGAGTCTCACGAATACCCAGCAAAGCGCCGGTCGCGGCCAGCTCCATATCCTCAAAGCCCGTGTTGTATTGCTTGTAATACCTCAGATATTCAGAGGCCTTTTTGCGCCCAGTCAACAGGGCTTCTGTAACGGTTTGTTCGTCAATACCATCGACGCCAAAGGCATGACCAAGGTTGCCACCGCCTAAGCCATGACCTGTCGGCCAAATCCCCGGAATGCTCCGGTCATACGTGGTAAAGACGCCATCTTGTATGGCCTGGTCGATTTTGGAGCGCTGCCCGCTAGGCCACCTGTCGTATTGTTCTGCCGCACGGACTTTGTTCCAATCAATCCCCGCCCACAAACTGCACAGCGTCCCGGACTGCAACTGGCCATCCTCGTCGCCTTTTTCAAACTCAGCACCCGCCCAGGTCGCTAGGTCACCGTCGCCCGTGCAATCGATGTAGACTTTGGCCTTGACAGCAAAAAACCCGCTCTTGGCGTGGCATATCACACAGTCCACCAGCCCAGCCTCGGCCTGAACCGCTACCAGTCGACTCTGGAATATGAACTTCGCGCCACTTTCGGCCATCAGTTCGTCATAGACTCTCTTCAGGCCTTCGGCGTAGATAGGGTTGCTATCGTGTCGGTACTTACGATCTGATTTGTAGTCAGGACCAAATGCGCCCGTATCCCGGCAGCGGTCGAAAATTTTCTGCCCAGCCCCGCCGGCCAAGAAATTAATGTCGTCAGAGAACTGGCAGAAAATCGGCACGAGCCCCGCCGTGCCCATCCCACCGAAGCAGCTCTGGCCCTCTGCCAGGAATACCTCTGCACCAAGTTGCCTAGCCGCCAAGGCCGCCGCAACACCGCTAGGCCCACCGCCTGCGATAAAAACGTCCACTTCGTGACGAAGGGGAACCGACCGCTCAAATAAGATGTCCTTTTCAATAGCCATTCTTTACTCCTACTGTTGTTGTTTTTCTTCTATTTTCCATTATTTAGTACTGTTTAATGTGAGATAGGACGCTTCGCTGCTGTCGTGGACTCCAGCCTCAGCAAGCTGGTTCGTGATATCGCAAAGCAAAGTCATAAATTGTATGAACTTTATATTAACCCAGCTACTAAAATAACAACCAAACCTTAACATGCATTAAGCATTTCTTTATTTAGTGGCTGGGCTGCAAGCTTTTTGCCCCGCCGCCACTTTGCTCTTTTAGAATAAAAGTGATGGCTGGGTTACACTTTTAACGTATTCTTGAATTCAACTTGCAAGTGCAACGCACAAACAGATGTGTTTACCAAGGTGTGGGTTGAGCCCTGCTGCGGGTGTGCCAGTAGTTCACACAACAATCCCGTTGGAGACATGGTAGTCATTTGCGCTGCTCTCTTGTTCAAGATTCACCTCATGAGAGTGAGGCGTTGTAGGTAGCCACAATCTCCCCGACAAGACGAACTCTTTCGATGTCGCCGTTCGATGAAAGTTCATCGGAAATTCCAAGAACAAGTCTCGGAGCGAACAGATCAATGAGTCTGTGAACGCATTCCATCAGCGTTTCGACGGAAATGTCTTGTCGAAATAAATGGCCGGAATGCCGTCCAGGAGAAACATGTCGTCGCCGAGCGCTTCTTTCGCCTCTTCGAGCGTCACGTCCCCCTGAGGCCTAGGCGTGATGGCTTCGATACCATCCAACCCTGTCTCATGTGCGTACTGGAGCAAAGGCCTGCCCACAACTTTGAACATGAGTAACCGTTCACGGCGTACAATCAGTAAATCAAGAACCCGTCCGCCTTGTACAAATTCTTGAATGAGTTTACATAAACCCAATCTAATAAAACACATATTAGCTTAACTTTTAGCAAAATGCAAACATATAAAAAAATCTTTTTTTCTTTTTTAACTGAACTAGATTGAGGTGTTTATTATAAACTTTTCGCATTCTTCGGCACAGATTATCGAGGCACGCAAATCCACGAATACGATCTCATTGAATAAGGCTTGTTTCTCCTTATCATCCCGCGATGTTAATCCGTGGACGGTTACAACTTATGTTACAAATTATGTTTTTACTCATCCGCTATAACCATCTTGTTACAAACATTATAAATGCATTTTTATTGATTTTAGTAAAATATTCGGGCTAAATTAATTAATCATATAACTGAAAAGAAGACTATAAGGTTCTTCATAAATTATTGTGGGTAAATACATTTCATACATGGTTATTAACATTGAACAGCTTCGCAGTTCTAAGACTACAAAGTAGTCTAATTTTATTAGCCCCGTATGCAATGCGGGGTTAGTTATAATAACACAATATGACCCAGCTACTAATCTAAAACATGTTACGTTTAAAATCAACAGTTTAATTTCTTTTAGTAGCTGGGTCGAACAAATATAAATGACCCACAATAATTTATGAGGAGCCGACTATAATGGCTAACATCAAGAAAAGCTTGGATATTTATTAAAAATATTGAAAATCTGAGCTCAGTATGCAATCATAGTTATGAAACAGAGAAAGTTGCATTGAATTTAACCATTTTTTTGTTCTGTAAGTTGGTTCACATAACCCACATAGTAAAAACAGAAAGAGACAACATAATGACTGTAAACACTACACAATTAGAAGCCAGAGTTGGACTAGTGACGGAGGACTTTCCTTTGTCAAAACGCCATCTGCCCCATCACAAACTTAAATTTCCAATTGTTAAAATCTTGGTATTTATGTTGACATTCATATGTTGTATGTGCAGTGCCATTGCCGATGTTAGTCTTCCTCGTGTATTTAACAATAATATGGTGATACAGCGAGACACGCTGGTGCCGATATGGGGTAAAGCTCAGCCTGGAGAGAAGGTTACGGTTCGCTTTGCCGGACAAGAACAGAGTTGTACTGCATCCGCTGACGGACGTTGGATGCTAAAGTTAAATCCAATGGAGGCAAATGCAAAGCCGCAGGAAATGATTATTTCCGGTAGCAATAGTGTTACTTTTAAAAATGTATTGATTGGAGAAGTGTGGCTCTGTAGTGGAGATTTCGGAGTATACTATGAACTGTTCGGGTGCAAGGATGCTGCTAAAGAGATTGCGAAGGCACGTTTTCCCAATCTACGCCTATTACACGTAACATGCAAAAGTAGCAACAAGCCACTAGAGGATATTGAAGGGCTTTGGGTGGAATGCCTACCCAAGAAGGTGTCCGCGTTTTCAGGTATGGCCTACTATTTTGGGCGTAAGCTTCATCTGAAGCTTAAGGTTCCAGTTGGCATCATCGCCGCTTCATACCGATATTCATCCACTCGTTCATGGCTTTCCCCCGAAAGCATCCAATCCACACCGGATTTGGAGGTGTTGAAGAATAAGCTCGACAGTTGGGATCCTACTACAGCCAAAGGTAAAGAAGTACATCTTGCCGCGATCCAGAAACTGGAAGCGTGGTTGCCGGTCGCGGAAAAGGCATTCGCGGAGGGCACCCCCGTGCCCAAGTAGCCTATGTTGCCCGCGCCGCTACCCCCTGTTGATAATAACTACCTTTCCCTCGGTGAGCTATGTAATCTCTACTATGGCATGATCAGCCCGCTCAGTCCATATGCGATTCGAGGGGTTGTGTGGTCATTGGGGGAGAATGGCTTTGGGTCACCTCCTGCTATTAAAGTCAAGACCGAGGCGCTCATAACGGGTTGGCGTAAGCAGTGGGGACAGAAGAGTTTGCCATTCTACTTAGAACTGCTGCCCAAAATGGGAGCAGTGACAAGAAAACCGTGTGCGGGATTATATTGGGCCAAAATACGCCAAGGACAAATAGAAGCGCTGGCGCTCAAGAATACATGTATGGCAGTCACTCTGGATGTCGCAGACTTTGGGACTACACCAAGAAATCGGAAAGACCCCGGAGAGCGACTGGCACTCTGCGCACTGGTCAATGAATATGGTCGCAATGCAGTTTGCAATGGCCCCAGGTACAAAAGCCATCGTGTCGAAGACAGTCGTATTGTGATCTCGTTTGATCATGTGACGACTGGTCTGATCGTAGGAGAGAAAATCGGTTTCGCGCCGGTCAAGGAGGCCAAGAACGGGGAGTTGAAACAGTTTGTTATTGCTGGCGCGGACAAGAAGTGGCATTGGGCTGATGCCCAAATTCTGGGCAGAACCGTTGTGGTTAGTAGTAAAAATGTTCCAAATCCGGTCGAGGTGCGCTATGCCTACTGTATGAATCCTAAGGGTCCCAAACTGTATAATCAGAACGGCTTGCCAGCATCGCCATTTATTAGTGAGAAATGGTAGGAACTTGCAGGAAGGCACAAGCTGCATTGCAATCTAATGCTTAAAACGGCAGATCAAGGAAGTATAATAGCCTGCCCAAGAATATCCTACCCCCTGACTTTCATTGAATAAGAGTATAATTCATTCAATATTGAACTGATTAACAATCCTTAGTTTTACGGTTGAAGCAAAAAAGATGCATTTAGGTCAATAAAATCAAGAATAAAAGTATGGTTTTATCACCTTTTGGGTGATAATTGCAGAAAATAATTTATTATGATTCCGATCACAGATCGGACGCTACATTACTTGCAAATAATGCTGTTTGGAAAGAATGTAGAGTCGCCCAGCCACTAAAGTTGTAAATAATGTATAAGTCTTAACATGCTCATGTTGTTTTTAGTAGCTGGGCTGTGAACCGAAAAGAAAAAATGCCAACCAACCGTAAAATCAAGTTAACAATATAACTTGGTGGCAGCGACCTGCTTTTTTTCGGCATCTTTGATACATTGTTTCAACTGAAATTCGTAGTTGAAAATGAATTTAAGCCACTCGTTGAAGCTTTTACCGTGATAACGCTGAGAGAAATGCTCCTGAATTCTTTGCCGAAGTCTGGCAATTTCCTCAATTGCATTATTCATTTGGTTAATCATGCGCTTCCATTGTGTATCAATCAGCAAGTCCTCATGTTGAAAATATCTGGCTTCATGCAACAAGGGATCTATCTTTTTATACATTTTATATAGCTCCACCATCAGCTTAAGACTTTTCCATTCAAATTTATGAGATATAAGATCTGGCTCTAACTCATCCATTAATTTCAAGGCAGCAGCCTCCATATCCCAATCAGATTTACAACGACTGATTAAATCAAGCAAATACTGTAAGCGCTCTCGGTCAATACCCTGCCAAATATCTTGCCCTTTGCCACCCAAATCCTTTACAAGCACAGCTAAGGTTATCAAAGAAAGCTCAGGAATGAAATTAGGTGGACAAAAAGTATTACCGCGCCCCCATGATGTAGCTATTACTCCAACTTGATTGTTTCTGAGTATGGCCTCGGCCCACACTGTATTATTTTTCCCAAGAAAAGTAAAATCTGGCAATACTGACCCCTGCGATGACATACGGACGGAAGATGCTCCGAGCACGCGAACGCCCTCCTTTGTCAGCCAATCCACCTGCCACATACTCTTCCAGCGCCCATTCTGATAATAAGGATCAATCACTTCAAGAAGTTCATCGGAGAGATCTTCAACAAAATTAGTTGCACCGGTAATGGGTGGC
>Ga0307987_1002034_pt1 | contig 10764 bp, 9 predicted proteins | sample EllFjometagen181_FD_203157 | JGI IMG/M metagenome (GOLD analysis project Ga0307987, IMG submission 203157) | Marine microbial communities from Ellis Fjord, Antarctic Ocean - #181 | ecosystem: Environmental > Aquatic > Marine > Unclassified | place: Southern Ocean | collected 2014-10-08 | reverse complement strand
TGTCCTACGCTTAATCTCGGGGATTACTCCCGTTGATCCAAGGACTCGCTACCCGGTGGCTGGCCAACCTTCCGGGACGGGCATCTCACCCGCTAAAATATGCGACCTTGCCCGGCCGCACAGATAATAATATTTTTTCCATCATTGATCTTGGCTCTTGTTCATCATCCACAACCAATATATTCTTTTCCGTCACAACATATACTCCTTTTTGCTATAATCACATTTGGATTTATTTAGAAAGGACTGGCAATGCAACTAAAAATGAAGCTCCCCCTCCTTCTTTCCCATTCTCTATTATTGTGCCTTGATGTGCCTCAATACATTTTTTAGCAATTGCCAATCCTAATCCTGAACCTTTAGCGGTGGTGCTGAAAAAAGGTTGAAAAATATTTTTTTTATTTTTCTCAGATACGCCTTGGCCAGTGTCGGAAATGACAACAGATAGATATGGAATATGTAATGGAAGATCAATAGATATCTTTTCATCATCAAAGGCGATATGAGTGTCAATGGTAATCATTCCGCTATATGCCATAGCATTGCAGGCATTCTCAATTAATTCATGAATACATGAGCTAAATTGAGTCCTATCAATATTTATCCGGGGAAGCTTTGCTCCATATTTTTTATTAAATTTGATATCATCACCTGTTGACTTCTCAATGTCAAAAACGGAGTCTTCAATAACATGATTAATATCATTTTCTGTCATTTCAAGTTTATCAAATTTATAATATGCTTTGAACTCCCGGATCATACTATTTGCGTTATTGAGTCCTTTCTCAATTTTTCCAGAAGTTTCTCTGATTTCATTTTCATCAATGGGTTCAGCGTCAATAACAATTTTTAACCAACTGACATTGCCCCTCATTCCAAATAATGCATTCCCAATTTTATGGGCCGCTCTAAAAGCCATCTCTTTCCATGCTTCCTGCCTTGAGATAGCGACTCCTGCGGATGTGGCTATTGCTACAAGAAATCCTCTGTCGTCCGAATAAAAATCTTTATACCACTTCTCTGGATTGTGAGCCAGCATCTCTGTATCAGTAACTTTGCCCGCCATTTTATTAAATACGCATATAACCCCTTTTGGTTTATCCATTGTTCTTATAGGCGCCGCCAGCATGTTCATGGCTTGTATATCCATATCAGCCAATTTTTCTTTATCGTTATATATATCAGCGTCCCCATCTTTACTTATTCTATAAAGAGAGCTACCTCTGCTTATATTCAGTCGCTCAAAAAAATCGAGATGTGATGAAAATTTTGAGGAATAAATTTTTGTCATATCCAAATCATCGCTGTCTTCTTTAAATAGCAAAATACAGGCATACTCAGGGTTTAACTTTTTTACAATCACTTCTAAAACCAACTCTATCAGGTCGTCTATGTTGTCTATTTTTCCAAATTTTTCAGTAAAATCATAAAGATTTCTAAGCAGAGTCTGATCCTTCAGCCATGTATCAATGGTACCTGACAATATGTGGATCAAATCTACCGTCTCATCAAGAAAAATTTGAATGAACGGTATTAACAATGCAATCTTTTCTAATTCTGTTTCAGAAATACGATCAATGTATATAGCCCCGACAAAATATTCCTTCACCCATTTCTCATATCTTTCATCTTCTTTTTCATAAATCGGCTGTTTGAGCCAAATGGGATACACCCAAAAGCGTTTCTCTTTATCACACGTTAAGCCTTTTAAATGTTTGATCCGCTGAATCAAATCATTGCCAAACCTTCCATCACCATCGTTTTTCAAATCTTTAGAAGGAGGGGGGAAAATCTGCCCCTGATTATCCAACAACACAACGTCAGAACTGATTACAGATTGCAATTCTTTGGCAATTTTTGAGGTACGAGTCAATACTTTTCTATGAGAAAAAAGTATCTGCTTGTCGTTTGACATTGTTTTTTATCCCCTTAGTGGTCAATATTTCTTCCGGTTAAACTTTTCACCTCACCCAACAGATCATTCATATCAAAAGGTTTCTCAAAATAAGCCTTGACATTATGGTTTAATTTTTCTGGATTATTTTTTTTGCTCCTGGCTGAAAGCAAAACAAGAGGTATGCCTTTCATAGAACTATCGGTTTCTCCCCATTCCCGCAAAAGGTCAATCCCCGCTTCTGGATTAACCATACCTGCATCTTCATCTTTTTCGGGCATCATAATATCTAGAATAACCAAATCAAGTCTATGATCTTTCACTTTTTCCCTGGCTTGCTGACTATTTTCAGCTGTAATTACATTGTAATTTTCAGATTCAAATAAAAATTTCAGGGATTCGATTATGTGGGGTTGATCATCGACTACAAGTATTGTTCTCGGTTCCATTGCTTTCACTGTTTCTCTATTTTGCATAATTACTCCTTTGTTTAATTCGCCATGATTTTAAAACCGAAGGAGCTGCCTTCGCCAAGCTTGCTTTCCAGAAATATTTCACCCTCATGGGCATTAATAATATATTTTGCAATGGCAAGACCCAAACCAGTCCCCACCACTTTTCTGGGATGTTGATCCTGATCACCCTGATAAAACTTTTCAAAAACTCTTGATTGCGCCTTGGGTGAAATACCAATGCCCTTGTCTTTAACACGAAGGATGCAATAGTTTTCTTTTTTTTCAGTTTCAATGACGATATCCTCCCCATTGGCCGGTGTAAATTTAATCGCATTATCTAAAAATATAGTAATCACCTGAGAAATCAAATCTCTGTCAGCGGACACCATTAATTCTTCCGAAACAGGTTTAAATTGTATATTCAATTTTTTTTCTTTGGCAGGAAATTCCATAATTTTTATGCAACTTTCCACTGTCGCATTAAGGCACATATTTTTTCTAATTGATTCTATGGATTCACTTTCAATGTGGCAATGGGCCAAAATTTTTTTCACCATTCGGGAATATCTTAACCCATCCTGATAAATAAAATTCGCAAACCTCTTTTGTTCATCAGTTAGTGATGTTTTTTCCAGCAGTAGCTGACTATTCAAAATTAAAGTGGCAAGAGGGGTGTTTAATTCATGGGCAAGCATATTTATCAGAATTGATTTTTGTTTGTCCTGCTTATTCAATTCTTCAATAAGCTTGGCGTTATTAAAAAGAATTGAAATTTCCTGTGCAATCCCTTCTATAATAATCTGATCTGTTTCAATAAACGGATTTTTTCTGGCGACGGTGATAACACCTTCACAAGTTCTCTCCACAAAAAAAGGAACCATAAGACGCGCATTACAGGGCACTCCCTGATTCCTTGGCTCACTGTAGCGCCGTTTTTCTCCATCCCATTGAAATCCATCTCCTGCTTTGCCATATATTTCATTCTCGTCATGAATATCTTCTATATTCAGTGATTTCCCATTTTTAAACACCCAACTGGTTAAATAATTTTCATCTCTTTTATAGTTAATATGGCCTTCGGGAGGGTTAAGACTGGCTCTCAATGTTATGACATCAGGTTCTTCGTCGGACCGCAAAAAAACAGAACAATTCACGACGTCTGAAACCGGCATTTGTTTGACAAAAAGTTGCAACATTTTATCAACATCTGATTCAACGCTTAACTGTTTGGCGACCGCATAAACCGCATTCAACTGTTTTGATTGGATTGATTCTTTCCGAGCTGTTTCCGAATAATTAAAAGCCAGAACAACTTGTTTTGCTATCTCTTCTAAAACATTTTGATCTTTATCTGTAAAATAATTAACATTCGGTGACTCCACAGAGATTACGCCAACAACATTATCATTTTTATCAATCAGCGGCGCCGCAAGTTGCGAACGTGTTTCAGGTATTAACTCTATGTATCCATATTTTTTTGTTACATACGGTTCCCGAACGCCACCGAGATTAATTGACTTTCCGGATTTGGCTACAGTTCCCGCCACTCCCTTTCCAACTTCAAGGACAATCTGCTCTCCAAAACCAAGTTTCTCCTTATTTTCTTTAGATATTCCTCTTTCCGCAATTCCAGTCAATGTCCCTTTTTTTTCATCAACTTTACACAGCCAGCCCATATCCGTCTGAACCAACTTTAAAGCGATATCCAAAATATCTTCTGGAATATTCTCCCCTGATAGCGGATCTGAAATGCTGTTAATAATTCTGCCAAACCCGTCAATCAGATTATGGTTCGATAATTCACTGGAAATAAAATGGGAAACATTCGAACAGAATGTGTTAAGCAAACTTGCCAAACCTTGATCAAAATTGTGTTTATAACTATTATAGACACAAATCAACCCAGAACGTTTTTTCTGCTTACCCAGAAATAACGGCGAAGATATAGATGATCGTATATTATTTCCCTTTAGAGGATTGAACAATTTTTCATGGTCATATGAATTAATTATATCAGATCCTATTTGGGCCTCACTATCAGTCCATTCCCGCACGAGAGGCTTACCATCTAAAATATAAACAGATTTAAAACTTTTCTCCCTATGCTCAACCGAAATGGCGCTTGACTCAGCCCCAATAAAATCTCTTGCCCTGTTAGCGATTATTTTGAGCATATCCTCCAAATCAACGGCTTGAGCGATTTCATCCAGTATATGTGTAAGCATTGTCCGTTCAAGCAAGTATTTGACAATATCTTTAGAGGGTAATAATCCTTTGTCGCCACTCTTATGGCCTAAGTAGTTTGCTAATTTCTTAGAAGCTGAAACGAGTTCTTGAGCTTCAATGCCTAATTCGTCAGCCAATTCCCAGTAATGGTCGGGTCCCCTTCTCTTGGGCTTAACATATTGCCCAACAAGCAAAAAAACCTGCTGGCCAGTAATAGTAAGGGGCAACGCAATATTTTTAAACCCCCCATGGCAGATGGATGATTCAGGAACGCCTGATTTCAGAACCTTTTTTATTAACGCCAATCCATTTTCGTCGCATTTCTTATCTCCTGGACCCGTACCTCTTATTAATTTACAGACATCATGCCTCTGGTCTGGAAAAACAACAATGGAGCGATGGTCCTTATCCACAATATGACCCAACAGATTCGCATTTTTCAAAAGCTCATCTAAAAGTTTTTTTAAAAATGGCAAATCAATTTTTCCCCGCAAAGGACTCATTTTTTTATGGTGTGCCATTCATTTTACTCCGATTATTGAAATGGGGGGGGAAAAAAATATTTCCAACATGTTTGCTTATGAATCAATCCAAATATTTCTTTATTATTTTGACAACATCGTCAGGGTTATATGGTTTTGTAATGTAGTCTGACGCTCCGGACTCTCTGGCCATCTCCTTATCAGAATTGGCTCCCAAGACACTCGCCATGATGACAATGATATGGCTTGTTTTCTCGTTCTCTTTAATCTTTTTGCAGACTTTAAAACCTTCGTGTTTCCCTGATGGAGGCATCATAATGTCCATAAGCATCAAATCTGGCATCTCATTTTTCGCCTGCTCAAAGGCTTCATCGCCATCATTTGCTTCGACAATTTCATAACCTTCGGCTTCAAGCACATAACTCATCCCCAATATAAAATTCGCCTCATCATCTACAATTAAAATTTTTTTCCTCATTGAAATCCTCTGATTTTATATGCTATTTTTAAAGTAAACTATTGTCTTCCGAAGAGGTTAAAGGCAGAGAAACTTTATTTTTCAACGGCAGTGTAAACCAAAAAACGCTACCCTCCCCCTCCGCGCTTTTAACTCCGATCTTACCTCCATGAGCTTCAACAATATGTCTTGAAACAATAAGTCCCAAACCGGTTCCCCCGGAGCCTGTCTGACGGGCATTTTGCGCTCTATAATATTTTTCATGAAATAATTTTGAAGTCTCGCTTTCAGGCACTCCCACGCCTGTGTCGGTAACACTTACTTTAACGGAACTGTTGTCTCCAACATGAAACCTTGGAGCTAAAACAATTTCAATTTTCCCGCCTTTTGGAGTGTATTTAATGCTGTTGCTTATAAAATTTATCACCACCTGTTTTATTTTATCTTTATCCCCTTCAATTTCAGACAAATTTCTCGGAGGATTAAAAACAACGCTGATTTTTTTTGTCTGTATATTTAATGAAAAAATATCCAACGTATCGTTAATGATTTCATTGAGATTAAATGGTTCATTCCTCAATGAAAGACTTTTCCCGCTTCGAACTTTTGAAAGATCAATTAAATTATCAATAAGCGCTTCATGACGTTTATTCTCTCTTAATATCATATCCAAGCTATTACGGGTTTCAGGTTTTTTCAATTCTTTGGTTTTTTCTATAAATTGAGCAAAAGTTCTAACCGTCGCCAGTGGAGTTTTAAGCTCATGGGATATATTCGTCAACATTTCTGATTGATATTCCAGCAACCGAGCGTTTTCGATGGCAATAGAAAAAACCTCAATTAAACCCTTAAATCTGTTAATATCAGAAAGGCTGTAAGGTATTCTTATTTTTCTTTCACCCAAAAAAATAACGCCTATCAGTTGCTCATTCTTGTCATATATCGGGGCAATAAGCTCCGATCTTAACAGCTTCATGTTTGATTGCATTTTCTCTGTAAATTCTTTCTGGCTGGAGTCACCCCTGATAACAGCAAATTGATCCAGTATATCTGTTTCTTTTTGATGAAACAGATATACTACTATATTTTTCATAGCATCTTTTTTCTCTTTTTCATCATTTTTTTCTTGCTCAATATTGAATAGTTTCAATTCTTCTTCAATAAGTTGCTCTATGTCGTTCTCATCTTTCTCGATATCACGACTTATTACAACTCCAACATCTGTCGAACCAAATTCATTATTCACCGTTTGTTTTATTATTTCTTTAAGGTCATCGAACGTTGGGGCTGCTATTGAACTCTCATCGCCCCTACTACGCAAATATTTTTCCGGTTGATCTGTTTTTTCTGGTCGTAAATATCTAAAAAAAATAAAAAAAGACACAAGCACAAATAAAGCTGACACGAAAATTTTAGAACTCTTATCGTGTATTAATGGTTCCACTAAAGAAGAATAAATAACGATATTAAAACCAACGATTAAAATAAATCCCCAAAATGATGACACTATACTTTCAATATTATATTTAACCGTTATGAATCTATATTGTATTAATGAAAAAAACAGAAAGCAGATATAAAATATCCCAAAAAATGGAGATGGAGGGAAAGGCCCAATTCCTTGAGATAAAAAAAAGATATCTATTATGAGCATAACTGAGCATATAGCTGAGAAAAAAAACAACTCCCGGAAAAACCTTTTTTTCATATGAGATGTATTATTTGAAGCTTGCCATACATGATATAATGCATGCCCCACAACACCAATAAAAAAAATTCCAAAACAAGACCACAATGGCCGTTCTATAAATGAACTTACAGAATAGTACCAATACTTATGCTCTTGCATTTTTATATTGTGATTAATCAAGAAAGACAAATATAAAAAAATAAAATCAATTACTACATAGATCAATAATAAGCTATCGCTATCATGAGGCCATTTCCATATTCCTTTCCGTTTAGAAAAATTTTTGTCCCACTTATAAGGCATGCCAGAGTAATTAGAATCAGCCGCTTTCCTTAAGAGCAGATACCATAAAATTGGTATTGGCGTTCCTGCAAAAATATTTATTTGCATAAAAAATCTTGCGGCTTTGGTATCTTGTACAAAAAATAACATCAAAACAGTAAAATTATAAACCGCAAAAAATAAACAAAAATTAGAAAATTCCCGAGCTAATGAAATTCTCTGTTTTTTCAAAACTATAAATATGGGAATCGAAAAATACAAAATTATGGAAAAAGAGGATACGAATTTATATAAAGTAATATTTATTGTATACATTCTAATATCTTCCGACAACAAGACTCGTTTTTTTTCTCCAAAATGCAAGAGAATTTTTCAATATTATATCTAATTTCTGTTTACGCGCGGAATTCGGCACGTAGTCCAGATCGCATTCCGGATCATATTTTTCAAGATTTATGGTGGGCGGTATGAAACCATTTTCCATCGCCAAAAGAACCCCCACCAATTCTATAGAACCCGACGCGCCGACTCCATGATCAGTCATGGATTTAATAGCGCTAACGGAAATTTGGCGCACATATTTTTCATTTTTTTTGGGGGAAACACACACTGTTGAATCTCTTTTTTTTGAGCGCAAGAGATTATCAAATGTCTCACACAATATGTTCTTAATAAGATTTGCCGTGGACAAAAAAATATCTGGTTGAAGTCTATTTATGGAGGATTGATTTTGAAAAATAATGTCCGATTTTAGGCCAAGCGTGTCTGCAATAGCGGTGAGGCTGGATTTTTGAAGAGGATTTAGAAGACCCCCCGGACCTAAAAGAGCTATTTCTTCAAAAAAAGGGATAACAACTTGATTTAGCCCTGCATGACATTTAAAATCAATGACATCGGGAAATGAGCTGAGATGGCATAGGGGATCGGCATGACATTTCCGGCACGCCTTTTTACCAGCAAAATTGGTTTGTATGTATTTACAGAATTCCGGTTGTTGATCTTCTTCCGATAAAAAAGAAGCGTCCAAAGTGATTACCTGACCGTTAGACCCAAGAATGGTTTGACATATTGCGCTTATCTTTTGCCAGTCTGCTTTATAAATACCAAAAGACTGAACACCAATGCTACCGTCTGCATCCATTCATAAAACTCCACACGTCAAAGATTAGTAAAGATAAATAAGAAGCATTTTTTTATGCTAATAGGTGCGATATAAGAAATAAAAAAACGGTCGAGAGATAATATTCATGGCCCTAAATAAATAAACTCGATTCATTCTATTTTTAATTTATCAAGCTCAAACTTTTTTCTTAATAGTTTATCTGACACGCGAGAGGGAAAATAACGTTTTATAAACGGCAACAATGAACTGCTTTTGCCTATGCGTATGATATTTTTAGGGTTTTCTTTTTGAAGCTCATTGATCAGTTTTTTGGAAAGATATTCCGTGGATGTGGATTTTAGTTGGGACATATCCGCCCTGGCATATATGGCATCCAAAATAGAGGCGTAAACCGAATCAGACTTCATATTTTTTACAAGCCCACTTTTGGCGGTTTTTCCAAAATTCGATCTGATCCTGCCTGGTTGAACCGTTATAACTTTTATGCCAAATGGCGCCAACTCCATTCTGAGGGTGTCGGAAAGATAATGCAGAGCCGCTTTGCTGGCGCAGTAAACTCCTGAAAACGGGGTCGCCAAAATGCCTGAAACACTTCCCATATTGACAATAATGCCATGCTTCGATTCAATCATGGCGGGAACGACTTCCCGGATTAAATTCATGGGCGCAAACACATTGGTTTCAAATTGCCCGCGCAATTCATCCGCAGAGATTTCCAGCGATGGACCCATTGATCCATAACCGGCGTTGTTAACCAAAATATCAATCCCGCCATGTTCCGATTCAACGCGATTCACAGCGTCTTTAACGCTTTTGTCATCGTTGACATCCAAAAATAACGTGTTTATGCCTTCTTTTTTTAATGATGAAATACTTTCCAGATGGCGCGCGGTGGCATAAACAATATATTTTTGACGGTTAAACTCTCTGGATAACGCATGCCCTATTCCTGATGAACAACCGGTGATCAAAACCGTTTCCAATTTTTTATTCATGCCCCCCCGCATTTTTCAACGGCTTAAAAAAATTCGCCTCACTCCCATTCTTCCGAAACTCTTGTGGAAAAAAAAACAATCATCCAACAAACCAAATTCCGGCTTGCTGTTCTATATGACCCGCATGCGCGACTAAAATTGATGGCGTCGTAAAAAATCCATTTCCACAAAAGTTTCCGTTATTCCCATACCGGGAATAAACCACTATCCCTGTGTATAACCCGCCAAGATTTCAGCGGTCTTATCCTCCAGAAACGCGGCCACCGCCTCGGCCTCTTCCGTTGTCATCACCGGGATGCCGACGGACAAATTCTCCACGGTCTCAGATTCGATTCCCGTGGTTTTGTTCACCAGAAACGAATCGGTCTCTCCGTCGTCCAGGAGCAACCCGCATCCCCCCATGGCGCCCAGAAACTCGCCGTCGATGAAGATCGGAGCCACGATTTTCACCAGGCCCGCGTCGCATTCCATGATCACTGATTTTTTGCTTTTTTTCGCCATGACGGCCAAATTCTGATGCGCCACGGCGCATATGTAGCTCTGCCCCTTTTCATTGGCTTTGATGACGGGGCACAGCTCGTTGACAAATTTTTTGTACTTAGTGATCCGGATGCCATTGATGTCAAACACCGAGGCGTTCAGCCCGGATTTCTCATAAATCATTTCTTCTATTTCAACCCATTTTTCAACGGGCAATACGTCGGTCAGTTTCATTTCAGCGCAACAGTCCTTTCTTTTTTTTAAAAAACCAATTTACAATATGCCTCATTCAGCATTTTCACATGTTTTTTTTTGCGACGCTATCCAAATTGATACGTTCGTAAAAAAACGGATTTGCAACCAGACGCAACATTGAATAATTCAAATGCTGATTAATTACGATTACTTGTAGGTTGGGTTAAGCGAAGCAACCCAACCTATCTTTACTTTTTACGAGTTTGTCAAAATTTATTTAACCGGTTTAAACATATCCGGATTCACGCAATGCGCCGGTTTCTTCCCATTAAAATAGTCCAGGGTCTGATCCGACACCCCCATGCTCATGTTGTTCATGGCCTCATGGGTAAAGGCCGCCGTGTGGGGGGTCAAAACAATGTTGTCCAGGCCGATCAGCGGAGAGGAGGACGGCGGCTCATCCTCGAAAACATCCAACCCGGCGC
>Ga0307987_1002033_pt1 | contig 10769 bp, 9 predicted proteins | sample EllFjometagen181_FD_203157 | JGI IMG/M metagenome (GOLD analysis project Ga0307987, IMG submission 203157) | Marine microbial communities from Ellis Fjord, Antarctic Ocean - #181 | ecosystem: Environmental > Aquatic > Marine > Unclassified | place: Southern Ocean | collected 2014-10-08 | reverse complement strand
AATAGCAGGTCTGGCAGTGATTATATTTCTCATCATTAAACCATTTCTTCTTCCTGCATTCTACCGATCAATAAAGAGTTTCCACCCTCTTAAGCGGCTTCTCTCGACACTGAAACGATTTTTTATCGGAGTAATCGATACTGCAGGAGAGTTTGTGCAATTTATAAGAGAGGTTTTTATCGGCTCTGCCGATAAGAAAAAAGCTCAAATGGAAGCATGGGGACTACCCGGTTCTTTCATAAGGAAAAACATTTCCCGAAAGAAAAGGCAGGAGTGGAACAAGGTTATCCGTGCCCTGTTAGCACTGGTGAAGAGAGCTGAATCTCAGGGGATCCAATACAGAAAATTTGAAGGGCCGGGAGCATTTATAAACCGGATCTCAGCAGTACTGAGAGAGAATCAGGATACTGCTGCTTTATGTGAAAAAATACTTTTAGGATTAAACAGTGTCTTCTACTCACCTACTGCGTTACCGGGAAATGAACTGAAAGAGCTGGTGCATGGTATGAAGCAACTGGGGTCAGACCCCCTTATCGAAAAGCAGGAAAAACCCCTTTAAATAGCTATTAAAGGCACAAAGCGGTGTCAGACCCCGTTATTAAGATTTTTTCAGATATTTCTTGGTATCAAGGGCAACGGCTGCAACAATGATGACACCTTTCAGGATGTACTGGTAATTCATATCCATACCCATAAAGGTCATACCATAACTGATAATGGTGAACATCAAAACACCTGCAATAGCACCGGAAACTTTACCGATACCGCCGCTGAATGAGATACCACCAACAACACACGCTGCTATAGCATCAAGCTCATATCCAAAACCAGTACCATTGTTTGCACTACCGATTCGGGCAGCTTCAAGGTATCCTCCGACCCCGTATAAAGAGCCGGCCAGAATGTATACGAGGATAGTTGTCCGCATAACATTTACACCGGAAACTTTTGCTGCTTCAGGGTTGCCGCCGACTGCATACATGTTCTTTCCAAACACCGTCTTGTTCCAGAGAATCCAGACAATAACACTCGCCACTGCAGCAAATATGACCAAATTCGGAATTCCAAGTGTCGAACCAATAACCAGTTCCGTATAACGGACGTCAAATCCGCCAATTGGCTGAGGTCCGGGTGCACCGGATGCAAAATAGATTGACAGAACACCATACAGGGTTATCATCATACCCATGGTAGCAAGGAATGGGTGAATCTTAAATTTAGCTACGACCCAACCGTTGATTGCACTAAAAAATGCACATACAAGAATTGAGATCAGAATCGGTACAAATAACGGAAGCTGCGCCATGTCAGGGTAGAACCTTGCTGCATATTCGGGGCGCTGAAGAAGTGATGCTGATATAACTGCTGCAAAACCTACTGATCGACCAAGCGACAGGTCAGTTCCCTGCAGAATAATTATTCCTGCAACTCCAAAGGCCAGAATCAGCCTGACTGAGGACTGCGTCAAAATATTCCTGAAAACAGCAATAGAAACAAACTTAGGTTCATTTGCTATAATAAATACAATAATGGAAAAAATTACTATATAAATTGCATTATTGACTATAAGATCCTTCCACTCATCAGATGTCTTGTTGAAGAACTTACCAACTGCCTTTATCATACTTCTGCCTCTCTGTTATTATTCAGGAATTTTGCCGAAAGATTAAAAATCTCGGCCTGTGTAGTCTCTTCTGTATTCACTATTCCGGACACAAAACCATTACTCATCACCAGAATTCTATTTGTAATACCAAGAAGTTCGGGCATCTCTGATGAGACCATGATGACCGATTTCCCTTCCATCGCCAGGTTGATGATTAACTGGTAAATTTCAAATTTTGCTCCTACATCGATACCGCGTGTTGGTTCATCGAGAAGGAGAATATCAGGATTTGTCAGGAGCCATCTGCCGATAATTACTTTCTGCTGGTTTCCACCGCTTAGTGAACGTATTTTTGCCCGGCGGTTTGGCGTTCGTATCCGCATCTTCTGTATCTGTTTGTCGGTATCTTCACGCATTTTTCTATCAACCAAAAATCCAGCCTTATTTTTGTAAGCTTGCACATTGGCGATAGTAGAATTAAAGGTGATATCGGCAACAGGATATATTCCCGTTTCACGGCGTTCCTCGGTCAGCAGAGCAAATTGGTTGTTTATTGCCTTATGAGGGGAAGAGTTATTCACTTTTTTGCCATCAATGAGAATCTCACCGGATACCCTGGTCCTTGCACCGAACAGTGCTTCCACCATCTCAGTTCTGCCGGCACCCACAAGTCCGGCCACACCAAGAATCTCACCTCTGTGCAGGTCAAAATTTACATCATGCACAATAGGGGGATATTTTGTGGTCAGATTTTTAACTGACATATGTACATCACCCGGAATATTGGTTTTTGGAGGAAACCGCTTTTCCAAATCCCGTCCAACCATCATGTTAACAATCTTTTCCATGGTTAGATTTTCTATTTTATCGGTTCCAATATAATTACCATCACGAAGAACCGTAACTTCATCGGAAATCCTAAAAATTTCATCCATTTTATGAGAAATATAGATAATACTCACACCATGCTCTTTTAAAACACCGATAATATCAAAAAGAAGGTTAACTTCATTATCAGTAAGGGATGATGTTGGTTCATCTAAAACAATTATTTTCGCATCATAGGAGACTGCTTTTGCAATCTCAACCATTTGCTTTTGTGAAACGGAGAGTTTATCAAGTCTGATTTTTGGATCCAGATGGATATTCAGCCGTTTAAAAAGTGCTACCGTATCAATAAGCATCTTTTTTTCATCAACAAATCCACGCTTTTGGGGATATCGGCCCAACCAGATGTTGTCAGTTATCGTCCGTTTGGTTACCTGATTCAACTCCTGATGCACCATCGATACACCATGCTCCAAAGCATGCTTCGGATCGGTAAAATTGTACTGCTGCCCTGTTAAATGGAACTCACCCTCATCCTGTTTATAAATACCAAAAAGGCACTTCATCAGGGTGGATTTTCCAGCACCGTTCTCGCCCATAAGGGAGTGAACTGTTCCCGGTCTCACATTGAGGCAGACCTTATTCAGAACTTTAACACCGGAAAAAGATTTGCTCACGTCTTTAATTTTAAGAACATATTCAGACTGCAAACACATCACCTCTCACATTAAATTTTCATTTTCACCCACAATAGAATGGAAAAAACTTCCCGTACTATTAAGCTAAAAAGCCTGATGACGGGATTATGAGACCCCACCATCAGGTTTTTACAAATTGAGGTTCTTTCAAAATTACTAATTTTGAAAGAACAACCTTATAGTGAAGTTTTTTGATGATATATAATTATTTCTGATACAATAAGATAAAACATTCATCAAAAAACTTCTGAAGCAAATTTCTTATAAATCTTCGATTTATGAAATTGGCTAATTCTCACTGAAAATTGACAGGGAATCCGGTCACCCTTCGACCCTGTCATTAATTTCAAATTCTTGTACTAAGAATTAATTAAAATTCTTGGTAGTTTTGAGGAGTTACTGCTACATATGCTACACGAACTGCTTTAGATCCATCAGTATCAAGAACCCATGAAGTTCCTGCAGTTGCGTCGTTACCCATTGCTGCATTCATTGCAAGATCAAGAGTAGCTCTAGCCTGGTTCACACCATCATTCAGTACGGTACCGTTCATTTCGCCGTCAGCGATATGCTGAAGAGCCTGAGCAAGTGCATCCACACCGTAGAGAGGAATCTCTACTTTAGCAGCTTTCAATGCATTGATTGCACCAAATGCCATTCCATCGTTGTTACAGATTACTAATTCGATATCATTTCCAAAGCTTGCAGTTAACCATGCAGCCATCTTATCATTTCCATGAGCAGTTGACCAGTTAGGATCTGCTTCAAGAGCCAGTTCTTCAACTGCAATACCAGCATCAGCAAAAGCTTTTACTGAATAGATAGTTCTTGCTTCTGCATCAGGATGTCCTGGTTCACCTTTAAGAAGGACATACTGCACAACACCGTCGCCGTTTTTGTCCCAATCAGGGTTTGCCTTCCAGTCATTTACCATCATTTCGCCCTGGATAATTCCTGATTCTGCTGAGTTTGTTCCTACATACCATACTTTATCATATAAGTTCATTACGCCAGCTTCTGTAGCTTCTTTGTTAAAAAGAATCAGAGGGATGTCAGCTTTTTTGGCTTTTTCGATAATTGACATTGCTGATGCAGGGTCAACTAGGTTGATTGCCAGTACATCAACACCTTTTGTGATATAAACGTCTACCTGGTCATTCAGTTTAGCCTGCTGGCCTTCTGAATCCACGATATCGATCTCAACACCGATCTCTTCTGCATATCTTTCCAGTTCAGGTTTGATAACTCCATTCATGAAATTATCCTGAAAACTATAGATATTAGCACCAATTGTTACTGCGCCGTCTTCAGCCTCAGCCCCTGCAAATACTCCTGCAAGAGGAATTAGCATCATAATTACTAATGCTGTTAAAAAAAACTTTTTCATACCGTTGCTCCTTAGGTTTTTCTGGTATCTTCTGATACCGGTATGATAAAAGCTTACCATCAATTCCAATCCAAACAATGTAATATTCTCTTCTCTCTTTATAAGATTTTACACTATTCTGCATTAATGGTATTAATTTAATCCAGAGTGAACACTTTGTAATCTATCCAAATATATTTATCATCAATAATCTCAAAACTCATCCCATCAAGTCTACGCATCTCAAGAATATATTCAGACAACTCAACGATTGCTTTTGCCTGTGTCAAAGAGTCATTTAATACTGTTCCATAGAGATACCCCTGCTCGATCTCCTTCACCGCTTCAGACAAACCATCAATTCCTACTACCGGCAGCCAGTCATCATCAAGGGGATCTATCCGGTCATTACCATTTGTATCACTAAAAACCTCTTCCAACCGCATCCGGTCCAGAGCCCCAATGGCCATTGCATCATTATTAGAGAGAAGAACTTCCATACTGCCGCCAAACGTTTTAAGAATCTGTTCCATCTTCTCAAAGGCCTGCACCTGATTCCAGTTTGCAACTTCAGTGATAAGAATTTCCAACTCAAATCCACGGTCACGAAAGGCTCTCACCACCTCCACAGTCCTGATCTCTGCATCCTGATGCCCCTGCTCTCCTTTCAGAATTACAACTTGTATAATATTATCCCCGTTTCGATCATACTGATTTAACTGGTTCGGATCATTGCCGAACAGCTCCATGATAAGTTCAGCCTGAAGCTGGCCTGACTGTTCAGCTCTTGCACCAACATAGTAGGCTTTATCCCAGAGTTTCAGATCCTCAATCAGCGGTTCACGGTTGAAAAATATTATCGGCATCTCCTGATCTTTCATTTTCTTTACAATTGAATAAGAACCGAGCCGGTCTACCGGATTAATTATTAACAGATCTCTCCCTTTGGCTGCCATTTCTTCAATCTGTTCATTCTGGAGAATTTGGGAATTTTGTGAGTCGATGGTTTCAAGCTGATAGTTTGGAATATCACTGGTCAGATCCTCAAGCTGGCGGGCAAATGTATAGATAAACGGATCGTTTTCATTATAAAGGATCAGAGCAGTCTGTTTCTCCTGTGTTCGGCAGCCTGCTGCAAAAAAGAAGAGTAGAAAAGTTATCAGGAACAATAATCCGCGACTTACGGTATATTGTACAGATCGGTTGTTCATACATCTATCTCCTTATCAGCCGGAAGTTCTACCGGCACCTCTATGGGGATGATGAGCTTGATATTTGTCAGCTCATCAAGTTTACTGGTAATAATAATATTCCCTTCAGCACCGTAATAGAGTTTTAGCCGCTGGTAGACATTTCGTATCCCGACACTATTCACTTCGTGAGTTCCGTCAAGGATCCTATACATTTCACTGATCCTCTCATCCGTAACACCATATCCGGTATTTTCCACCTCAAAAATCAGCAGACTATTCTCCTTATATCCACGAATAGTGATTTTTTCCTGTTCATCTCCTATCCCATGATATATGGCATTCTCTACAATGGGCTGGAGAATTAATTTCATCACCTTATACTCGTTAATTTCATCATCTATCTCAAATGCATACGTAAATTTTTCCTGATACCGGATTTGCTGAATGGTAAGGTAGTTCCTGATATGTGAAAGCTCATCGGCAGCCGGAATAAACGTCTCACCCCGTGAAATACTTATCCGGAAAAACTTAGCCAATGCAACTACCGTGGTAATAACATCATCTGTACGGTTACTCTCTGCAAGCCAGACAATGGAATCCAGTGTATTGTAGAGGAAATGGGGATTAATTTGGTTCTGGAGTGCACGAAGTTCTGTTTTTCTCTTATCACGCTGCTCTTCAACAATCTTCTCCATGAGTGAACGTATGGTATCGATCATGCTGTTAAACGATGCCGCAAGGTGTACAACTTCCCGCTGACCGGAGACTGAGACTTTCGTATAAAAATCGCCCTTTTCAATATTTGCCATGCTTATACGCAGCAGTTTCATCGGGCTCGATATCCTTCGGGAGATTGCTACCGCAGCGGCTGCAGCAACCAGTCCTGATACAATAAATATAAGACCCAGAACCAGCAGCATTCTTCGTTTTGCCTGTGCAACTTCATCAACATCATTCACCGTGACTATACGCCAACGGGTTTGTGACAGCGGGGTGATGTTCATGTGCATCACCTTATTATCGATTTCAGCAGGAAATCCGCCGAAGTAATTTTGTACGGCAATCTGTATGCTCTCCCGGGAACGGAGCTGATCATAGTTTCCTGATGAGTATATAAGTGAGTCGTCATCATTTAATATAAGAATATGGCCGTCGGGTCCCAAATTCGTTTTTTCAGCCAGGTCGGTTATTGTCCGGAAGTTGAGCTCTATCAGTATTACTCCATTTTTATTATCTGCGGTATCGGTATATTTAACAGATCGTGATACTGATATTACCTGTTCATCATTATCTGCGGAGATACTCTGGCTGTTATCAGTAGAGAAATGGAAGATTGAATTCTCTGCCAAAGCACTGGTAAACCAGGATTCGCGGGCAATTCCATCTCTGCGGGAGTCTCTGACCGGATCTCCCAGAATTTGTACGCCATGGGAGTCAAAAAGGAAGATTGAGACAACATCCCTCTTAATCTCAGAGTTTATGAGATAGATATTCTGCAGTTCGGAGGCGGCACTGTTCACATCGAGATTCAACGATGCATACTGCACATAATTGGCTGTCTCAATAACGCTGTTGATATAACCCTCATAATTGAGGACTATTTGTTTGTTTATTTCCCGAGACTGGCTCTCTACCAGGGTATCTGTCCGCTGTGAAAAGGTGGTGTAGAATATAACTCCTGTAACCAGAAGCATAAAAAACACGATTCCCAGAATAGCGATGAGTATATTTTGTCCTATTGATAGATTACGCATTACTCTTATCACGATAATTTTTCGGGGAAACTCCTTTATATTTTTTAAAGCTGTGACTAAAATAATAGACATCACGATATCCGCACTGGTGTGCAATTTCCACAACTCTGTCACCGGTAAAATTCAGCAGCTCCTGTGCTTTTTCCATGCGGACTCTGGTCAGATATTTCACAAAAGTAGTGCTTTTATGTTTTTTAAACAGCAGGCTGATATAAGAGATACTTATTCCCAACTCATCACATACTTGCTCCATAGAGAGATTCGGATCACGGTAATGGGCAGTTATGAAAGTTACAGCACTATCCAGAAGCCGCTGGGAGTTGGTCATTTTAGTGGTAACATTTAATGCTCTCAATTGAAGAAGTACGGAGAGTACCCAATCAAACAGCTGCTCAAGATTACGGAATCCGGCAATTTTTTCCAACAGGTCTTCGCCGAGTATTTCCTGCAGATCAACTTTGACCGACTCAGCAAAATTCACTACTATATTTACCAGGTTGATGATGTAGAGGCGGTAGTTTGCCAGAGCATGATTATGCTGTAGAGCGGCTTCCCGGAGATCGCTGACCACTCTCCGTATTTCATCTTCAGATCCGAATTTCGCGGCATATTCAAGAGTCTGCACTTCGGCCTCTGACAAATTAAGTACTTTCGGTTTTTTCCCTTCCAACTGATTAATATAGACAATTCGTCCGGTATTCAGGAATTTACTATATCCGAGAGCCTTTTCAGCCTCCTGATACGCATTCCTCAGAGTTCGGAATTCCCTATGAAGCTCGCTTACTCCAATATCTATTTTAGCCGATAGGAATTTTTCGGCCATTTTTACCATCTCATAGAAGGCCTGATCCACTCGCTTCAGAAAATTGAGACCGCCCTCTTTTATCAGAAACACTATACCGTCATGAAACATAAAGCTGTAATAATCGAATGCATACCGTTCAAGGATAGTCTGAATAATTGATCGAACAGACAGCTTGAGTTTTTCATACTCAATCACGTCACGCAGGTTCTCATCCCGCTCCAGCTGCACAAAGGAGAGAAGATAACGGGTATCATCAAGCGATATGCCGTACTCTTTGAGATTTTCGATATCTGAGGCATTTCCGGCAAGTGCGGTAATCAGAAATGAGTTGAAGTAGTTGTCGATTATAAGCGGGATACTCTGTTCATAACGCTTGCGTAGAGCTTCAATATTGTACTTTTCTTGAAATTCATTATCCAATTCGATTTTCAGCTTATGGAGAAAATTCGATATATCATCCTGTGTGACCGGTTTTGTAAGATAACTTGAAATATGAAGTTCTACGGCTTCCCTTGCATAGGAGAATTCATCATAGCCGGTAATAAATGCCACACGTACTGTAGGAAAATCACGTTTTATGATGGTAGCCAGTTCAATCCCATCAATATAGGGCATTTTTATATCAGTCAGAACGACATGAGGAGAGAGTTTCTCTATGAGTTCGATTGCATCGTAGCCGTTACCAGCTGTTCCCACAACGGAGAATCCGCTGTCACTGGATATTTTCGAGTTGATGCGTCCCCGCACTTCGTCTTCATCATCAACCAGTATCATTTTGTACGGTTCGTTCATATGAGTCTCCCGGACAATTATAGAATATGATCTGAACTGAAGCCGGTGGGTTCTATTGGCAATAAACCATTTTAGACAAAAGAATTAATCGAACAAAAAACCTATTCACTTTTTCAAGGGAAAGATTAATTGATAAATCCTTATCATTGGTAATATTCCATCTGATAAAATCCCACCGGCTTTGATTCAGATTTAAAGGGATACTTCATAATCCACTATTTGAAGAAATTTGGCAATATAAGAAAGGGATGGACGGAGGGACGGAGGTGGAAATAACGTTGCGTTATGTCTATTTTCAGACTACTATTACTGACGGGAACGAAATTTCTATAAGGGATGATACTCTGGAAAAAATACCGTTTAAAACCCATACACTTATCAATCAAATAGTCAAAAATGATTATTGCGCTCTTGCTGTCTTTGACCGGGAACTGCGTTACCTCTATGTAAGTGATCAATTTCTCCAGGATTACCAAATTACCCGTGAAAATGTTATTGGGAAGAGTCAATATAATATTTTTCCTGACATGCCTGAAAGGTGGAAAATCGCATACACGAGAGCTTTGGAAGGGGAATCTTCCAGCTCCGAAGAAGACACTTCTATACAAAATAATGGTAAATTTTTGTCACCCGGTGAAAGTGTTGCCCCTGGTATCTATCTTCCGGAGAGGTTGGATGCGTAATTCTCTATACCGATCTCATTTCAGAACGAATACAGTTGGAAAAGGACCTGCAGAAAGAGCAGGAATTGACCAGTCTTGTCTTGAAGACTATGGGTCAGGGCATTGTGATACTTGATCTGGATATGGTGAGGGAGTATGTGAATCCGGCATTCTGCAGAATGCTGGGATACCAGCCTGAGGATCTCATCGGGAAAAAACCAGTAGATATCACTCATCCAAAATATCAGGCTCAATTACCCCTTAATCGGAAGAATCGTTTGGCAGGAAAATCAGAGAAGTTGGAATCTGCACTCCTCAATGCAGATGGGATATATGTCCCTGTCCTGATCACAGCAACGCCAAGATATGAACAGGGCAAGGTTGTGGGATCAGTTTCAACTATTATCGATATCACTGAGAGGAAAAAAGCTGAGCTTGAAATTCAAAATCTGACGCAGGAGTATGAAACGATTTTCAATGGCACACAGGATGCCATGTTTCTGCTTGGAATTGATGAACATAATGAGTTCAGATATCTGCGTAACAATAAATCTCATCAGGAGAATACCGGTTTTCTTCCGGAAATGCTCTACGGGAAGACAAACAAAGAGCTTCTTGGAGTGGAAATTGGCGCAATACTTGATACTAATTACCAAAAATGTATAGCGATGCGGGCTCCTCTGGTCTATGAAGAAGAGCTTGATTCTCAAACGAACGAGTGGTAACACAGATTCAGGATAAGCAGTCCCGAAACAGCGGAACAGAGACAATCCTTGTGGTTGAGGATGAACGGGCAATCCTTCATATCATCCAGACTATTCTTACAAAATCCTGATACAATATTGCTGCATTAGACACGCCTGAAGAAGCTCTGGCACATGTGCAAAAAAATCCTGATGCATTTGACTTGCTGATAACTGATGTAATTATGCCCGGGATGAATGGATCAGAACTGGTTAACAAAATCAGAACCCACAAAAAGAGTATTAAGTTTTTATATATTTCTGGATACACTTCTGATATTATCTCCGATATGGATAATGACGGAACGGAGATTAATCTACT
>Ga0307987_1002032_pt1 | contig 10772 bp, 7 predicted proteins | sample EllFjometagen181_FD_203157 | JGI IMG/M metagenome (GOLD analysis project Ga0307987, IMG submission 203157) | Marine microbial communities from Ellis Fjord, Antarctic Ocean - #181 | ecosystem: Environmental > Aquatic > Marine > Unclassified | place: Southern Ocean | collected 2014-10-08 | reverse complement strand
CCCACCACCCGGGAATACACTTCCGTTTCCGTGCCGCACTTGTGGCACACAGGCTCCTCCCCGGCAATGTATCCATGGGAAGAACAGACACTAAAGATAGGGGTCAGGGTAAAATAAGGCAATTTATAGTTGTTGGCCACCTTACGGACCATCTGCTTGACAACCTCAATATCACACACCTCTTCCCCCAGAAACAGATGAAGTACCGTACCACCCGTGTATTTGACCTGGAGCGGATCCTGAAGGTCCAGCGCCTCAAACACATCATCGGTGTAGTTCACCGGCAGGTGGGTGGAGTTGGTGTAAAAGGGATCACTGCCCTCCTTGTATTCTGCCTCATTGGCACAGAGGATCTCAGGATACCGTTCCTTGTCCTTCATGGCAAACCGGTAGGTGGTTCCCTCGGCCGGGGTGGCTTCGAGGTTGAACATTTCACCCGTCTCCACCTGAATTTTTTCAATTTTGCCCCGGAGATGATCCATGACCCGGATGGCAAATGCCTGTCCCTCTTTTGAAGCAATACCCTTACCCATGAAATTAACGCAGGCCTCGTTCATGCCCAGCACACCAATGGTGGAAAAATGGTTGCGCCAGAAGCATCCGGCACTTTCTTTGATCTTCCTCAGATAAAATTTTGAATAGGGATAAAGGTTGCCATCGGTGAATTTTTCCAGCACTTTTCGTTTGATACCCAGGGATTCACCGGCAATTTTAATCAACTCATCCAGGTGATCCAGAAACGCTTGCTCGGTGTCGGAAATATATCCCAGACGGGGTAAATTGATGGTGACCACCCCAATGGATCCGGTGAGGGGATTGGCCCCAAAAAGACCTCCCCCCCGTTTTTGTAATTCCCGGTTATCCAGACGAAGCCGGCAGCACATGGAGCGGGCATCATCCGGGGACATGTCTGAATTCACAAAATTAGAAAAATAGGGGATGCCGTACTTACCGGTCATCTTCCATACATTCTCAAGGTTTTCATTGTCCCAGTTAAAATCTTTGGTAATATTGTAGGTGGGAATGGGAAAGGTAAACACCCTGCCCTTGGCATCGCCATCCATCATTACATCGGCAAAGGCGTTATTGATCATATCCATTTCATGCTGGTAGTCGGCATAGGTGTCCGGCTGGTATTCGCCCCCAATCACCACCGGAGAATCCTTGAGAATGGAGGGCACCACAAGATCCATGGTAATATTGGTGAAGGGGGTCTGGAAGCCCACCCTGGTGGGAATATTGATATTGAACACAAACTCCTGCAGGGCCTGCTTCACCTCTTTGTAGCCAAGCTTGTCTTCCCGGACAAAGGGGGCCAGCAGCGTATCAAAATTGGACATGGCCTGGGCTCCGGCAGCCTCTCCCTGGAGGGTGTAGAAAAAATTCACCAGCTGACCCAAGGCCGTTCGAAAATGTTTAGGAGGGGCACTTTCCACCTTGCCAGATACGCCCTTGAATCCTTCCATGAGAAGGTCCTGGAGGTCCCATCCCACACAATACACTGACAAAAGACTCAGGTCATGGATATGGATGTCCCCTTTTTCATGGGCCTCCCTCACACGGGGGGGATAGATGCGATTGAGCCAGTATTCTGCCGTTATATCCGATGAGATGTAATTATTAAGGCCCTGGAGAGAATAGCTCATATTGCTGTTCTCCTTTACCTTCCAATCCATGCGGCCAATATAACTCTCCATGAGATCCAGGTGTTCACGGATGGTAATCTTTCTAATCTGATTATGTTGTTCCCGGTAAATGATGTAAGCTTTGGCTGTTTTATAAAAGGGAGAATCAAGGAGTACCCGCTCCACAATGTCCTGGATTTCTTCCACCTCAGGACAAACTCCCAGACGTAAATCCCTGGCAAGCGTGATGACCTTCATTGTCAGTTTTTTGGCTTCTTTTGCATCGAATTCGCCTGTTTCTTTACCTGACTTGGCTATGGCATCACTGATTTTAGATGAATCAAATTCCGCAATTCTGCCATCACGTTTTTTTATTTTTTCAAACATTCACCGCTCCCTTGAATTCCCTGCTTTTTTTTATGAATTTTGGCTGTTTTTGAATCATTGTACTGGAGGTTCGTTACTTGATAAGTAGAATACCAGAGGATGTAAAAATAATCAATATATAGACTTAAGTCAAGGAATAAAACGACATATTGTGTGATTTGCAAAAAACCAAAAACGCCAACAACTTGAAAACATAGGAATAAAAGCCCAAAATGGAACTCAAAATGAATGAATTTCCCACACCCGTGGCAAACTCATTTTCCAGGGGAATTTTTCTGTATTTGATATCTGTTTCAATGGAATTTCAGAGGATAGAGAGGGAGTGTGGAACTCGTTTCCCCTGCAACAAGGGATACGATGACAAACAAGTTCCATGATTTTTCTGCGGGGGGCAGGTAATCTAAGTGGTTGGGGTGCTTAAAAGACAGACCCGAGTCATTTAAAAAGAGGGGAGCCGTTGAGTTTCTCTGGCAGAATTTCCATGAGGTGATGAACAATTTTTGCCGTAACGCCCCACACCACCACATCCTCATAGGGATAGGTCAGTTCCTGGATATCCGGGTACCTGCCATGGAATTTTTTATCCCTGTGAATCTGGACAAAGTGGCGTAATGGAATCCTGAAAACCCGGGAAATTTCATTTTTATCAAAATCGATATCTCCCATTTGATCCCATATTCCTAAAAATACTTCGATATCCCTGCTATTTATAGTCTGAAAATGACCCAGGGAGCCCACCACAGTCACCTGTTCCCGGGGGATAGCCATCTCTTCATCAAGCTCACGCAGGGCTGTTTCCTCCCGATTTGCGTCCTCTGGGTCCATATGCCCACCGGGGAAAGCCATCTGATTGCGCCAGGGATATCCCTGGCGGTCGGCCTTCTGGATCAGCAGCAAAAAAGGGTCTGGATGAGCGCCAGCCAGAGCCATGACACTGGTGGGTTGAAACAGAGTAGCGTCCGGGGCAAGGGGATGGGTGGCTTCATTAACAGCACGACTGAGCAGTTCATGGCAATGGATTTCACTGGATAACATCAGAATCAGCTCCTTAGGGGCTTCGAGGAAAATAAGCTACCAATTTAAAATTTTTTATAATGCAATATCAACATATTAAACTGGACATAGTGGTATGTTTATTCTTGGGTAAACCCCTTATTTTTATTAATAATGACCACGTCGGCAACAGATATAACAAAAATTAAAAATGGTGGTATGCCGCCCGCCGGGGGCTCTGTTGTCGGTACTTTAATGCTATATTTTCTTATAAACATACATGGCAGCAGACCTCTGCTACAACAAAAATTTAAACTCTTATGATTCCAGTCTGTGGACAGAGATTCATATCCCCTCGACGTCCCAGTTCCGGTCAGGCAGCCATCAGGGGCAGTATTCTGCCATTATATTTAAGTAATATAGCACATGTTGGTTCAAACAGATTCCAGGAGCACTGAAATTTCCTGGAAAATTCCTTTTTCCATATCAAACAAATTGTCCTCGGGTCCCCGGGTCTCCACCCGGTCCAGCAGCCTGAAAAAAAGATCCACCAGATAATCATTAACCTTTTTTGACACGGCAATATCTGGCATATCCCAGTAAAGAGGGGAGGTCTTTTCCGACATGGCCCTTAAAACAGTGTGGCAGGCAAATACCACCCGCCGGGACATCCACTCCACACCGGGGTCCAGAAAGGTCACTTCCCCTTCAAACCCGAAGAGCCCACTTTTTTCCAAGCGATTCGTCTGTTCAAAGGCAGTATAACCCGAGGTACCGGCAAGGACAATCTGGCAATGGCACATGAGATTGGCGGTGCGTTCCAGGATGTCCAGAAGGTTATTTTCCATGAGAAAGGCCATGTTGGCCCGAAGATCCGCCACGGAACTATCCGGCACAAACATGAGGAACCCGATCTCCGGTTCAATGCCATGTGCCCGGCAAAGGGCTATGGCCCCAGCTCCTTCCTGGGCAGCAGACCGCTTGTTCAAGTTACCAAGAACCTTTTCAGATCCACTTTCAATGCCCATGAGAAGGGAATTAAAACCTGCTGCCGTCAATTTTTCCAGAATCTCATCATCCAGATCCGCCGGGCGTGTCTCCATTCCAAAGGCAATGTTCAACGGCTCAATGCGCTGCAACAGATCCAGTACTCTTTTTTTACCCTGGCGGCCAGGGCCAATGAAATTGGGGTCTACAAAGTAAAACTTTTTCACACCTTTTTCAACCAATTGCGCCATCTCCAGGGCAATGTTTTCCGGGGTTCGGCCCCGCCACAAAGGCCCCTGGTTGTAAAAGGAGGGCACCGGGCAGAAGCTGCAATGATTGTAACAGCCCCGGCTGGCCAGCACCGCCACTGTTCCCTCCAGGGATGCCCGCCAGGGAAAGGTAAAGTCGTCGGGATTTTTTTCGGGCCGTCGCACCGGTATTTTACCCACCGTTATATTCCCCTGGGATGCCAATCCTTCAACCTCCTGGAAGGGCTTTCCCTGTTCCAGACTCTTTGCCAGGTCCACCAGGGTGTGTTCAAACTCACCCACGGCCACGGAATCCACCGCCTGCCAGTTTTCCAGAATTTCACCATACACAAGAGTGGGAAAAAAGCCAAACAGATTAATATGGCCGGTAAAGCCCTCTTTTTTCAAATCATCCAGAAACTCAAAAAACGAAATAGTATGTTCCCAGAAGTACACGGCATTGATGCACAGTAAAGAAGGGGCAGCACGGAGAATCTTCTCTTTGGTCTCCTGGAAACTCCAGAAACCCTGGGCACCATCCATGAATCGGGTTTCAAATCCGGCAACGTCCAGTGCCGCTGCGGCATATCCCCCCATGAGACAGGACCACAACGGGGTATTTGCAATATCATTGAATCTTTTTATTGAGGGCATCCGGGGATGCTCCAGCACAACTACTTTCATCATGTTGCAACCTCCAGGAGATGTTGGTCCAGTTTCAAGCGGGAAAAAACACCGGCGCTGTGGCACCGGGCTTCAAATTCATGGAGCAGATGGCTGCCCTGGATGGGATTATGGTATACGGGATAGAGTAAATCCGTTCCCGGGTCCAACAGGCCGTCACGGATCAATTTTCCGGTAATGGGGGCACCGGGGTAGAGCCGGATATGATTAAAGATCACGGCCCCCAGATTGCCGGAAGCGTCATGGATGGCAAGGAGTTCATCCAACATCTCCCGGGCCTGTGCCACATGCACATCTGTCTCTCCCGGCAGATTCACCAAAAAATGGCACATGGTGAGCACCTCTTTTTCCGCCGTCAACCGGGAGGCCTTGAGAATATCTTCCCGGGTCATTTTCTTATTCAACAACTTTAACCCATAATCGGTGAGGGCATCCCCGGAAAAATACACCGCCACCACACCGGCCTTTTTTGCCAGATCAAGGTTTTCCGGGGTCAGGGAATCCTCCCGGAAAAACCCGGTCCAGGAAACATCCAGATTACGACGAATCAACTCCCGGCACAGGGCCTCAAAATGATCTGCTGGGCGGTTGAGTACTCCGTCGGTGAAATGAAAAAGTTTGATACCTGCATTCTTATGGAGCAGTTCCATCTCATCCACTATATTTACAGGGCTTCGAAGCCGCATGTGGGTCCCCCCCAGAAAAGGGTAAAGGCAATAACCGCACCAGAGATCACACCCTCTTTTTCCTTCAATGCCCATGGCCGCCACGTAGGCATTGCCCTGGGTATAATCCAGGGGAGAAAAGGCCTCAAAATCCATGGGAGGGAGGGTGTCCATATCAATTCTGGAGCCCGGGAGATTTAAAACCACCTCTCCCTGGTCCCGCCAGAGTATACCGGGGATTATCCGGTAATCAGGGTCCGCTTCCAAAAGGGAAGGAAAAATCAACTCCCCCTCTCCCTTAAGCCCCACATCAATCTGGGGCACCTCTTCCATGAGACGCTGGGCAAAAAGAGAAAAGGCAGGCCCCCCGGCCAGGAGTATTGCGCCGGGAACCTGTGTTTTCACCATCAAGGCCGCTGTTTTCAAAGACGACAGGTAAGATGCCTGGTGACCTGCCAAGGGGTCCAGATTCCGAAATGAAATGGCCACGACATCTGGCAGTTGCTGTGTCAGTGCCTCGTTAAGTGCAGGCCAGGGGTCCGCACAAATATTCATATCCAGCACCTTTTTCTCCACGGTGTCCGGCACCGTGCTGGATAATCGGGAAAGACCCAGGGGGTACACCTTTTCCCCGGCCCCCAAATGGGATGTGGGAACTTGTACAAGTAAAATTTTCATTATCAACTCCATATCTTTATATAAAACTCCGTCCAAGCAACTGGAATCATGAGAGTTTCAATTTTCGTTGTGTTAGGTATCTACTGCCATGTGGATTTATAAGAAACGCCAGTATCAAAAATACCGACACCAGAGCCCCCGACGTTCCCGTTCCGGTCAGGGCAGTCGTCGGGGGCGGCATAACACTATTTCCATTATTTATTGTGTCTTGCAAGACATGATCGTCATTTTAAAAGCAAAAGCCCCATGTATTTGACATAGTCCATTTTCTCCTGCACCGGTTTTAATGAAATCCCGGCCTGGGCCGCAGTTTCATAGACATCAATCCCCGAGGCTTCCATGGCAGGACGTGCCAAGTCGTGGTGACGGCAGGTGCCATCTTCAGGACACTGGGGGCACAGAGTGCAGGGACCAGCCCCAAAGACAAAGGCCTTGTGAAACCCTGCCAGAAACGCCGTTTTTTCAAGGGCCAACAATTTTTTATGAAAGGCCTTTCCCGGAGGGGTTCCTTCCAGCAACAGCAATGTGTCATAGCTGTCTATCATCTCCCGGGTCTCTTCATGGGACATGCCCTGGGGCGGGCATTGCAGATTTTTTCCAAACCCACCGCAGCCCCATTGGCATTTTTTGCGCACCCATGGAGCCGTAACCACGGTTTCAGGAGATAGTGTTACGGCACGTTCAAATCCATGTTCCCGGGCAATGTCGAGCCATCTCTTGTCTGGATCTCCGGCCATGCCGCTTCCGCCTGCCACCATGAGGGAGGTATCTGTTTCAAGGTCAATGACTTCACATGTTTGAATGCCCTGGGCTTTGAGCCACAGCGCAATATCTTTGCTCTCATGGCAGCAGCCATTGTAGGTGTTAAGCATCATGGTCAAATCATAAAGAGCCCCTTTTTCAGGATTTTTTCCTGCTCTGTCAGGGAAATAATCATGGATCAGTATGACACCGTCGGTATCCAGAAGGGAGACGGCTTTATCAAGCAGTTCCCGGGCTTCCTCCGGCCCATAGGCATGGAGAAAATTACTTAACATCACCACCCCGAACTTCTGCTCAAAGGGATGACTTCTGAAATCACCTTCCATGGTTGCAATGCCATTCCAGGACAACGCTTCCGGATAAAGCATATGGGCCGCGTCAATGACCTCGGGAAGTTCAAACAACACCGCAGCACAGTCAGGTATCAATTGTACGAGTGCCCGGATCATACTGCCAGCTCCGCCACCCACATCCAAAATGGGGCCATTAAGGGGTTCGGCCTTTAATATGCCAGCAATGCTCGGGGCCTTTTTCTTTACCAGGGTATCCATGGCCGTGACATAGCGAAGATTTCTTGCCTTGTAGTCCTCTTGTGAAACCTCGTCCGGTATCGAGTCATCCGACTCCCGGGACGGGTTATCGGCCGGAATCTTTTCCCGGGCAACCCGTGGGGCAAGCCGTGACCAGTTGGGCTGCATGTACCGTCGATAGAGAAAAAAATCACCCATATAGCTATTTTTTCCCGGCACCAGATAACAAGACGATACAGAGGTATTAAACCAGACATCCCCATACCGGTCCACCAGGGCCATTTTTTCCAGTGCCCTCAAAAGGCGAAACAGGGCATCGGCATGGCAGTCTGCCCCATGGGAAAGGGCAGCAAGGGAGCTGTGTCCCTTGTCCAGGTGTTCAAATAGATTCAGTTCCAGGGATGCAAAGAGGACTTCAGAATACCAGTATGCCGTGGCCAGATCTTCCAAATACTGAAAACTTTTGTGGGTGGGATCTGCATTTTGAAAAGCAGGAGATATCACAGGGAATCCCTCCAAATTGGTGGTACGCCCCTGTTTAAAAGAAATATCCCCAAAGACAAACAGGGTTGATACCCGCTCATATGGCCTCCGTTTAAGCTCGACATGCAAAAATCCCCACGCCGACAAATATCATCGACCCGGGGATTTACCATCTCTCCGAAAGCCATCTATTAACACTGATCCAACAGATATTCTGACTTGTGATTCTTCCTACTTGCTGCGCCTTCCCATGCTGTTTCGATCATTTAACTCACAGCAAAGTGGCATTTATACAGCGTTCGTCCTCACTTACAGCGGCGGGTCCGTCCCGGAATTGCACCGGGTTCCCTGTGGATAGCGACATTATGTACGCAAAAAACAATATCACAGCCAGTGCTTTTGTCAAGCAAAGGGAGAGGGTAGCACGGCTGACGCATAAATAAGAAACCCTTAAATATCAAGCTATTATAAAATAAAATTTTAGCACTGACCTGGGTAAGACAAATGAATAACCTATTAATTTAAAAGCAAATCATAAAACATCTCATGGGTCATCAGTAAAATAGTGGGCACCGGGGCATCTGAAGTCTCTGGGGCTATGATTTGCCTTTTCAATGGGGTCCATGATAATAAAGAACCCAACCATCTGGCAACCATGACCCCACAATAAGGAGAAGCTATATGTCAATCTATCGTTTTAATGAAAAGAGCCCCCAACTGGACCCCACCGCCTATGTGGCCCCGGGTGCCACTCTTATTGGGGATGTTACCCTGGCGGCAAACGTATCGGTGTGGTTCAACTGTGTCCTCCGGGGGGATTGTGATGCCATTATTGTGGGAGAAAATTCCAACATTCAGGATCTTACCATGTGCCATGCAGATTACGATGTTCCCCTGGTCATCGGCAAAGGGGTTACCATCGGCCACAACTGCGTGATCCATGGATGCCACATTGAAGATGACTGCCTCATTGGCATGGGGGCCGTGGTGATGAACCATGCCGTCATCGGACGGGGGTCCATTGTGGCAGCGGGCACGGTGGTGCTTGAAAAAACGGTCATTCCCCCATTTTCACTGGTGACAGGGGTGCCGGGAAAGATAAAAAGTCAAATGGATGAATCAATGATTGAAATCCTTCGGCTACCAGCGGAAAACTATGCCCAGCGGGCTGTGGACTATACTTCTGATAAGTTTGAAAAGATCGGATAATGGATAAAAACCAACCCAAGAATCCCTTACACGGCGTCTCCCTTGCACAGATTATCAACAGTCTGGTTGAACACTACGGCTGGGACGAGATGGGCACCCGCATTAACATCCGGTGCTTTAACCAAGATCCCTCGGTGCAATCCAGCCTCAAATTCCTGAGAAAGACGCCCTGGGCAAGGAAGAAGGTTGAAACCCTGTACATTGGGTTGAAAAAGTGGACGGGATGACACTCATTTTTTGTTTTGGGCAAATCATGGTAAATCACCTTGATCTGCCCATGGCAGCTATTTGATAAACCCGGTTCTTCCGGTGTGTACCATATCCTTGAGTAGCTTACCCGCCAATGCCACCTTACCCAGTGTCCCTTTACGGTTTTCTATAAGAATGGTGTGAAGCGCCTCCCGATCCTTTGGTGGACGGGTTGTCTTCTCTTTTTTGACCAGAGTAATTGCCTTTTGGGGACAGGTGGGTACACACACACCGCACCCGAGGCAAACATTGAGATCCAGCTGGGCCCGGGGGGGCTCCCCGGTCACCTGTATGGCATTCACCTGACATCTGTGTTCACACACACCGCATCCATCGCATACTTCCGTATCCACCCAGGCCTGAAAGTTGGACACCCAAAAATCAAGGGGCTTTGGCAGTTTCTGGTGAAGACTGAGCATGCCACAGCAGCAGCCGCAACAGGAACAGATAAATTCAGGCTTTTCCGTGTTGGACGGTTGGAGCACCAGCCCCTGTTTCTGATTTTTATCAATGATGGACAGGGCCTCTTCCCGGGTGATTTCCCGGCCCACATCCCCAAACAGACAGGCTTGGGCAATGTCCCCTAGGGCCAGACAGGTCTCGGTGCGACGGGTCACCTTGCAGGGACTGCCCTGCATCTCTTTTTTTTTACGACAGATACATTCCACAATAACAAAGGGGGGAGACGCCCCGGCAATGAGTGTGGCAATTTCATCAAAAGTGGCCACCGGGCTCTCCAGGGGGATACTCTTTTGAATGGGAATAGTGCGCATCTGGGGAAGTTTTGTACCCAGAAATTCCATGCCGAAACCAATACTTCCGGTGTAGTCGTCAAAATCCTTGAGAAATGCCGGAGACATGCGCTCCATCTGCATCTCATACATTCCCACCACCAGAGGAGAGTTACAGTACTGATGCTGGCCATTTTTTATTCTGGACTCAATGCCCCCTTTTTGTTGGATACGGATCAATATTTTTTCCAGGGATTCCAGAGAACTGACCCAATGCTTTACCCTTGAAAACAAAATATCCAGAGATTCAAATTCATGGCTCAAATGACAGGCAATTTCCGCCTCCTCCGGGGAGAATATATGCTTTAACAGCCGGATGTCAGCACCGTTCTGTACTGCCGGGAACCCCATTACCTGGCGGTCCAAATGTTTTTGCAGCCTTCGATATATCTTATCTTCCTTTGCCATGAGTCTCCATATTTTTTAGTTGCTTAATTGGCTTGTCAATTAAGCAACTAAAAAATATGGAGACTCATGGCAA
>Ga0307987_1002031_pt1 | contig 10776 bp, 7 predicted proteins | sample EllFjometagen181_FD_203157 | JGI IMG/M metagenome (GOLD analysis project Ga0307987, IMG submission 203157) | Marine microbial communities from Ellis Fjord, Antarctic Ocean - #181 | ecosystem: Environmental > Aquatic > Marine > Unclassified | place: Southern Ocean | collected 2014-10-08 | reverse complement strand
TTATAATGATAAAGTATGCAATTACTGGAGGCATAGCTACAGGTAAAAGTTCTATAATAAATATAATGAGAAGTTATGGGATACCTGTAATTAATACAGATGAAATTGTACATAATATAATAGAAATAAAATCAAATAAACTTAATAAAATAATAAATTTATTTGGTTCAGAAATTATTTTACCTAATAAAGAAATTAATAAAAATAAAATAAGAAATTTAATTTTTTCAAATAAAATATTGCGTTATGAATTAGAAAAAATACTACATGCAGATATTATTATTTATATTAAAAATTCTATTTATGCTATTAAGAATCTTGGATTTCAAGAAATAATTTGTGAAATTCCATTATTATTTGAAAAAGAATTGCAAGATTATTTTGATGTAACAATATTAATATATACTTCTATGGAAACACAAATTAGAAGATTAATGGAAAGAGATAGAATATCTATAAATAACGCCATTAAAGTGATTAATACTCAATTATCAATAGAAGAAAAAAGACATTTTGTTACCAATGTAATTGATAATAATAAATCAATTAAAAATACATATAATTTAATAAAAAAATATTTTATCATGTAAAAATAGGTTTTCTTTTTTCTGCAAATGCTTTTAATCCTTCTAATCTATCTTTAGAATATAAAGTTTTTTGATAACATTTATTTTCTAATTCTAATCCTTCTTTTAAAGATAAGTGATTTCCATCTTGTATAGCTATTTTAGCAACTTTAATACTTAAATAACTTGCATGCAAAAAGGAAGATGCTAATGATATTGCATCTTCCAAAATATCATTAGAAATAGAATTAATAATACCATAATATAATGCATCTTGAGATTTTATTATTTTTCCTGTAAATATTAATTTTTTTGCATTAGCCATACCAATTAATCTTGTTAACCTTTGAGTTCCACCAGCACCTGGAATAATTCCTAATTTGCATTCAGGTAATCCTATTTTTGAATTTTTATCCATAAATCTAAAATCACAACTTAAAGCAAGTTCTAACCCTCCGCCAAAAGCTATACCTTGTATTGCAGCAATAGTTGGTATATTTAATAAATTAATTTTATTAAATATTATTCCTATAAAACAAAGTCTTTCTAATGTTTGTTCTGAAGAAAATTTTTTTCTTTCCTTTAAATCCGCACCAGAAGAAAAAGATTTTTCAGATCCAGTAATTATCAATACTCTAATCTTTTTATCAAATATAATATTATTAATAAAATCATCTATTTCTACTAACATTAATTTATTAAGTGCATTTAATGTTTCTGGTCTATTTAATCTCATTATTATTATATTATTGTTAAGATTTTCTATAATAATTGTTTTATACTGCATTTTATAATCCTTATTATATTATTATTATGTTATTATAATTTTTGTACCATATAAAATGGAAAGAATTAATTTAATTAAAAAACTTTATTATATTTATACTATATATGATTAATATTAATGACATATTTATAATTCTTAAAAGATATGAATTTAAAATAAATAAAAATCTAATATATAAAGCATATAAATTTGCAGCTAAAGCTCATAATAAACAATTAAGACGTAGTGGAGAATGTTATTTAACACATCCATTAGAAGTTGCAAAAATATTATCTCAATTATATTTTGATGAGATCACCATATCAACTGGACTCTTGCATGATACAATAGAAGATAGTCCATTGACATTACAAAATATAAATGATGAATTTGGTCCTACAATAACATATTTAGTTGATGGTGTTACTAAATTAACACATATTAATTTTTGTAGTTATAAAGAAAAACAGGCTGAAAACTTTAGAAAAATGTTAATTGCAATGTCAAAAGATATAAGAGTACTAATTGTTAAATTAGCTGATAGACTGCATAATATGAGAACATTGAAATATATGCCAAATAATAAAAAATTATTAATTGCTAAAGAAACAATTGAAATATATGCGCCATTAGCTAATAGAGTTGGTATTTCTTGGTTAAAAAGTGAATTAGAAGATTTAAGTTTTAAACATTCTAAATATAAAGAATATAAAAAATTAATATATATTATTGGATTAAGTAAAAAAGAGAGAACTTTAATAATTCAAAAAACAGTTGATATTATTACTAAAGAATTAAAAAATAATTCTATAATTAATTTCAATGTCTCTGGAAGATTAAAGCATATATGGTCTATTTATTTGAAAATGATAAATAAAAAAATTAATTCTAAAGAAATATATGATATAATTGCATTTCGTGTTATTGTTGAAAATATTCATGATTGTTATAAAGTATTAGGATGTTTGCATTCAATTTGGCATCCAATATTTGAACGATTTAAAGATTATATAGCTATGCCAAAGTCAAATGGATATCAATCATTACATACAATTCTTATAGGTCCTATAGGTGAAAAAATTGAAGTTCAAATAAGAACAAAAAATATGAATGTTTTTGCAGAATCAGGAATTGCTTCTCATTGGAGATATAAAGAATTACAAAATCCATGGAATAATATTAATAATACTAATATAAAAAAACAAAAATTTTTATGGTTAAGACAACTTGTTCATTGGAGAAATAAATTAAAAAATTCTGATGAATTTATAGATTCTGTAAAATTTGATCTATTTTTAGAAACCATATATATTATCACACCCAAAGGAGATATAATTGAATTACCAATAAATTCCACTCCTATTGATTTTGCTTTTGCTATACATTCTAATATAGGATTACATTGCATTGGTGCTAAAGTTAATGGAAAAATAATATCTCTTATATATAAATTACATAATGGAGACAAATGTTATATTCTAACACATATAAGTCAATTTCCGAAAAAAAAATGGTTATATTTTATTAGAAGTTCTAGAGCACGTGATTATATAAAAACTTTTATTAAAAAAATTGAAAATAAAAATAGTAAAAATATAGGATTATTACTTTTAACTAGAGAATTAAAGAAATATAAAATTAAAATTAAATTAAAAGATGAAATATATGCATTAAAAAAATATAATATTATTAATGATATGATTCTAGGATTAGGTTATGGGAAAATAAAAATTATAGATGCCATGAAAGTAATATTAAATAATAAAATATATAATAAATATATCAAAATGTCATATCTTACGTCACAAAATAAAAATAATAAAATAATAAAAACAAGTATATATAAAGTAAATTTTCAAATTGCAAATGAAATAATTGCAAATTATGCGAATTGTTGTTCTCCCATTAAAGGAGAAATAATAAAAGGATTTATAGCACGTAATAAAAAAATAATTATTCATAAACCAATGTGTTCACAAATATTTTTTTTAAATAAAAAAAAGTGTATTAATCTTATTTGGAATACTGATTTTATTTTTAATAAACCAGTTATTTTGAAAATAAATACAAGTGATAGACAAGGTATGTTGTTTGACATTACTAATATATTTAAAATAATGAAAATAAATATTTTAAAAGCAAAGTGCAATGTTTTAGGAAAATATACAATAAATACATTTATTTGTAATGCCACAGGAATTAAACACATAAAAAATACTATTTCAATGTTGGAATCAATTAAAGATGTTTATTCAGTGCATAGAATTTTTAATATATCATAATTATAAATCTGAATTTATTGACTCTACAAATTCTTTATTATTTTTACTTTCTTTCATTCTATTTAATAAAAAATCCATTGCATCTATCACATTTAATGGATGTAAAGTTCTTCTTAATAACCATATTTTATTTAACATTTCCATATCAAGTAAATATTCTTCTTTTCGTGTACCTGATTTATTTATATCTAAACATGGAAAAATTCTTTTTTCCATTAATTTGCGATCTAATACAATTTCAGAATTTCCAGTACTTTTAAATTCTTCAAATATTACTTCATCCATTCTACTGCCAGTATCTATAAGAGCAGTACTTATAATTGTTAAAGAGCCTCCTTCTTCAATATTTCTTGCTGCTCCAAAAAACCTTTTTGGTTTGTGCAATGCATTAGAATCTACTCCACCTGATAATATTTTCCCACTTGCTGGTACAATCGCATTATATGCTCTGCCTAATCTTGTTATAGAATCAAGTAATATAACAACATCTTTCTTTAATTCAACTAAACGTTTTGCTTTTTCAAGAACCATTTCAGCTACTTGAACATGTCGTTGTGGTGGTTCATCAAAAGTTGATGATATCACTTCTCCTTTAATGTTTTTTTCCATATCTGTAACTTCTTCAGGACGTTCATCTATTAATAAAACTATTAATTCTACTTCTGGATGATTTATTTTTATAGCATTAGCAATATCTTGCATTAATACTGTTTTACCTGCTTTAGGAGGAGAAACAATTAAAGTTCTTTGACCTTTTCCTATAGGAGCTATAAGATCAATAATTCTTGTAGAATAACAATTATTAGTTTCAAGAGAAAATTTTTCATGTGGATATAAAGGAGTAAGATTTTCAAAAGATACTTGATATTTATATCTTGAATATGATTGACCATTAATAGTATCTGGTTTAATAAGAGAATAATATCTTTCTTTTTCTTCTGGAGGACGAATTCTACCTTTTATTAAATCACCTCTTCTTAAATTATGAGTACGAATTATAGATGGAGCAACATATATATCATCACAGGATGGTTTATAATTATAACTTGGAGTACGTAAAAATCCATATCTATCTGGAAATGTTTCTAATATTCCATGCCCTATTATTATTCCATTTTTTTTAGAATGCCATTTTAAAATAGCGAAAATGATATCTTGTTTCCATAACAAATTATTAATATTAATTTTATTGTCCAAAGACCATTTTTGTATTTGTTCTATATTATAACTTTTTAATTCTGATAAATCTAAAGAATAAATTTCATCATTAGAAATATTACTTGATTTATTATATATACTTTTATTTTTATATTTATTATTTTCTTGAATATTTTTATTCGACATTCTTATCTCCATTTTTTTAAATTATATAAATAAAATAATTTTAAAGGTTATAAATTAATAAAAAAAATATATATTAATATAAATATAATTTATTTATAATATCTTAATGTATAAAATTAAAATATAATTAAATTTAATGATATATCACTAGATTTAATATACTATATTCAAAAGAGTTAAATAATATTATGAAAAATAATAGTGAAATAATTGGTGTTATTTTATTAATTTCCGGAACAACTATTGGTGCAGGGATGTTGGGATTACCTATAGCTACTGGAATCATGGGATTTTTTCCTGCAATATGTGTTTTTTTCTTATGTTGGATTATAATGACATGGAGTGCAATATTAATAGTAGAAGTTAATTTTGCATTAAAAAAGAATGTTAATTTGATATCCATGGCAAAGTTTACATTAGGAAAAAGTGGTGTAATAGTCACGTGGATTGCTTTTTTGGGATTGTATTATACCTTATTAGCAGCTTATATAAGTGTTAGTGGTCATATGTTCTTTGATTTAATAAATATATTTTTTTTTAATGAAAATATTATTAATATGATTACTCCTCTTATAATATTAATATTAACATCTCCATTTATCATAGCTGGAATTAAGTATGTAGATTACTTTAATAGAATATTAACATTTATTTTAATATTAACATATTTTTTATTAATTATTATTTTAATAAGACATGTAAATCCTCCACTTTTATTATCATATAGAAATGGATTTTTTATTAATTCTTTTGCTATTGTTATTGTTTCCTTTGGGTTTCATCCTATTATACCTACAATAACACATTATTTAAAATATAAAATTAAACATGTTGTATTTTGTATAATTATTGGCAGTGCTATTCCTTTAGTAATATATATTCTATGGGAATTGGTGTTATTAGGAATTATTCCAATAAATAGTATAACTCACGCGTATAATAAAGAAATAACTTTTTGCTCTTTAATCCAATTAATTATTACTAATCCTTGGATAACATCATTAATATGGACATTTTCCTTATTTGCTGTTTTAACTTCATTTATGGGAGTTGCTATATCTTCTTTGGAATTCCTAAAAGATGGTTTTAAATTAAAAAATACATCATTAAATTTTTTTAAATTATATATTATTATTTTTTTACCTCCTTTGTTATTTACATATCTATTTAGAAATGGATTTATTACAATTCTTAATTATGCTGGAGTTTTTTTAATTATTTTAGCAGGCATCATTCCTATTTTAATGATATATAAATTAAAATATTATTTTAAACATAAAGTATTTTTTCCTTTTTTAAGTAGTAAGATTATTCTTTCAATAGGTATGATTTTTTATTTTATTATAATTATTTTTATATTTATAAAAAATATTGAATATATTTCAATGAAAATTTAGAAAATATAAAATCATGATAAAAAAATTTCTTTTGCCATCTTCAAAAACTGTTTGGAATCATCATCTTGACTTTTATTTTTTAATTTTACAATAGGAACATGTAATATTTTTTTAACTATTAAATGAATTATTTCTTTTACACGTTCTTCCTCAGTTTTCATTTCCAAACTTTTATTAAATAGCCTTTTTCTATTTAATTCATTAATTATAATTTTATTTGCATGTTTTTTGATAGCATTAATTAAGGGAATACTTTTTCTAATATTTAATTTTTGTTGTATCTTAAAAATTTCTTCTTGAATTATCTTTTCGCTATGTTGAGATTCTATTTCTCTTTTTTTCTTATTCTTTCCTACTACACTACCTAAATCATCTATATCATAAACAAAAACACCATTTATTTCAAGTGCTTTAGGATCTATATTTCTTGGAACAGCTATATCTACCATGAAAATAGGTTTATATTTGCGAAGTGGCATTATGTTTTGCATCATTATTTTTGTTATTAAATAATATTGTGCACTAGTTGATATTAAAACAACATCAACAATACATAATAATTTTTCCATATTATCAAATGATTCAAAATCACATTCATACCGTGATGCCAAAGTTCTAGATTTTTCTATAGATCTATTAATTATTGTTATACTAGCTCCATGTCTTTTAATATGTTGAGCTGATAATTCTCCCATTTCTCCTGCACCAATTAGTAAACATATTTTATTATTTAAAGTAGTGAATATCTTTTTTGCTAATTCAACTGCAGCAAAACTTATAGTAACAGCATTCTTTCCAATGCTAGTATTTCTACGAACTCTTTTTGCTGTAATAAAAGAATGTGCAAAAATATAATTAAGTAAAGTACTAGTACTATTCATTTTATTAGCTAATAAATAAAATTTTTTAATTTGTCCTAATACTTGTGGTTCACCAACAACTAATGAATCTAAAGAACATGCTACTCTAAATAAATGTACTATAGTTGATTTACCTAAATATTTATATAAATGATTTTTAAGAAAATTATTCGGTAATTTATGAAATTTATAAAAAAAATTTTCTATTATTGAATAAAATAATGCCTTATTGTAATTGATTTTATAATTAATTTGTGCATAAATTTCAACACGATTACATGTACTTACTATAACAGCTCCAGCAATGGTTTTAGTTTTAACCATAATTTGAAGTGCTTTTTCTATATTAATATTTGTAAAAGCAATACGTTCTCTAATATTAATAGAAGAAATTTTATAATTTAGTCCTACACATATAAGTTGATTTATATCCTGCACATTCAAATTTTTATTATTTAAATTTTTCATTTTATAATAATTATTAATATTTTAAATAATAATAGAATTATATAATTCTATTATTGTTTTTTAATATTTTGTATAAAGAAAGATTCTATTATTGATAATGTGAATTTAAGATTTTCTTTAGTATGGGCAAAACTTAAAAACCATGATTCAAAAGGACTAGGGGGTAATAAAATACCATTTTTTAACATATATTTAAAGAATTTTTTAAATAAAGTAATATCAATCCACTTCAATATAGAATGGTAATCAATAATTTTTACATCTTTAGGAGTATCTTTTTTTAAAAAAAATAAACCTAAAATTCCACCCATACCATTACTTTCTATACGAACATTATATTGTATACCTAATTCTTTCACACTTGTTATAAAAAAAGAAGATAATTTATTTAAATAAGAAAAATCATAACTTTGAATTAGTTTCATTGTTGCTATTCCAGCTTTCATTGTCAATGGATTTCCAGAAAATGTTCCAGCTTGATATACATCTCCTACTGGTGATAAATAATTTAATATATCTTTTTTACCACTAATTGCTCCTATAGGTAATCCTCCACCAATAACTTTTCCTAATAATATTATATCTGGATGTATTTTATATATATTATATGCAGATTTAATATCTACTCTAAATCCAGTCATGATCTCATCTAAAATAAATAAAATATTATTTTTTAAACATAATTTTTCAATTTCTTTTAAAAAATTATTTTTAGGTACTATATATCCAATATTTCCAAGAATAGGTTCAGTTATAATACAAGCTATTTCATTTCCATATTGGTGTATACATTCTTTTAATTTTTTAATATTATTAAATGGTAAAATTATTGTATCATTAACAACTGATTGAGGTATACCAGGGCATTGTGGCACACTATTATACATCATACCACTTCCTGATTGTGTTAATAAATAATCCAAATGTCCGTGATATCCTCCATAAAATTTTATTATTTTAGTTTTTTTACTATAAGCACGTGCTATCCTAATTGCTGTCATAGCCGCCTCTGTTCCACTATTAACAAATCTAATCATATAATCATCAGGCATATAATTTAATATTAATTCTGATAATTCAAATTCTGATTTAGAAGAAAGACCAAAATTCAATCCTTTTTTCATAGATGAATAAATAGAATCAATTACTATTTTATTTGAATGACCTATAATATTTGCTCCCCACGATAATATATAATCTATATATTTATTACCATCTATATCAAAAATATGCGCATTTTCAGCTTTATCTATATATAAAGGTGACATATCAACTGAGTGAAAAGATCTTACTGGGCTATTAACTCCACCTGGAATTAAAGAATTTATTTTTTTATAATGTAAATTTGATTCTTTGTATTGATTCATGCAAAAATCCTTGAATATATATTTTTATTAAAAAAAAAATCAAATAATTATAGATTTTTTAATATAGTTTTACAGATTTTATTACTATATGTAACACAATCAGAAACTCCAACTCCAAAATATGAACTTCCTATAATATATAAATTATCAGATATTATATTTAAAATATCTTTAATTTTATTTTTATGATTTATTTCATATTGAGGATTATTTTTATGATATATAAATTTCGTAAAAGCAGGTATTTCCTTTATTGAAAAAACATTATTTATTTCTTGTATTACTAAACTTGTAATTTTTTTTTCATTTAAATTTTTTTTTAAAAAATTAGGATTACGTGCTCCTCCTAAAGAAATTCTAATTAAAATCAAATTTGCATCAGATCTAAATTTAAATTTATTTGAACAAATTGTAATTGCATTTATTATTTTATTTTCTACTCTTGGAATTATAATTCCTAACATTTTAGAAAAATAAGAATTAGATTTTTTAAAATAAGCTATATATAAAGAAGCACTATCAATAAAATTAAATTCTTCTAATTTATTATTTATTATTTTAAAAGAATTTCCTAAATTACGACATATGCTAGATGTTGTGATAGATGATGTAGCTAAAACAACACTCCGTGCATAAAAAAGTTTTTCATTTGTTTCTATAATATAATAATTAGATTTTTTTATAATATTTTTTACTGTGATATTTAATTTGATGTGATTTAAAAGATTTTTATATAAAAATTGAGGTAATGTATACATACCTTTTTCAAATGAAAGAAACATGGAATTTAAAAAAATTTTTTTCTTTTTTCTTTTTAATGATTGAATCATTGTTCCAATGATTAAACTTCTATATTCTTTTTCAATTTGTAATAATAAAGGTACCGTTGATTGTATACTTTGATTTTCTGGCTTAACATTATATATACCTGATAATATTGGCTCTGCTAAATAATCTAATGCTTCTTTTCCTAATCTACGTAATATGAAATTACTAATAGAATCATCTATTTTATTTGAACGACTAATAAATAAATCACATACTATTCTTAGTTTACCTCTTAACGATAATAAAGAAGTATTAATAAAAGGCATAATTTTTGTTGGTATTGAAAATGTCATTCCATCTGGCATTTTAATTAATTTTTGATTTTTCATAATAAAAAGATCACATAATTTTTCATTGTAAGCAATTACATGATTTTGAATCTTTAAATCTTTAATTAAATTAATAATAGGTTCTTTATTTAAAAAACAATCTGCAGCATGTTCAATTAAACAATTATCTAATTTTTCTGTATATAATTTTCCACCTACTCTATTATTAGATTCTAATATGCAAAAAGATATTTTTTTTTTTAGAAAATTTTCAGATTCTTTTTTTAAATAAAAACCTAATGTTAATCCACTTATACCAGCACCAATTATTAATACATCTAAACAAGAATTATTATTTAATTTATCTAAAGGAGTGTACATATTCTATTAACTTTTTGACATTATATTCTGAAGTAGGTGGTAATATACCATGTCCAAGATTGAAAATGTAACTTTTTAAATCTATTCCATTATTTTTAATCTTATTTAATAATATCTCTATTTTTGGTTTAATTATATTCCAATCATATAATAAAATAGATGGATCTAAATTTCCTTGTATAGTTTTATTATATTTATTAATATAAATTATTTTTTCTATAGGAGTAGTCCAATCTACACTTAGAACA
>Ga0307987_1002030_pt1 | contig 10777 bp, 9 predicted proteins | sample EllFjometagen181_FD_203157 | JGI IMG/M metagenome (GOLD analysis project Ga0307987, IMG submission 203157) | Marine microbial communities from Ellis Fjord, Antarctic Ocean - #181 | ecosystem: Environmental > Aquatic > Marine > Unclassified | place: Southern Ocean | collected 2014-10-08 | reverse complement strand
AATCAAGGAGTTTTGTTATTTCTTCAGTAGTCATATAACAACTTCATTAGATTATAGATTGAACAACGAACAACATTGGGGAATAGTATAATATTAAAAACTAAATGAAATTTAACAAGCTGTATTTACTAATTTACCTCATCTTTTAAAGAAGATACAAAAATTCCTTAATATCAAAACCATATGAAAAGAATTTATCAGTTCCGGTTATAATCACAGATTTTATATGATTGTTATTTTCAAGATTGAGCAAACATTCATTTATTTCTTCGAGTACACTATTTGTAAGGGCATTAGTTTTATGTCTGTTTAACTGAATAATACCAACTCCTGATTGTTCATGATGGAGTATATATCTCATTGTATTTCCTAATTATTTTATTTTTTTAACTCTTATTTGAGGATATTGTATTACAATTTTCTCTTAACATTCCTAATAAGATATTAACTGAATATTTATTATTTTTTTTCCCAATAATTCTTTTGACATTCTTCATATCAAAACTGCATTTTTGCATAATTTTTTTTTGAACCTGAATTTTCACTCATACAATCACCTGATAAGTGTTTGGCATTTAAGGTTGTAAAAGCAAAATTCACTAAAAATTCACATGCAGTCGTTCCATATCCATTATGCCAGTATGTATCATCAAGTTGATATCCTATTAGATAGTTTTTTCTGTAAATGCTATGGGAACAACTGCACATTCTCCAATGAATTCATCATTATGTTTTATAATGAATACATGATCATTTGGAATTGTACTTTCTTTTATAGATTTATTAATTGAATCTATAAACGGTTGAAAATAATTTGCAGTTTCGTCTTTTGTGTTAGGTCCGAAGAAAACATGCTCACAGACACTTTCCTTGGCCAGCATTTTAATGATATATTGAAGGTGCTCAGATTTAATGTATTTAAATGAAAGATCATTAAATATATATTTAGTTTGCATATTGTTACCTTGGCTAATTCTAGTGAGTATTATCCACTAATTACACTAGGCTTCGCTCTATGAGCTCCTCTGAAACGACACGGAGTGTCTTTTTTATTTGCCTTTTTTTCGTAGTCGTGATCATGGTCGTAGTCTTTATCGATCTCGACTAAGACAACGACGACGATAACGATTAAAGAGATTCTGTTTCATTACTGATAAAACTTTTGTCTTAAAGATAGGCGCTCCTATTAGACAAAAGAATTAAAAACATCACTAAAGTGCTGAACTCCAACTATACTAAGCAATATTATACAGCTAATGGTGGATCTCTTTGAGGTTAATCAGAGATAAAATAAGTTCCCAAATATACTAAGCAATATTATACAGCTAATGTTGGAGTTCAATGCTTCAGCATTGTTTTTATGTTTCTTTTTAAATTATTTAGGATGAATGGCGATGCAGTCATTACCACCTAGCACAGCCAATTACGTTATTTTACTAGCTCATTTTGAGATTTCAACAAAATTATATTAATATTCACTCCCTGTCTTAAAATTAATGAAAGTTTAAATTAATATTAGCTAAACAGAAAATTTCCATCATAAAATAACCGTTATTGGTTGTTTGTATTGAATCTATTTAAAAACTTGTTGGGACTATTTTTAAATTCTTGTATACAGGCTAAACAGATGCAGGCTTTTCTTTTTTTGTGTTCAGGAACTAAATTGATCAATTTTTGAGGTACATCAATTTCGAAACACCAGCATCTTTCTGAATTATCAGCTCCACAGTTATTATCTTTACCGCAAATCGGACAGATTTTAGATAGTTTATGATTATTCATGATTTATAGTCTATAAAATTTAATATTTATTAGAGTTAATTGGTTTCATAATAAAAGCCTTTGTTCCTATGGATTTAGCTTTTATTTTATCAATTGAAGAACTATATCCTGTACATATAATTAATATAAAGAATCTTTATATTAAAACAAATTATTTATTTTTTCATATTAATTTCAAAATATGGACTGATTAGATTGAGTTTCTTCTTTCCTATTCCCTTGACATTAAGCAATTTTTTAATAGTTTTGTATGGGCGTTGAGCTATAATTCTGTCTGCTAAAACAGCGCCAATTCCTTTTATTAACATAAGTTGCTCTTTATTTGCCAGATTTAAGTCAATTATCTTTTTGGATATTTTTTTCATATATTTCTTTTTTAGACTAGTATCTACATTTAATATTGTTGGCTTACTATCAAATTTAAATGGTAGTGTTGTGAAATATGCATAAATAGGTAGATGGTCGGAAAATCCAAAGCCAAGATGTTTACCATTTCTATTTCTTGTAGTTTGCCATCTATATATTGCTCTGTTATTGAAAAGATAGTTTTCCTGAAACTTATTAAAAGAGTTGTCTATATATGAGATGCCTTCTTTATTGTAGAGCCCTTTAGATACGATGATATTATCAGGACTACCTTTCTTGCCAAAAAAATTATATGACCATCGTTTATAAGGGGTGAGCTCCAACCAGAGATTGTATAAATTATTACTGTTTTGTGGATCAAATACTAAACTTTCACCTATTAGTTCTGAGCCGTTAAGTGTTCCTAAAATATGATTAATGCCTGTTACTCCCTGTGTATTATTTAACTTTTTGGATTTTAAAAAGGTTATATATTCATTGTAATTTGCATTAAAGTCACCTAGCAAAATGTAATCACTCTCTTTAGTCAGTTTATTTATGCCTTTTTTAAGAGCTTCAGCATATTTTATTCTTAGACTTTCAGGTCCGCTTTTCGATTTCCAGTGATTATTAAAAATAAATAAATTGTTGTTATTTATCTTTAGTTTGATTTTTAGAATGCTTCTAGCAGCAGTGCCTTCAATAATTATTTCTTCTTTATTTATTATTGGGAATTTAGAGAGAAAGGCACATTTTACAGTGCTGTTCTGTTGACTTGCAATTGCGTAATAAGGATAATAAGTATTGGAAGACTTCAGGACTTTTCTTAAATTTAATAGTGATTTTAAGGATTCGACTTCCTGCAATGCGACAATATCAGCATCAATATCTGTTAAAACTTTGCCAATATTTATATATTTTATATTTGCTGTTTTTAATGTCCAGTTACTTTTACTATTTGGTATATACTCTTTATACTCAGTTCCATTATGTTCCAGGTCAAATAAATTTTCAACATTATAGCTTGTAATTTTAAATGTTACCGAGGCTGATACTGATACTATTATAAAAAATATAATTAGATAAATAGAAATAAATTTTATTGGAAATTTATGCATGTTAATATTTATTCTTATTGATTGATTTTGTCCTTCAATATTAAGTATAATCTTTTTTTGAGGATACACCTCTACTATAGTATGCCTGAAATTTCGAAAACAAAAATACATTCGGTACATTTCATTATACCATCATTCGCTTATTATATCAATATTGAGTTCTCAAAGGAAATTATTAAATAAAAATTATAAGACTCCCGAAAAGTGATGTGAAATGTACTATAGTTATATTAGTGATTGTTAAATATTAAACTGGTAGATTTTCAGGGGAGCGTTTATCTTTGCGGATAAAGTTTTATCATCAAGAAACAGACTTTGGCGATATCACGAGCGGCGGACGGTAACGCAAAGCGTTACAAGATCGGAACTTGTCATGCTTTGCATGAAGCCGTTCCTACCCAACAACCTTCAACTGGCAACCAACAACTTTGTTTCAAAGGAGTCTTATAATTATATGAATAAAGTATCTATAGTTAAATGTCAAAATTATGAATATGATGAAGTAAAAAAAGTTCTCATTGATAGTTTTAATAATATAGGTGGAATTGATAAATTAGTTAAAAAAGGTATGAATATTGCTTTAAAACCAAATCTTGTTATGGCATTACCACCTTCTAAAGCTGCGACTACTCATCCGGTATTGATTCATGCCTTAACTGATTTATTAATTGATCAAGGTGCAGTTGTTTCTATTGTAGAAAGTCCTGGTGGCCCATATATCAAGACCAGTTTAAAAGGTGTATATAAAACCTGTGGTTTACAAGATCTGACGAATAAAACAAAATTAACTTTGAATTATGATTTGGATGTAGAAGTAGTAAAAATAAAAGATGGACTTCTCTTAAAGAAAATAGAAATTCTGAAACCACTTATTGATGCTGATTTAATAATTAATCTTCCGAAATTAAAGTCACATGGTCAAATGTCATATACAGGTGCTGTCAAAAATATGTTTGGGGCTGTGCCTGGTGCTAAAAAAGCTGAATATCATATGAGAATGGCTCAATATGATCATTTTGCTAATGCGATGATTGATATTTTTTTAAGCACAAAACCAAAACTTTCGATTATGGATGCTGTAGTGGGAATGGAAGGGAATGGACCTTCAGCAGGAAATCCTAGAAAAATAGGGTTTATTGGTGTATCGGAAAATGCTTTTGATCTTGATTACGCCTGTTTGCATTTGGTTGGGGTAAAGCCCGAATCTATTCCAATAATTGAACAGGGAATTAAAAGAGAGTTATGTTCCTCAAGTATTGATCAAATTGAACTATGCGGGAGTGATTTAAAGGATATTAAAAAAATTACTGATTTTGATATTCCTGAAAAAGATATGCTTAACTCTATTCTTTTCAGCGATAATAAATTACTTAAATTATTTTCAAAATGGATTAAACCAAAACCAGTATTTAGTTCTGAACTGTGTGTGGGATGTCAAATTTGTGCTGAAAACTGTCCTGTGAAAATTATAACTGTTAAAAATCATGATCCTGAATATGATGTAAATAAATGTATTGGATGTTTTTGTTGCCAGGAACTGTGTCCTAAGCAGGCCGTTACAGTAAAAAGATTACCTAAGTCTGTACAGTCAACTTTAAATACCGCTTTCCTGATTTCTCCAATTATTATATCTAATTTAACTTTCTGGAAAAAGAAAAAATGATGGAAGAGGCCTTTAGCCTTTAGCCTTTAGCCTTTAGCCCTTAGCTTTTGGCCAAGCCAACAGCTAACAGTCAACAGCTAACAGCCAATAGCTAAGGAATTACTAATGATACATTTTGCACCCCACGTACTAGCCATATTTGTCCTTCTTCTTTTGGCTGCTATTTCTGCTATATTTTTAAAACGCCTTAAATTTCCTTATACAATAGGCTTGGTAATTATTGGTATAATTCTAGCTGGTATTATTGATGATTTTACTGTATTTGAACAATTTACTGATATTCAGCTTTCGCATGATGTTATTATGTACTTAATACTACCAACCCTTATTTTTGATGCGGCAGTAAATATTGATAGTCGTCTTCTCATAAAAAATTTAGTCCCCATAGTCGCTCTTGCTGCACCGGGACTGATCATATCTACCCTTATTATAGGTGTCTTTATGCAGCAGTTTACACCGTTACATCTTGGTGTAGCCATGCTTTTTGGAGCTCTTATTTCTGCAACAGATCCGGTTGCCGTCATTGCTTTGTTTAAGGATATAGGTGCTCCAAAACGTCTAACAATTCTGGTTGATGGGGAAAGCTTATTTAATGATGCAACAGCAATTGTTGCATTTAATATTATTCTTGCACTGATTGTTTCCGGCGCAGCTTTAAGTTTTGATACAGCTACATCTGCTGTATTAGACTTTTTTTATGTTTTTATCGGAGGACTTATTTTTGGATTACTGGTTGGTTATATAATAACATTACTTATTAAAATGGCTTCTGATGAGCCTTTAATTCAAATTGCTTTATCAACGGTGTTGGCTTATGCATCTTTTATAGTTGCTGATCATTATTTAGGCATATCAGGTGTGATGTCCACACTTGGTGCCGGTATTATAGTAAGTTGGTATGGAGCATCACAATTTACCGAAAAATCTAAAGAAGCTTTAAAAGGATTTTGGGAATTTGCTACATTTGTTGCTAACAGTTTTATTTTTTTACTTCTTGGAGTCGCAGAGTGGGAGATGCTTATCAAAAAAGGACATACTCCAAATATAATTATGTACTTAATATATACTATTGTTATTGTGACTATTGCACGTTTTATTGTTGTTTTTGGAATTACTCCTTTGTTAAAATTTCTCCCTAAATACGAAAAAATAAGTGTTGCAAATAGAACTGTAATTTTCTGGGGTGGACTACGCGGTGCAGTTCCATTAGCTCTAGTATTAAGTCTGAAATCCAATTTTGAAAGTCATCAGCTTCTTGTCGAATTTACTCTGGGAATCGTGCTGTTTACACTTCTTGTTCAGGGTACAACTACAAAAATGCTTATGAAACTTTTCAAACTTAACAAAATTTCTCTGTTTGATCGTATTACAGCTTTTCAGACAAAGCTTGATATTTTGAACAAAACTAAAAATTTCCTACTTAAAATGAAAGATGATGGTTACATATCAGGTAAAATTTTCAATCAAATGAACGAAGACAATGATAAATCATCTGAAATGACCCTTAATGAGATTAAGAAACATCAAAATAATCCTGCTTTTAATCAAGATACAGTTCGTAAGATTATTTGGAACCAGGCATTTTTAATTGAATTTAAAACGTATCAAAATCTTTATGAAAGTGGATTAATAACCGAGTCTGTTTTTAGAGAACTTGAGTTTAATATTGATTTAGAAAGAGAGAAAATTAAAAAGAATACTTTCCCATTATTAAATATAGAAGGCACTCCACTTGAAACTAAACTGAAAATTGGATTTGTTGATATTTTTAAGTTTATCGTACCAGCGAGTAAATACACTAAGATTTTGAAAAATAGAGTTCTTATATCAAGGATAGAAACATCCCTAGCAATGATTGCTGCTAATGATCAGATAAACTCTAATATTAGTAATATTCCTAATATATACAGTAAACAGCTGGAGGTTATAAATGAGTGTAAGCATTTTTATCTAATGCGTTCAAAACAGGCAGTGAAACAAGTAAGAACTCTTGAAAAAAATAAAAGTATCCAGGCTCTCCAATCCAAAAAACTATCAAAGACAGTTTTTATGACACAGATCAAAGCTATTGACGAATTAGCATATTTAGGTAGTATTTCAGAAACTGTAGCTGATTTACTTAAATCTGATATCAAATTGAAGAATTAAATAAAATGAAAAATATTAAAAATGCTAGTTCGTTAGAGCCTTCAGGGGTATGGGAAAACTTCACAAAAATTTTGAATACTCCTAATCCTACAAAACATGAAGATAAAATTGTTAAGCTAATTAAGGAATTTGGAGAAAATTTAAATCTTGAAACAATCGTTGATGAGGTTGGCAATATTATTATTAGCAAACCTGCTTCCCTTGGAATGGAAAATTTGAAAACTGTAATACTGCAGGCTCATATTGATATGGTTCCTCAGAAAAACAGAGACAGTGTTCACGATTTTGATAATGATCCTATTTCTGCATATTGTAAAGATGGCTGGGTAAAAGCTGAAGGTACGACTCTTGGGGCTGATAATGGAATTGGTGTTGCTGCTATGATGACAATTCTTGAATCAGATACAATTTGTCATGGCCCTATTGAGGCTCTTTTTACAGCAACCGAAGAATCAGGTATGATAGGTGCACGTGGCCTCAAGAAAGATACACTGACCGGCACAGTTATGCTGAATCTTGATACTGAAGAAGAAGGTGCCCTTTATGTAGGGTGTGCTGGAAGTGTGACTTCATATATAGATTATGAATATAAAGAAGAAAAAACTTCTTCTAATGTTCAAGCATTTAAAATTAGTGTTACAGATCTAAAAGGTGGACATTCAGGAGTAGATATTCACCTTGAAAGAGCCAACGCGAATAAAATAATGAACCGTATACTGTGGAGTGAATCCAAAAGTACAGGGTTAAGAATTTCATCTATTGATGGTGGGGGATTAAGAAATGCAATACCACGTGAGTCATCAGCAATAATTACTGTTCCTGCAACAGATGTTGAAGTATTTAACAGACTATAACCAAACTTGTAGATGATATTAAAAAAGAATATATGACTACTGATCCAGATCTTAAAGTAATAATTTCTTCAATTGATATTCCTGAAAATATAATGAAGCCCAATGCTCAATTGAAATTTTTAAATGTTCTATATGTACTTCCAAATGGTGTAATTCGTATGTCCAGTGATATAACGGGACTTGTTGAAACATCTTCTAACATAGCAAGAGTTGAAGCCTCTGAAGGGAAAGTTCATATTATAAGTATGACTAGGAGTTCTGTTGACTCTGCAAAGCTAGATGTGTGTAATGCATTTGACTCATTGTTTGAATTAATTAACGTAAAAGCAGAACATAAAGGCAACACTCCTGGCTGGAACCCTGACATGAACTCTGAAATACTTTCAATAGGAAAAAACTTATATAAAAAATTATATGATTCAGAACCGTTAATTAAGGCAATTCATGCGGGGCTTGAGTGTGGACTTTTTAAATCTGAATATCCTGATTTGGATATAGTTTCAATAGGTCCTACTATAATGTTTCCTCATTCACCTGATGAAAAAATCAAGGTAGTAACCGTCGACCGTTTCTGGACATATCTGCTGGAATTATTGAAAAATATATCTAAAACGTAGTGTTAAGTGTTAAGCTCCGAAGTCTTGATCCCACAACTGCGGCACAAAACTTTGAAATATTGAACTCAAATTTTTATTAATATTTATTTAAAGTTCAGCGTTCGCCATTGGCGGATAAATTCAAAGCTTGCTCGTCTCTGCCGAGTTCAAAGTTCCAGCTTGGCTGGGTTAGGTGTCAGATAAAACTCAAATATCAAGAGTTTTATCTGATCTATGTAAAAAATATTCTTTCTTGAAAACCTAAAACTTAACACCACAAACTAGAGCTAAGTACGTAAGGTTATAATCCCATTTTATCAAGAATTTTATCAAGAAATTCTCCATTTTGGTAAAACAATTCTCCATCGGCGAAAATTTTACCACCGTCGCGCATATCACAAAGCATATCCCAGTGTAAACTTGAATTATTAGTTCCGCCAGCCTCTGCCATTGAATCTCCAATGGCCATATGAACTGTTCCGCCTATTTTTTCATCAAATAGCATATTTCTAGTAAAATTTTTAATTCCGTAATTTGTACCTATTGCAACTTCACCAAAACGACTTGAACCTTCATCCACTTTCAAAAGTTCATGTAGAATATCTACACCTTTTTCTGCTTCCGCTTTTACAACTAAACCTTTTTCTACTGTAAGTTTAATTCCTTCTATTTCTTTTCCTGAGTAAATTCCTGGAAAACTGAAGCTGATTATACCATCAATTTTATCATCAACAGGAGATGTGAAAATTTCACCGTCAGGAAAATTTACCTGCCCATCGCAATTAATCCATTTTCTTTCATCTACTTTGACTTTAATATCAGTACCTTTAGAAATGATATGAAGTTCCTTTTTAGTGTCAAGATATTTAACCCATCGTTCCTGCTTAGCGCTGACAGCTTTCCATTCAGCAACAGGATCTTCTTTATCAAGCAGTCCTGCCCCATAAACAAAATCTTCATAATCTTCTAAACTCATAGAAGCTTCCTGAGCATCTGCATTAGTGGGAAACTGAGTTCCACACCATCTAAGAGATCCATCTGCCATTCTCTCAGAGTATATTTTTCTCCAGCTTTTTGCTCCCTGCATCGAAAATTTAATTTTCTCTGAATCTATATTGGTATTCATCCGAGTATTTTTTGTTCCCCAGGCAGTTAACCATACATCAGCTTTTGAAAGCATCTGTTCAAGTAAAAAATTACTCTCCTGTAGCTGTTCTTTACTACTGTGCTTTAGCTTGATTTCACCAATTTCTCCAGAAGAAATGAGTGTTTCAACATGTGCTCCTGCTATTATTGCTTCTTTAACTACTTCTTTAGCCCATTGAGTTGCTACTTCATCACACATTACAAATACAAAATCACCTTTTTGAACCTTTGCAGAATAGTTAACAAGTAATTTTGCCAATTTATTTAGTCTAATATCTTTCATTTTACTAATCCTTATTTATTATCATTCCACTAATTTTGTTGGATGTTAGTTATTTAACTTCGAAATCTTGATCTCTCAACTGCGGACAAGACTTTGAAATATTGAGTTTGTTCTTTGTTCTTTGTTCCAGCTCGACTGGGTTAGGTTTTAAGTAGCAGAATTTATTATATTTTACCTAAAACTTAACTCCTAACACTTCACACTAATTAGAAGTTGCGCGAAAAGTTTTTCGTGAACAATTTCTAATTAAATTAAAATCTTCGTTAGAAAATCTGCCAATGGGTTTTTATATTTTAAGTAGGAAAAACTTAAAAGCAAAGGCAAATTCATGACTAATTATTTATCACCCTTTTTGTTTAATTTCAATGAAATAATAGAATTAGATACAGAAATAATGATCCCGCGCCCTGACTTTACCTCTTAAATCTGCATAGTGCTATTTAGCTTATAACTGATATCGTTTCCTCCGGATGAAGCTGAGAAAACTTCTTTCATAATGCAATACGTAAAATGCATAATAACAAACTTATTCATTTCTTTCTTGATAATTTCAAACCCTGCATTTGGGCACCTGTTATTTTTAATAAATCCTCCGAGTTCATCAATAAACGCTACTGCTTCGGTAATGTTTATAATCTTTTTTTTTATTAACTGCCTGAATAATATCAATCATTTCACATTCAGTTTTAGAAAAAACCTCTTCGTATGGTGTTTCCGATTTTTTTCTTGCAATGAGTGTTATAAGCATAATTCTCCATGCTATAACCATATCAACAGCAATTATTCTTTTTAATCTTTCAGCAGTTGTCTGTCTGTGCTTCTCTTTCGGGTATCCCGACAAG
>Ga0307987_1002029_pt1 | contig 10782 bp, 15 predicted proteins | sample EllFjometagen181_FD_203157 | JGI IMG/M metagenome (GOLD analysis project Ga0307987, IMG submission 203157) | Marine microbial communities from Ellis Fjord, Antarctic Ocean - #181 | ecosystem: Environmental > Aquatic > Marine > Unclassified | place: Southern Ocean | collected 2014-10-08 | reverse complement strand
CTTACATCCCTGGTGAAGGACACAACCTTCAAGAGCATTCAGTTGTTACTATCCGTGGAGGAAGAGTAAAGGATCTACCGGGTGTACGTTATCACATCGTCAGAGGTACTCTAGATACACAAGGAGTACAAGACAGACAACAAGGACGTTCAAAATATGGAGCAAAAAAATCAGCTAAAAAAGATAAATAATGAGCACATCAACAACAAAACACGTTGTATTTACACCAGCAGAATCTTCTCCAATTCAGGAAAGATTCATAAACTACCTAATGCTTGATGGTAAAAAGTCTATTGCAAGAAAAATCTTCACAGATACTTTAAAACTAATCAACAAAAAGACTGGTGGAAACGATCCAGAAAAAATATTCAAAGCTGCTATAGATAACGTAAAGCCAAGACTAGAAGTGAAAGCTAAAAGAATTGGTGGTGCTGTTTATCAAATTCCAATAGAAGTTAAGCCCGGACGTCAAGTTGCCCTAGCATTCAGATGGTTACTTATCGCTGCTAGAGGAAAGAAAGGTGCCACAATGGCGCAGAAACTTGCCAACGAGCTATTTGATGCTTCAAACGAAACAGGTATAGCTATGAAGAAGAAGGAAGACACCCACAGAATGGCAGAAGCCAATAAGGCATTTGCTCACTTCGCTAGGTACTAAATTAGAGGCTTCAAAGCCTTGACTTCCCCATTCCCATCCCTATAATGCGCCTAGCGTCTTTTCCTATGGTAAGACGTACTATTTTAAAGACTCTATAACAATATAAACAATGAGTGAAGACCTAACACACCTGCGCAATATTGGGATTATCGCCCACATAGATGCGGGAAAAACTACAGTAACAGAGCGCATCCTTTTTTATACAGGACGTACTCATAAAATCGGGGAAACTCACGATGGTGAATCTCAGATGGACTGGATGGAGCAGGAAAGAGAAAGAGGTATTACAATTACTTCTGCAGCAACAACATGTTCATGGGATACACCAGAAGGAACAAAATACGACATCAATATCATAGATACTCCAGGACACGTAGATTTCACCGTAGAAGTAGAACGTTCACTTCGTGTACTTGATGGAGGTATAGCAGTTTTCGATGGAGCTATGGGAGTAGAACCACAATCTGAAACAGTTTGGAGACAGGCAGATAAATATGACGTTCCAAGAATCGCCTTTGTAAATAAAATGGACAAGATGGGTGGAGACTTCTACATGAGTCTTGATTCAATTCACAAAAGATTAACTCCAGATGCAGTAGCTATACAGCTTCCAATTGGAGCAGAAAAAGAAATGGTTGGAGTAATAGACCTAATTGAGAAGAAGGCATACAAATTTGAAGGAGAAAGTGGAGAGATAACAACAGAAATAGACATTCCAGAAGATATGAAAGACAAAGTTGAAGAATTTAGAGCGACTCTAGTTGAAAAAGTATCAGAGCACGACGATGCACTAATGGAAAAATTCCTTGAGGAAACTGAAATCTCAATTACTGAACTAAAAGCTGGAATCAGAAAAGCAACAATCGCTACAAAGATCTACCCAGTAATGTGTGGAACAGCTCTACAGAACATCGGAGTTCAACTATTGCTTAATGCAGCTTGTTGGTATCTTCCAAGTCCAATGGATCTTCCAGCAGTAGAAGGACACGACGTAAAAGACGAAGAAAAGGTTCTAACTAGAAAACTTACAGCAAGCGAACCTTTCTCCGCTCTAGCATTCAAAATTGCTACTGACCCATTCGTAGGAAGTCTAACCTTCTTCCGTGTGTACTCAGGAACACTTGAAGCTGGAAGTTACGTACTAAACTCTTCTACAGGAAGAAAAGAGCGTGTTGGTCGTCTACTTCAAATGCATGCGAACTCACGTGAAGAGATAAAGAGTGTAAAAGCTGGAGACATTGCCGCAATCGTAGGACTAAAAGGAACAACAACTGGAAACACTCTATGTGAGGTTGCCAATCCTATCCTGCTTGAATCAATTACATTCCCAGAACCAGTTATCCATATCGCAGTTGAACCAAAGACAAAAGCCGATCAAGAAAAGATGGGAGTTGCTCTTCAGAAACTTGCACAAGAAGATCCTACTTTCACAGTTCGTACTGATGAAGAAACAGCACAAACAATTATCGGTGGAATGGGAGAGCTTCACTTGGACATCATTATCGACCGTATGAAAAGAGAGTTTAAAGTAGAAGCTAACGTTGGTGCTCCTCAAGTTGCATACAGAGAAACAATTACTGTAGAGACAACAATGGAAGAGAAATACGCAAAGCAGTCAGGTGGTCGTGGTCAATATGGACATGTACACCTAAGAGTTACTCCTCAAGAACCTGGAGATGGTTACGAATTCGTAAACTCTATAGTTGGAGGAAAGATTCCAAAAGAATATATCGGTCCAGTAGATAAGGGTATTCAAGAAGCAATGAGCAAAGGTGTAATTGCTGGATATCAATTAGTAGATGTAAAAGCTGAACTATATGATGGTTCATTCCATGATGTAGATTCATCAGAGATGGCCTTCAAAATCGCTGGTTCAATCTGTTTCCAAAATGCAGTTAAGAAAGCAAACCCTGCAATACTTGAACCAATCATGGATGTTGAGGTTACAGTTCCAGAAGATTATTTTGGAGATGTAATGGGAGACGTTAATGCAAGACGTGGACAGATTTCAGAGAGTGGAGACAGAGGACTAATCAAGTTCATCAAAGCTACTATCCCACTATCAACAATGTTCGGTTACGCAACAGAGCTAAGATCAATGACTCAGGGACGTGGTAACTACACAATGGAATTTGGACATTACGAAAAAGTTCCTAATAGTGTTGCCGAAGAAATCATTGCTAAAAAGGGAGGCTCAAACTAAGGGAAATAACCTTGCAATACCTAAAAATTTGATATAACATTTCCGGCGCTGACTTCAATCAGAGCCAGTACAATAAATATAATCTTTAAACAATCTCATTATGGCTGATGTAAAATTTGACCGCAGCAAGCCACACGTAAATGTAGGTACCATCGGTCACGTAGATCACGGTAAGACTACGCTTACAGCTGCAATCACAACTGTAGCAAACGCAAAGTTTGGTGGTGCTAACAAAGCTGTAGCATTCGATCAAATCGATAATGCTCCAGAAGAAAGAGAAAGAGGTATTACTATTGCCACTTCACACCAAGAGTATGAAACAGCAACAAGACACTACGCTCACGTAGATTGTCCTGGACATGCCGATTACGTAAAAAACATGATTACTGGTGCTGCTCAGATGGATGGAGCAATTCTAGTAGTATCTGCTGCTGATGGACCAATGCCACAAACTCGTGAGCATATCCTTCTTGCAAAACAGGTTAACGTTCCTTACATAGTTGTATTCATGAACAAAATGGATATGGCAGACCCAGATATCGCAGAACTTTCAGAAATGGAAGTACGTGAACTTCTAGACAAATATGAATTCCCTGGAGACGATACTCCAATTATTAAAGGATCAGCTCTTAAAGCTCTTGAAAATCCAGAAGACGATGCAGCTACTGCACCAATTCTTGAACTTCTAGAAGCTCTTGATACTTATATTCCAGAACCAAAACGTGAACTAGACAAACCATTCCTAATGCCAATTGAGGACGTATTCTCAATTAAGGGACGTGGTACTGTTGCTACTGGAAAAATCGACCAAGGTATTGTTAACGTTAATGACGAAGTAGAGATAGTGGGTATCAAAGATACTAGAAAGATCGTTGTTACTGGAGTAGAGATGTTCAAAAAACTACTTGATAGAGGTCAAGCTGGTGATAACGTAGGACTACTTTTACGTGGTATTGAAAGAGAAGAGATCGAGAGAGGACAAGTTCTAGCTAAAACTGGATCAATCACTCCTCATACTAAATTCGAAGCTGAGGTATATATCCTGAACAAAGATGAAGGAGGAAGACATACACCTTTCTTCAAAGGGTACAAACCTCAATTCTACATTAGAACAACAGACGTAACAGGAGACATCGAGCTTCCTGCTGACGTTGAAATGGTAATGCCTGGTGACAAAGTGAACATGATCGTTACACTAGGATGCCCAATCGCTCTAGACGAGGGAACAAGATTCGCTATCCGTGAGGGTGGACGAACTGTTGGAGCCGGAGTTATTGCTAAGATTATGGAATAGTCCAAGAGATTTAGAAAATTTTAGAAAGGCCCGGGCAGAAACGCTCGGGCTTTTTTTATACACCTACCGCCACAACTTCTTGACTTCACTCCCCCATTCCTATATAAAATCTGCACAAACAAGTCTTGCCCGGTGAATTTATCGGCCAAGCCCCCGCCAAAAAATGGCGCGGACTCCTCGGTTTTAATTTCAAAACATGTTTCTACCCAGAAACCGAGGCCAACTCGGTAATTTTACCTAACTCTAAATACATGAACGCATCACCATCAACTACACCTCAGCCAGATGAAACACCACGATTCACAGACAAGGACATAAAACCATATCAACATTTCCCAGAACAATTAAATGCAGGACTAATAGAGTTCATCCAAAAAGAAGCTAAAAGAAGAGGAATGGAAACCATAACAAAAGTGGATACTCCAAAAGGAGGAACTGCCTGGACAACATGGGACAATCAAATAGTCTTACAATGTCCACCAGAAGGACCGAATGGAGAGCAGTATGGTACAGCAATAGCTTCATACAACCTTGAAGGAGAAAAAACTAATTAATTATATCAAGCAATTAACTAAAACCCATTACTATGGCTAAGACAGGACAAAAAATTCGTATCAAAGTTCGTTCTTTTGATCACAAGGTTATCGACGAGACTACAAAACTTATCTTCGAAACCGCTGAAAGAACTGGAGCAATGGTGGCAGGACCTATTCCCCTACCAACAAAGATCGAAAAATTCACAGTGAACAAATCTACATTCGTTCACAAAACTTCACGTGAACAGTTTGAAATGAGAACCCACTCTCGTCTAATCGACATTACTGAGTCTACACCAAAGACAATAGAGTCTCTTTCAAACCTAAGCCTACCAGCTGGAGTTGAGATCGAAATTAAGATGTTACAAGAGTAATCAATCGTTCAGTTGTTTTTTGCAACACCTGTGTTAAGCTCGTTAGTAATACCTCCTCACTCCTAAAAAACCATGGAAATAGCACAATGGATAATAATCTTTGTAGTTGCATTGATATTCCTTCTTAAATCTGCCGATATCTTCACAGACAACGCAGAAAGAGTAGGTCTTCACTTCAAAATTCCACCATTTATCATTGGTGTAACAATAATAGCCCTCGGAACTTCACTTCCAGAACTTGCAACCTCAATAAGCTCAGTACTACATGGTCATTCAGAGATAGTAGTAGGAGATGTTGTAGGGTCCAACATCGCAAACATTCTTCTAGTGCTAGCTGTGTCCGCCATAGTTGGAGGACACCTAATTGTTGACAAAGAAGTTATAAAAATCGACCTTCCCATAGTATTTGGAAGTGTGATTCTTCTTTTCATAACAACCCTAGACGGACAATTTACCTGGATTGAAGGAATACTGACTCTTACAGGACTCATTACCTACATAACATACAACGTCAAAAGCCATCGTGCAGTAGAAGAAAAGCAGCTTAAAGATATAAATAAGATCAAAGCCGAAGAAAAAAAAGAGAAACTAAAGATAAAATACCCACTAATACTAGTAGCATCAGGAACCGTTCTATACTTCTCAGCCAACTTCACAATTCAATCAGTAATTGCCTTATCAGAAATATTTAAGGTAGGAACAGAAGTAATAGCCCTATCTGCAGTATCCATAGGAACATCCCTACCAGAGCTCGCAGTGTCCGCAATAGCCGCCAAAAAAGGAAAAGCCGGCATAGCCCTCGGAAACGTCATGGGATCAAACATATTCAACGTCATGGGTGTTATGGCGATACCAGCATTCTTCGGTGCCCTAACAATTCCACCAAACATAGTAGCCTTTCATATACCTGCTCTCGTAATAATTACAGCCCTGTATCTTTTCGTTACAATGGATAAAGAGATAACGAAGTGGGAAGGTATAATTATGTTATTAATTTACATCGCATACCTCGGAGTAACTTTTGGCTTATTTTAGGTATAAAGAAACTTTGAAAAAAGTATTGACTACCCGAAACCTCATCTGTATATTCTAACGGCATTTTGAAATGCACGTTAACTTGTCCCTCCAGAGGGTTTGACCGACAAATCTTCTCAGGGCTCGCATATAAGCGATTAACCTCTACAAACAATGTCAGGAATTATCGGTAAAAAAATAGGAATGACTCGTCTCATTCAAGATGACGGTCGTGTGATCCCAATCACTGTAGTCGAATGTCAGCCAAACGAGGTGACACAGATTAAGACAGCTGATAAAGATGGATATCCGGCGGTAGTCCTGGGTTTTTCTAAAATGAAGAAGCCTACAAAGACGAAAAAGTTCTATCACGTTAAAGAGTTCAAGATTGCTGAAGAACAAGCAGCAGAATACGAAAAAGGCAAAGAAGTTACACTAGAATCACTTTCAGAAGTTAAAAAGGTAAAAGTAACAGCAACTTCAAAAGGTAAAGGGTTCCAGGGTGTAATTAAAAGACACAACTTCAGTAGAGGGCCAGAAACACATGGTTCTCACCACCACAGAAGACCAGGTTCAATTGGAGCATGTACGAAACCAGGTCGTGTAGCAAAAGGTAAGAAGCTACCAGGAAGAATGGGTGGAGCAAGAGTAAGCCTGAAGAATGTAAAAATCGAATATATCGACCCAACTAAACATATTATCGGCCTACATGGTGCCGTTCCGGGACCAAATGGCGGACTAGTAATTATATCACAACAACAATGAAAGTAGATCTCTACAAACAAACAGGAGAAAAGAGCGGAACTTTAGAACTACCAAAAGAGATATTTGAAGTAGCGTTTAATGAAGACCTCGTTCACCAAGCACTAGTTAGGCAGCTTGCAAACAGAAGAGTTGCAATCGCCCATACAAAAACTAGAGGTAACGTAAGAGGTGGAGGAAGAAAACCATTCGCTCAAAAAGGAACAGGTAATGCGCGTCAAGGATCAATTCGTTCACCACACCTTCGTGGAGGTGGAGTTGTATTCGGTCCTACTAATGAAAGAAACTTTTCAAAAGACATGCCTAAAAAGCAAAGAAGAAAAGCTCTATTCTGTGCACTATCAGAAAAAGCTCGCAGCAATGAGATAATGGCACTTGAGGAGTACAAAACAGATAAACCAAAGACTAAGGACTTTGCAGCAATGCTAGCAAAGATGCCAATCGAGAAAGATGTACTAGTAGTGATTTCAGGAAAAGACGAAGGAATTCAGAAATCAATAAACAATCTAGCTCACGCAAAAGCAATTTTGGCACCGTACGTAAATATTCAGGACCTACAAAGACACCAAAAGGTAATTTTCCTTAAAGACGCCGTTGATAAACTAAAAGAAACTTTCCTTAAATAAAAATCATGCACTCTTACTCAACATTAATACATCCAATAGTTACCGAGAAAGCTTCTAAGCAACAGGAGCACGGGCAGTATGCATTCATGGTAAAAAAGGCTGCTACGAAAATCGATGTAAAACACGCAATTAAAGATATTTATGGTGTTGAAGTAAAGGAAGTGAAGATGATGGTCGTTCCAAGTAAATCTAGAATGATCAGAAGAGGAAAACTATGGAAAAAAAGATCAGTATATAAGAAGGCCCTAGTTACAATGAAAGATGGGAAGACCATCGATCCTAACAAGATCAAAATCAAAGAAGTGAAAGAAGCAAAAGAAACTAAGAAAAAATAATGGCATTAAAGAAATTTAAACCAACAACACCGGCCAGAAGACATATGAGCGTAGCTTCATTTGATGAAATTACTACGAACAAACCGGAAAAAAGCCTTACAAAGGTGCTAAAGAAGCACTCTGGAAGGAATAACACAGGTAGAATTACATGTCGTCACAGAGGTGGAGGAAACAAGAGACTGTACAGGATGATCGACTTCAAAAGAGCAGACAAGCTAAACATTGAGGCGGTAGTAAAGACAGTTGAGTACGATCCGAACAGAACAGCATACATTATGCTTGCTCAGTATAGAGACGGAGAAAAGAGATATCATCTTGCCCCAAGTGTAATAACAGTTGGAGACAAAATCATCTGTGCTGAAAAAGCAAAGATTAAAGAAGGAAATAGAATGAAAATTAAGAACATCCCTGTTGGATACTATATATACAATGTAGAGCTCCACAGAGGAAAAGGTGGGCAAATGGGAAGAAGTGCTGGAACATCAATCAAGCTAACATCTCTAGAAGGTGACCACGCACAGATTCAAATGCCATCAGGAGAAATAAGATTAGTAGACCTGGAGAACTTCGCGACAATCGGACAAACAAGTAATATCGAACACAATAATATAAAAATTGGTAAGGCTGGACGAAAAAGACACCTTGGTCGTCGTCCACAAGTAAGAGGTAAAGCGATGAACCCGTGTGATCATCCACATGGAGGAGGAGAAGGAGCGTCCCCTATCGGACTTAAAAATCCAAAAACACCATGGGGTCTACCAGCTCTAGGACTAAAAACAAGAAGAAGACATTATACAGATAAAATGATCGTCAAAGACAGAAGGCGTAAATAATAACTAAATATCATGGCTAGAAGTTCAAAAAAAGGACCTTACGTTGACCCAAGACTTGTCAAGAAAATTGAAAGACTGGGTGAAGGTCAAAGAAAGCCAATTAAGACATGGTCTAGAGATTGTGACATTTCTCCAGATTTCGTAGGACACACATTCGCTGTCCATAACGGAAAGCAGTTCATCCCAGTATTCGTTACTGAAAACATGGTTGGACACAAACTTGGAGAGTTCTCACCAACAAAAATGTTCAGAGGCCATGGAGGTAAGCTAGCAAAATAATCACTCACATATAAATGAAAGCAATACTACGAAGAATTAGGATATCACCAAAAAAGGCAAATCTTATTGCCGCATTGGTTCGAAATAAGAAAGCTGTTGACGCAGTTGACACTCTTAACTTCACTCCTAAGAAAGCAGCAAAGATCCTTAAGACACTAATCGAATCAGCTATTGCAAACGCAGAAGCTAACTTTAAACAGAAAAAAGAAGACCTAGTTATTAAAGAGATAATCGTAAACCCTGGATCAACTCATAAAAGGAGTGTTCCAATATCAAGAGGACGAATGCACCCAAGGCTTAAAAGGACTTCTCACATAACTGTAACAGTAGAAGCGCTTGAGACTACAAAGAAAAAAGAGGTAAAAAAGGAAGAGCCAAAGAAAGAAGAGGCTCCAAAAGCTGAAAAAATTGAAAAGAAAGTTGAAAAGAAAGAGACCCCTATAAAAGAATCTAAAAACTAAATCATGGGACAAAAGGTAAATCCAAAAGTAATTAGAATCGGAATCACAAGAGATTGGGACTCAAAGTGGTACGCTGCTGGAAAAGGAAATTATAGAAAACTTTTTCATCAAGATCTTGCAATCGAAAAAGCTATCAGAGGAAAGCTAAAGGTTGAAGGAATCTCAAAGATCGAGATCATGCGAACACAAGGAAAAGTAATCATCAATCTTCACACATCAAAACCTGGACTAATCATTGGTAGAGGTGGTGAATCAATCGAGAAACTAAAAGACGATCTATCAAGAGAGTTTAAAGAAGCATTCCTGATCAATATTAAAGAGATTAAGAAACCAATGCTGGATGCACACATCGTTGCAGAAAGTATCGCTCAACAAGTTGAAAAGAGAATTTCATACCGAAGAGCAGCAAAGATGTCGATTGAAAAGATCTTAGAAGCAGGAGCATCTGGAGCAAAGGTTTACCTAGGAGGAAGACTTAATGGAGTAGAGATATCACGTGGAGAATTCTTCTCTAAAGGAAAGATCCCTCTACATACATTCCGTGCAGATATCGATTACGCATCACTTCCAGCTAAAACTACATACGGACAAATTGGAGTTAAGGTATGGATCTACAAAGGAGAAGTCTTCAAAAAAGACCTAAAGGACAGACTTGCTCAACAAATTGAAGAAATTAAACAAGCATAATAATGTTACAACCTCGAAAGCAAAAACACAGAAAAGAGTTCAGAAGAAGATCTGCGCTAAAAGGGATTAGTACACAGGGTACAAGAGTTTCATTCGGAACTTACGGCCTAAAAGCTCAATCCGCAGCAGAGATAACTTCAAGACAAATCGAGGCAGCACGTCGTGCAATGACAAGATATATAAAACGTGGAGGAAAGATCTGGATCAACATATTCCCTCACAAAGCTGTTACTAGGAAGGCATCTGAGGTACCGATGGGTAGTGGTAAAGGTGCACCTGATCACTTCGTAGCAGTAGTAAAACCAGGAAGAGTTATCTTTGAAATGGAAGGGATCGAGCCAGACGTAGCAAAAGAAGCAATGAGGCTAGCGGCACACAAGCTTCCAGTGAAATGTAAATTTATTAATACTCAAGAATACTAAGATATGAAAACACTAGACGATTTAAAAAAGATGGACGAGAAAAAGCTTCAAGAAGAGCTTCAAGAAGCACGAAAACAACTATTTAAAGTTAAATTCGAATCAGAGAGTGGTCAATCAAAGAACGTTCACCTAATCAAGAGGTACAAGAAGCTAGTAGCTCAAATTAAAACAATTCTCAATAACACACCTAGTAATGAGGAGTAAAAAAGGAATAGTAACAGCACAGAAACAGGATAAGACAGTAGTAGTGACAGTTCACGCCTACAAAAATCATCCTAAATACAAGAAAAGATATAGA
>Ga0307987_1002026_pt1 | contig 10787 bp, 7 predicted proteins | sample EllFjometagen181_FD_203157 | JGI IMG/M metagenome (GOLD analysis project Ga0307987, IMG submission 203157) | Marine microbial communities from Ellis Fjord, Antarctic Ocean - #181 | ecosystem: Environmental > Aquatic > Marine > Unclassified | place: Southern Ocean | collected 2014-10-08 | reverse complement strand
CCCGGGCGCGCTCGGAGCGAGCACGGGTGGAGCGGTAGGCGAGCACGATCCCACCGTCATCTTCGTCCGCCACCACGATGGCGTCGATATCGCCAGCGAGCAGGGCTTCGCGGCCACCGTCTGCAGGGGCCACCGGAGGCTCGAGCAGGGCCTGCATCAGGTCGGGGTCGGCGTGCACCTCCACCCGTGGAGCCTGCTGCTCCACCACCCCGGCCTGCAACACCAGCAGCTGCACCGCGCCCCACAGCAGCAGGGGGTAGAGCAACAGAGGGAAGGCCACCGAGTACAACAGCACGTTGGCGTCGCGGAACGACTCCCGCAGCTCCTTGCCCAAGACGGCCAGCACAACTCGCAACGCATACCTCGGTGTTGGGGACATCATCCCAGAGCCGAGGCCATGAGCCAAGGTGTGACGATGAGGCCACGCGGACGGCCCGCGTAACGAACTTACGGTGCTCGTCATCCGGCCGCCGTTCCGCCCCTCGACAGCACGGGTGAGCGATCCGGAGGAAGGGGTGGGTGTGCCACGGCTTTCCCATCTGCGGGCCAGTGACAGCGGTATTGGCACGCAGCTTGCGTAAGCAACGGGTCCCCGCCCACTGGAGGCCCGTCGTGAAACGAAACGTCTACGCCTGTCTGCTCGGCTTTGCAGCCTTCACATCGACCGCAGAGGCGCTCGCCCAGGGCGCCGATCCCGCCGAGGACGCTGAGAGCACCGATGAGACTTCTGTACTGGAGTCCCGCGTCATCGAGCTCGAGGCCCAGCTTCGAACGCTGTCGGACCGGATCGCCGACGATGAACTGCAGAAGATCATCGAGAAAGCCGAGCTGGCCGCCCTCGCGCCAGCCGAAGAGAAACGCCCCGAGGACCGGGTGTTCCACGAGCGAGGCCGGTCACTGCAGATGGCCAACCCCGAGATCTCCGTGTCCGGCGACTTCCTCGCCGAGCTCGCCATCAACGACGCCCTCTTCGATGGACGCCCCGAAGGCTCGGGCATGCCCATCCGAGCCATGGGCATCACCTTCCAGTCGGTGCTGGACCCCTACTCCATCACCAAGGTCGCCCTGGAGTTCTTCCCCGACCTCGAAGAGCCCGCCAACCTCGAAGAATGCTTCATCCAGTGGTTCGGCCTGGTGCCCTCCACGTCACTGACCCTCGGGCGTTTTCGGCAGCAGTTCGGCGTGGCCAACCGCTGGCACGAACACGACCTGGACCAGACCTACTACCCCGAGGCCGTGTTCCTGCTGGGCGAGTACGGCATGCTGGGCAACGGGGCATCGGTCAAGTGGTTCATGCCCAGGCTGTGGGCCCACGCCCAGGAGCTGACCGTCGATGTGGTGGACGGGGCCAACCCATCCATCTTCTCGGGAGAGCACTACTTCGCGCCGTCGGGCATGGCGCACCTCAAGAACTACTGGGACCTGAGCGAGGCCACCTACCTCGAGCTGGGCCTGTCGGGCTCCGCAGGCTGGAACAATCCCGCGGCCAGCACCGAGAGCGCGGCGGACGCCTGGGCTCGAGGCGCGGACCCCTACGCCACAGACTACAGCCCCGTGGTGATCGACCCGGGTTGGGGTCGAACGGCCATCGCTGGCGCCGACCTCACCGTCTCCTGGAGCCCTCCAGAGCGGGCCCGCTACAAGTCGGTGACCTGGCGCAGCGAGGGATTCCTGGTGCGCAAAGAGACGGCCGACGAAGGCTGGAGCCAGGGCGTCGGCGCCTACAGCTACCTGCAGACGGCGGCGGGCCCCAAGTGGTTCCTGGGCCTTCGCGGCGACTGGGTGCGGCCCATCCCCGACGACTTCGCCAACCACGAGGGTGCCTTCGCCCGCGACGACCTGTGGCGAGCGGTGCCCTACGCCACCTTCTGGCAGAGCGAGTTCGTCTATCTGCGCCTCGAGTACTGGTACACGCTCGGCCTGGACGACGCCGTCGAGCACCGCGCCCTGGTCCAGATCGACTGGGCTGCCGGCCCCCACAAACACGAAAAGTACTGAACCCCACCCCCTGGAGAGACCCATGTGCAACAGACTTCCCTGGCTGCTCACAGCCCTGCTGACGCTGCTTCCGACCTCCGCTCTGGCGGCCATCGAGGTGGTGGTCACCTGCTCATCCTACGCACCCATCGCCGAGTACATCGGCGGAGACCACATCCACGTCACCAACCTGGTGGAGGGCTACCAGGATCCCCACATCGTGCGCCCCAAGCCCAGCCTGGCTGTGACCCTGGCCGAGGCCGACATGTTCGCCGCCACGGGCCTGGACCTGGAGATGTGGGCCCCCGCCCTGATCGACCAGGCCAACAACCCCAAGCTCCGCTCCGGTGAGAGCGGCTACGTGTCGGTGAGCACCGGCATCCACATCGCCGACGCCCCTGCCACAGTCAACCGGGCCGAGGGCGACGTGCACGTGTTCGGCAACCCCCACATCCACACCAGCCCCCTCAACGGGAAGGTCATCGCCGAGAACCTCGCGGTGGGGCTCGAGCGCATCGACCCCGACCACGCCGCCGAGTACGCCGCCAACCTCGCTCGGTTCCTCCACGAGACCGACGTGCGGCTCTTCGGTGAAGAGCTGGTGGGCATCCTGGGCAGCAAGACCCTCACCAAGCTCGCTGAGACCGGCAAGCTCTACGCCTTCCTCGAGAGCCAGCAGTACAAGGGCCAGCCCATGACCGCCTACCTGGGCGGCTGGATGAAGCAAGCCGAACCCCTGCGGGGCAAGAAGATCGTCAGCTTCCACAAGAACTGGGACTACTTCGTGGACCTCTTCGGGATCGAGGTCGTGGCCTATATGGAGCCCAAGCCGGGTATCCCCCCCTCACCGGGACACATCTCCCACATCATCACCAAGATGCAAGATGACGACATCAAGGTGATGATCGCCGCCAGCTACTTCGACACCGCGAAGGTCAAGATGGTGGCCGAGAAAGCCGGGGCCATCCCTGTCATCACGGGCCTGGCCGTAGGCGGCCAAGACGGCATGGACAGCTTCTTCGACCAGTTCGACATCTGGATCGGCTCTCTGCTCGCTGCATACCAGCAGGCAGGCCAGCTCTAGCGGCCGGGAAGATCATCCATGGAAAACTTCTGGAACATCATGCTGGCGCCCTTCGTGGAGTGCCTCATCCTGGTGGGCTTGCACTCCTACCTGGGCATCCACGTGCTCAAGCGCCACGTCATCTTCGTGGACCTGTCCCTGGCTCAGATCGCAGCCTTGGGCACGTCTGTAGGCATCCTCTTCGGCATCTACGACACCGAGTCTCCGGCGTCGTTCATCTTCGCCCTGTCCTTCACAGTGCTGGGCGCCGCAGTCTTCGCGATGTCCAGGTTCAAGGACAAGCGCATCCCCCAGGAGGCCATCATCGGCCTGGTCTACGCCATCACCGCGGCGGTGGCGGTGTTGGTGGTGCAGAGGACCAAGGGCGTGGAGCATCTGGTCAACATCATGCACGGGCGACTGCTCTGGGTGCGCTGGGCCGAGGTGGCCACCGCCGCTGTGGCCTACAGCATCCTGGGTGGCATCCACTGGGTCTTCCGCAAGCAGTTCCTCCAGATCTCCGAGGACCCCGACGAGGCCTATAGAAAGGGCATGAACGTGCGGATGTGGGACTTCTTCTTCTACGTCACCTTCGGCTTCACCATCAGCATCTCGGTCAAGGTCGCCGGCGTGCTGCTGGTGTTCGTCTTCCTGGTGGCACCCGCCATCATCGCGCTGCTGCTTTCCCGGAACCTCCGCACCCAGATGCTCATCGGCTGGGGGTCGGGTTTCATCGTCACCGTGATGGGTCTCAGCTGGTCTTGGTGGGCCGACATGCCCAGTGGCCCCACCGTGGTCACCTTCTACGGCATCGTGCTGCTGGTGGTGGCGGTGGCGGTCTGGCTGGTGCGGGCGAAGGTCCGCAGCAAGGCCTTCGGACAGCTGGCGGGCGGCCTGGGCATCATCGCGGCCCTCGTCCTCATGTTCTGGGCCGGCGGTGTACTGCTGGCCAAGTCCCCCCTCGCCAACATCGAGGAGCAGGTCACCTTCGGCGACCTGGGAGCGGCCAGCCATGCCCACTTCCACAGTCACGGGGACGAAGGGGAGTCCCATACAGACCACGATGGCCACCAGCACAGCGAGCAAGCCCTGGATGCATCCGGTGAAGCTCTGGACACCCGGAGCTTCCAAGAGCGATTCTCCCAGGCCGAGATCCCCCTGGACTGCCTCGACGTCATCGGTGAGGCTCTGCTGGAGGACAAACCCATCGGGCTGCGGCTGCTGCATGACTTCCTCACCGACGCCGAGACCCCACCGTTCTGCCTCTCCGCCGCCCGCGACCTGCTGGTGGAACATGCGGGTGAAGACTTCGGCTTCGACCCTGACGCTGCTGACCACATTGCAGCCCTGGCCGCGTTCGACGCCTGGCTTGGGCAGCAGAGCGCCGACTAGTCCGATAGGCGCTCTGCAGGAGGCCCCGTGAAGCTTCGCGCCCGACTGCAGAGCGCCTCGCTGCGCTACAAGTACGCCCCCCTGGTGAACCTGGTCATCCTGGTTCCCATGGTGGCGTACCTGGTGGCCGACACGATCGTCCAGCGCCGCAGCATCCTCGAGAACCGCCTCGAGGTGCTCGAGAGCATGGCCGATCTGCTGGTAGAGAGCATCGCAAGCGACACCGCCCCGGGACTGGGCGAGACCGTCGAGCTGCTGGAGCGCTTCGGGCGCCAGCACCCCCAGCTCGAGATCATGGTGCTGGACAGCGGGGGCCAGGTGCTTGCCTCCACCAAGCCGGGGAGAGAGGGCACGTCCTGGCACGAACCCCAGATCCAGACCGTGCTCGACGGCACCGAGCAGCTCTCCTGGGGCCTCACCGAACACCACGGCCTGCCAGTGCTGGACCTCACCCTGCCGATCCCAGCCTCGGAGCTGGTACAGGTGCGCGTGGTCCACATCGCCGAGCCCCAGGGGCGGCTCGAGGCCGAGCTCCGGCGCACCATCATCGTGGACACCCTGTTTCTGCTCTTGCTGATGCTGCTGGTCACCACCATGGTCAACTGGATCACTCAGCGGCTCATCATCCGCCGCCTCGGGGACATGGCAGGCCACATCGGCGAGACCGAGTGGCTGCGAGACGAGACCGACGAGCTGGTGGGCGATGAGCTGGAGACCCTCTCCCGCGCCCTGGCCACCATGATGCGCCGCATCCAGCACACCACTGCAGACCTGCGCACTACCCTGGCCGAGAAGCAGGAGCTGGTCGAGCGGGTGGAGCGCTTCAACGAAGAGCTCGCCGCACAGGTGGCCGCCACCCGCACAGAGCTCGAGGCGGTGCAGGACGAACTGCTGCGCAAGGAGCGCCTGTCCGTGCTGGGTGAGCTCACCGCAGGCCTCGCCCACGAAATCCGGAACCCCCTGCAGATCATCCGGGGCACCGCCGAGCTGGTGCGGCGAGCCCGCCCCGAAGAACGCGAGGCCCTGGACGACGTCATCGGTGAGGTCACGCGCCTGGAGCTGCTGGTCAGGGAGCTGCTGGACTACGCCCGCCCCCTGGATGTGCACTCCGAACCCGTGGACGTGGCCCGGCTGGTGGCGCGAGCCTGCAACGAGCTCGAGCGGGTGAACCGCTACGCGGCCATCGACGTGGACATCCCCGCGGGGCTCATGTGCTGGGCCGACGAGACCCTGCTGCATCGGGTGCTGGTCAACCTGCTGTCCAACGCCGTCGAGGCGCTCCCACCCACCGGCGGGAAGATCCGGGTCCACGCCCAGAGCCACAGCGACAGCGCCGTCTCCGTGTTCATCCAAGACAACGGCACCGGCATCGACACCCGGGATCTCACCAGGGTCTTCGAGCCCTTCTTCAGCCGTAAGGAAGCCGGCGTCGGCATGGGCCTGCCCCTGAGCCGTCGCATCGTGGAACAACACGGGGGCCGCCTGGACATCCAGCCCGCACCTGGGGCCGGCACCATCGTTCGGCTCACACTTCCGCCGAGATAGGACAGCGTCATGGCACGACTGCTCATCGTTGACGACGAAGCCAAGCTGCTGCGCTTGCTCCAGCGCCTGTTCGAGGAACACGGCCACACGGTGACCACCGCCACCCGCGCCGAAGACGCCGAGCGAAAGCTCCACCAGGCCGACTTCGATCTGCTCATCACCGACGTGCGCCTCCCTCAGCGCTCGGGCATCGAGCTGCTGCAGGCGGCCCGCGGGCTGCAGCCCGAGCTGCAGGTGGTGGTCATCAGCGCCTACGGCACCGTCAGCGGGGCCGTGGAGGCCATGCGCCTGGGCGCCTTCGACTACCTGCTCAAGCCCTTCGAGCTGGAAGGGCTGCGCCTCATCGCCGAGCGAGCGCTGCAGGCGCGCCGCATCCAGCGCGAGAACCGCTACCTGCGGGCCGAGCTGGCCGGGCGGGCCGGCCGCAGCCTGGTGGCCGACTCCCCCGCCATGGGGCCGGTGATGCAGCTCATCGAGCGCGTGGCCCCCACCGACAGCACGGTGCTGATCCTGGGCGAGAGCGGCGTGGGCAAAGAATTGGTGGCCGAGACCGTCCACGCCCTGTCCCCGCGGGCGGACCGTCCCCTCATCCGGGTCAACTGCCCGGCCATCCCCAAGGACCTGCTCGAGAGCGAGCTGTTCGGCCACGTGCGGGGCGCCTTCACCGGGGCCCAGAGCTCCCGGGCCGGCAAGTTCGAGCTGGCCGACGGGGGCACCCTGTTCCTGGACGAGATCGGCGATCTGCCCTTGTCCCAACAGGGCAAGCTGCTCAACGTCCTCGAGTCCCGGCGCTTCAGCCGGGTGGGCAGCGGCGACGAGATCGAGGTGGACGTGCGCATCCTTGCGGCCACCAATGTGAACCTCGAGGGCCAGGTGCAACAAGGGCGCTTCAGGGCCGATCTCTACTACCGACTGGCGGTGCTCCCCATCATGGTCCCGCCCTTGAGAGATCGGCGCGAAGACATCCCGGGCCTGCTCACCCAGTTGGGGGATCGGCTGGCGGAGCGCATGGGACGCCGAGAGCTCAGGGTCGATGCCCAGGCCATGACCGACGAGCTGGGGGCCTACCCCTGGCCCGGCAATGTGCGAGAGCTGCGCAACCTGCTCGAACGCGCCGCGGTGCTGACCACCGACGACACCCTGAGAAGCCTCGAGCTACCGCGCTGGAGCTCCCATGCCGCGGCGGCGCCCTCGGTCTCGCCGGGGCCGGTCTCGCCGGGGCCGGTCCCGCCTCCACCCGAAGCTCCCGGCGAATCTCGAGAGCTGAACGCCGCCGTGGAAGACTTCAAGCGTACCCGCATCCTCGCGGCCCTCGAAGCCACCGGCTGGCGCAAGAAGCAGGCCGCCGAAGCCCTGGGCATGAGCCCCCGGGCCCTCAGCCACTACATCCAGCGCTACGGGCTCGAAGCCGAGCGCGGGTACGGCCCCTGAGCGAAGGCCCCCCTCCCGCGTGGGAAGGGGGGCGTTTTTCCGAACGTTCGCGCTAGCTCGCCAGGCGCCGCAGGGCCTCGATGAACGCGTCCAGCTCGGCCACCAGCTCACGCTCCTGGGTCAGGAAGTGCTGCTGCAGGTCACAGCGCAGGGTCACGGCCTCGAAGGGCTGCACCTCCACCGCGGTGCGCAGCATGATGTTGCGCTCCCGGTCCCGCAGGGTCAGCTCGGCCATGCCCAGGGGCACCTGCAGCAGCTCGTTGTCAAAGGCGGAGATGGACGCGATCCTCCGGCCATCCGCGTAGACATCCACGGTCCCGGAGCCCAGGTTCACCAGCCGCAACGCACCCTGGGTGGGCAGCGGCACCATGAGGCTGCCGCCATCGAAGGGATCGATGCGCACCTGCTCACGGGCGAGCACCAGACCGTCCGGACCGATCACGACCACCTGGGAGGGGCCCACGGGTTGGTTGCGCAGCACGCGGGACTCACCGGGCTCGAGCCGGACGGGCTCGCGGTCCGCCACCCGCACCCGCACCGTCACCGGCAGCGGGTTGCGCACCCGGAGCTCGGCGGTGGTGGGGGCCAGTGCGGTCCACGACTTGCGCTCACCCGCCCTCAGGTTCGACCGCAGGCTGTCCAACACCCGCTCGGGCTGGCGAATCTGCACACTGATGGTACCGGGCTCGAGCCGCAGCACACGCTCTTGACCTGCCAGCAGGCTGCCGCGGTCCTGGCCATTGACCAGCAGTCGACCGTCGCGACCCGTGGCGTTGCGCACCGTGAGCTGTCCCAGGTTCGGGGTGACCACCACCCGGGCTTGCCCATCGGGCCGCAGCCGCACGGTCTGCGCCAGCACCACCTGGCCGTCGCGGTCGCGGATCCGCAGGGAGTGTTCACCCGCCTGGACACGGAGACTGCGCTGGCTGTCGGGGGAGACCTCCCCCATGGCGCGACCGTCGAGGGTCAGGCCCACGAAGCCCGAGCGCTGGTTGTCGATGGTCAGAGTCCCGTCTGCGGGACGCGCCTCAGCTGGCCAGGCGTACCCGACCACACCGATGAGCAGCAGGGTACCGAGGGCCATCGTGATGAGGTGCCGAAGCATGCCGACCTCCTTGGGATTCGAGCCGCGAACGGAACAGGCTCGATTCCACGACGCCCCCGAGCGGGTTGCATTCAACGACCGGCGGATCCGGTGCTTGACGCCATCGGCCCAGCAGGGCACAGCAGGGCTCCCATGAGCAAGCCCAACGAGCCCCCCAAGGCCGCGCAGGTCGGTCGAAACGCCGCGGTCATCGCCGCCGCTGCCGCACTGGTGCGCATCTCGGGGCTGGTGCGAGAGATCATCTTCGCCAACTACTTCGGCGCGGGGATGAGCACCGACGCCTACAACGCCGCGTTCCGCGCGGCGCAGTTCTTCCGGGAGCTGTTGGCCGAAGGCTCGCTGGCCAACGTCTACGTGCCCATCTTCGCCGAGACCGAGCAGAAGGACGGCCCCCCCGCCGCCTGGCGCCTGGCCAACGCCTTCTTGGGCGTGCTGCTGCTGGCCCTGGGCGTCATCACCATCGGCACCTTCGTCTTCGCCGAGGGCTGGGTCTACGCCGTGGCCTGGGGTTTCACTGAAGACCCCGAGAAGTTCCAGCTCACCGCCACGTTGACCCGTATCTTGGCGCCCTTCCTGGCCACGGTCAGCCTGGCCAGCCTGTGTATGGGCATGCTCAACGTGCGGGGGCGCTTCTTCCTGCCCGCGGTGGCGCCCGCCACCTTCAACATCGCGGTGATCATCGCCTGCTTCTTCAAGGGGCCCTGGGAAGCCGCCACGGGCACCGACGGCATCCTGCTGGTGGGCATCGCATCGGTCATCGGCGGCGCCGGCCAGTTCCTGGTCCAGATCCCCGCGCTACTCAAAGAGGGCTGGCGCATCCGACCGAGCTTGAAGGGCCACCCCGCCCTCAAGAAGCTCTTCATGTTCATGATCCCAGCGTTCATCGGGATCACCACCGTGCAGTTCAACCTGTTGGTGGAGAGCCAGCTCGCCTCCCGCTTCGGCGATGGTCCGGTCTCCTACCTGCAGTACGCCTTCCGGCTGGTGCAGCTGCCCAACTCCATCGTGGCCGCAGCGGTGGGCACGGCCGCGCTGGCGGGGCTGTCCACCCTCGTAGCTGCAGGCCGACGCGAGGACCTGCCCAAGGCCCTGGGCGAGGCGGTGACCCTCAACAGCTTCCTGGTGCTGCCCGCATCGGTGGGGCTCTACCTGCTGGCCGACCCGATCATCTCCCTGATGTACGAACGCGGCGAGTTCAGCGCCGCCGACGCCCAGGCCACCGCGTCCGTGCTGCGCATGTACGCCATCGCCACCTGGGGCATCGGCATGCACCGCGTGCTGCTGCCCTGCTACTACGCCATCGGGCATCCCTGGTACGCCATGGGCGTGGCCATCGGCACCATGGCCGCCAAGCTGCCCATCGCCCTGCTGATGGTCTACACCCTGGGCCTTGGCTTCATCGGCCTGCCCCTGTCCCACGGCGTGCTGGTCACCGCCGAAGTAGCCCTGCTGTGGTGGGGCCTGGGCTCCCGCGCCGGTGGGCTGCCCGGCAAGGTCTACGCGGACCACGCCCGCATGATCGTGGCCGCCACGGTGATGGGTGGGCTGCTGTGGGTCATGCGCGACCACTCCCACGGCATGATGCTGCTGCCCGTAGTGGCGGTGGCGGGCGCCAGCTACTTCGTGGCGGCCCACCTGCTGGGCCTCACGGCCCCGGCCAAGGTCCTCAGGCGCTTCATGCCCGGCGGCCGCCCCAAGGGCCTGCCCCCCACGGTGGACCCCGACACCCGCGCCAACCTGGGCGCCCTGCTGGGCAGCGCCCAGGGCAGCGTGGAACTGAGTGGCGGCGTGCTGACCGTCGAGGCCGACGCCGGCCGCTTCGAGATCCGGTCCGCCAAGGGTGTACTGAGCGTCCACCGCATCGGTGACGGCAGCGGCGGTGGCGACCCCCTGCCCGTGCAGGCGGTCATGCGCATCGGCCAGGGTCCACCCGCACTGCACGGCGTCATCCTCGACGGCACGCCCTACAAGGCCAAGGCCGACACCGTCGTCGAAGGCCAGCCCCCTGGTCCCGTGCTGCCCGTCGGCTGATCGGGCCCGCCGCGCCCTGGCCTCCGCATGACGCAATGCCCGTAGCCCGTAGCCCGCAGCCCGCATCTCCCCATGGCGATCGCGCGTCTTCGGGGCTAAGGTCCGGGCGTCATTCTCCCCCTTGTGCGAGGTTCGTCCATGAAGGTCGCGCTGATCAATCCCACGCCCATGGACCACTACGCCCCGGCCCTGCGGGCGCTGTCCGCCTACCTCAAGGCCCACGGGCACGAGACGCGCATCATC
>Ga0307987_1002025_pt1 | contig 10796 bp, 6 predicted proteins | sample EllFjometagen181_FD_203157 | JGI IMG/M metagenome (GOLD analysis project Ga0307987, IMG submission 203157) | Marine microbial communities from Ellis Fjord, Antarctic Ocean - #181 | ecosystem: Environmental > Aquatic > Marine > Unclassified | place: Southern Ocean | collected 2014-10-08 | reverse complement strand
GGCTGGAACCTTCTTCAGGCTGCCCGAGCGTTGATGATGCGCCAGGATCGCCGAGCCGCGGTCGCCTTGGGGTAAACGGGGCGGGCTGCGCAGCTTTCTCTCGCGTCACCAGGCCTCGAAACCCGAACTTCCGCTCTCCATCGAGCCGACTGCCCCATCGACCTTCAGAAAGACAACTCAAGCTGATGCAAACAGCCGACTTCTGTCGGCGGTGTCTGAACAGTATTATTAGCGTAAGTCCATAGAAAAAGCCACTTTGTGAATAATCGCAAAGTGGCCACTAGTGGAGGCGGCGGGTGTCCGTTTGTCAAGAACTTCTTGAGTTTTTGAATCGCCATAAATAACTGTTATGTATAGCGTTACACATTTCTTGCGTCAGGAGCCCGTCAATAGCGATGAAATGAGTCGGACTACGAGTCGGACTATGGATCGGACCATTGCTTTTGTGATTTCATGGACTTAAAAACACATGATGACTCAATGCACGCAGCCTTCAGTTTGTGTGTTTCTTGTACATGTCGTATGGAGGCATATGGAATCGAACCTCATCACGGTCCCAAATCCTGACTTGGTAGTTTGGGTTATTTGCCCCGATATCCAACACCACCGCGACAGCATCCAGCCCAATCGCACAAACCTGATTGAGCGTACTCAACCCTGGCACATTCCTCAACCAGCGGTTTCCTTTTGCCCTACTCCCTTCGCCAGTATTCTTTGTGAGCTCCCAGGAGCGTCTCTGAAGGCCTTCTATTCAATTAAACGTCAAACTCTAGACGCTACCAGCCCCAAAGAGCGCCACGGAGTGGCCTCCCCCGGTGGAAGCAATATCTAGCGATCAGTCCGTACGTTCACTGCGAGGCCTCCGCATCATCAACTCCTCTATGTAGGCGGCGACTTCCTCCGGCGACATCTTTTCGACGAGATAGACGTGGTCCTTATCGGGAGAACTACGCCATTCGTTCGATCCGTCCTGATTGACGTGGAGATGGCCCTCGGTCTCCAGATCCCAGAAGTCGTCTAAGCCGCCGCCCAATCCCCTCACAGCGTACAGCACTGCCGTCTGATCCCAGCTTTGTCGATCAGTGAGGCCGTTGTAGAGTTCGTAGGCTCGTCGGACAGGTGAACTCTCAGGCAAATCTTTGAGCCCCGCCCCGGTCATAATCACCTGCCCGATTTCCCAACCACTGAAGATGATCGGCGTCGGCCAGTTGTCGATGGCGTCGCTTTTGGCCTGACTCTTTGCCGTTTCCCCATACTGATTGAATAATTCACCTCCGAGCCAATACTTGAATGTCTCAGAACCGACGTAGTAGTTTTCAAGGTGATCGTCAATTGTAACCGTCGCATAAGGGCGTTTGTCCGGCGTATGCCAGCTTCATCGTGAGCACCGAGAGCACCCGGATGTTGCCTTCCGTGTCAATCAGTTGTAATTCAATCCGAGTGGTTGCCGGGGTGGTAACAACAGGAATGTTGACCTGAACAGGATTTCGCGGCGATACGCTTCCGAGCGAGTGCGGCGACTGGGATTGTTGGCCATCGCTGTCCGTAAAAATCGCGCTGGCCTCGCCTTCATAGAAGATTCCCAGGTGTGCTGTAAGTCGGCCCTGATCTTCCAACTTTAACGGCGAAACAATGGCTGCGTGTTCGTTGCAATCGACGATCGGGAAGTCGCCGCCAATGTTGGTCGCGTACCAGTCGTAGGAGAACGAAGCGGACTGGTCGGGCGAAAGTGATTCGTAAGGACCGATCATCTCGCTCTCAAAGCAGTACTGTTCCAGCGGCTCGTCGATCTGGAATCTCTCGCCGTAGGCATAGAATTCACCCTCGCCGTCGAGCCAGAACTCGACGGAAGAATTGTCAGGATATTCTCGCCCCTCCTCGTACTGGAACTTTTGAATGAACGCGTAGCCAGACTCTCCGTCAACGGAGGCGAGCCAACCGGCCTTGCTGTCGACACCGATCTTCCCGACAAGTCCGAGCTGTTGAACCGTGACCATTCCGTTCGCTTCATCGAGACAAAACGAAGGATTTTGGGCCATACCGAAGATGACATCGTACCCTTTCGGAAAGATCGAATCCGGGTTCACAGGGCAATAGGCTTTGTAGGATGGGTTGACGCCTTCGCCATCCGAGTTCGTCGCTTCGAGTTGCGTGTGAGCCCAGATTCCCCAACGCCGATCCTGCTCGCCCACGTTTGTCATCGTCGCTTCAATATGCACGCGCGATGTTCCCTCAAAAAGTTCCACAGTGCGTGAGAGTTGGACGCCGCTTGATGCATTCGTGTCGCTCGTGAGCCGGATCTTTCGAGCGCTGCCTTGAGGGGCTGTTTGGAGGACCTCGTATTCGTAAAGTCCGCCGTCGAGGACCGTGTCGGGCGGGCCCGGCCATTCGTGTTCGCCGTTCCAACCTTGTGGGGCGACCCAAAGTTTATCGCCGCCGTAGTTGAGCCAACCGCCTTCGTCGTCGAGTCGAGACTCCGGCGGAGCCTTCCCGTCCAGCTCGCGATTGACCAGGAAATATTGGTAGTCCTCAAGCGAGAACCGCGTAATCCGACCGCCAATCTCCGGCACGATCTCTAAGCGGATCAGGCCGTTATCCATGAACTCGGCATCCCAAGGATCCGAGGCGAAGCAGACTTGCGGAAAAACGGCGACAGTGACCAAGAGCAAGATCGAAGCGTTCGCGTATTTCCTGAGCATGACGGTTACTCCTCTCCTAGTAGAGATTGTTCGATTTCTTCCAACGTTTTCCCCTTGGTTTCAGGGAGCTTGAAGAAGATGACGATCGCTCCGAACGCACAAATCCCGCCGTAGAGCCAGAAAGTGCCGTAGGTGCCCAGGTGCTTGTTGAGGATCGGGAACGTGAACGTTAGAGCCGTGCATCCGACCCAAAGGAACAAGACGGCGACGGAGACGGCAGCCCCGCGGATCCGGTTCGGGAAGATCTCGGAGATGACGACCCAGGTGATCGGCGCTAACGACATCGAGTAACAACCGACCGCCAGCATGACCAGCAGCAGCATATGGATGCCCTTGCTATCGAGAAAGTAGCCGGTCCCGAGCAGTGCATAGATCATTGCCAGGCCGACTGCTCCGATGAGCATGAGGACGCGTCGTCCGTATTTGTCGACGGTAAAGATCGCGATGAAGGTCGCGGCCAGCATGACGAGTCCCGTAATGACGATGTTGAACATCACGGCGTCAACGGCATAACCGGCGGCCTTAAACACCTCTTCCGCGTAATTGAAGATGACGTTGATCCCACACCACTGCTGGAAAAAGGCCAGAAAACAGCCAAGCATGAGGACCTTAAATAGGGCGGGCTCGAACAGATCCCCAAGATGGACTTGGGAAATTTCTTCCTTACGCAAGGTGTGATGGATATTCGCAATCTCTTGATTCGCATAACTCTCGCCGCCAACGGCCTTGAGGACGCGAGCGGCTTCTTCATCGCGTCCGAACTTGACCAGCCAGCGAGGACTCTCGGGCACGAAGAACATCAGCAGGAAGAAGAGCAACGCCGGAACGACTTCGAATCCGAACATATATCGCCATCCGTAGAGGCCGTTCCACGATTCCCGGATCATGTCCGGTGTGGCCTCAGCGGTCACGGACTCGGCGATCAGCCAATTCGTCGTTTGTGCGGCCAGGACGCCAATGACAATCGCCAGTTGGTTGAAGGAGACGAACCGCCCTCGGTACTTCGCGGGTGAAAGCTCCGCGATATACATGGGCGACATGTTCGAAGCGATCCCGATCCCGACGCCGCCAACCCAGCGGAAACAGTTGAACGACGTGAGGTCCCACGAAAATGCGGTGCCGATCGCTGATAGAGAGAAAAGTGTTGCGGCGAAAAACAGCATCCGTTTTCGGCCATAACGATCACTGATGAGGCCCGAGATGATCGCGCCTGCAATACAGCCAAGCAAAGCGCTGCTCTGCGTAAAACCTTGAAGGTAGGGCGTGTGTTCTCCAATCGAGAAATGAGGCTCGTAAAACGGCTTCGCACCGCCAATGACGACCCAATCGTATCCGAAGAGCAATCCGCCCATCGTGGCCACGAGGCAAACGGCGGAAATGAAATAGAGATTGTATCGAACGGATGATTCTTCCGGCGAATCGTGACTCATGCGACAGCTCCCAGGCGGAAAAGATTCGTGGGTTTCTATTGGAATGCCGAAGTGATTTCCGGAAAGTCCAGATTCCTTGCATCATTGAGCGCGCGGAACATCGCGAGCAGATTCGGAGTCGGCACATCGCTCTGGACATTGTGGATCGAGTTGAAGACAAAGCCCCCGCCGGGCGCGAAGATGTCGATCCGCTCCCGAACTTCGCGATACACCTCTTCAGGCGTTCCGAACGGCAACGTTTGCTGGGTATCGACGCCACCACCCCAAAAAACGATTTCCTTCCCAAACTCTCGTTTCAACTGCTGCGGGTCCATGCCAGTCGCGGAGCATTGTACAGGATTCAGGATGTCGAATCCAGCTTCGATAAAATCGGGGATCAGGTCAATGATTGCCCCACAGGAATGGATGAAAGTCTTCCAGTTCGTCACGGCGTGGATCTTGTCACAGACTACCTTATGGTAGGGCTTAAAGAACTCTCGATAGGACTCCTTGGAAATGAACAGGCTGTTTTGCGTGCCGAAATCCGTGCCAGTGATGAACGCAACCTGAACCTTATCGCCCAGGGTGTTCGCGAGGAGGTCGATGTTTTTTAGACCGATTTCCAGCTGCTTCTCGAAGATGGCGTGAACGAACCCCGGCCGAATCAACGGTGACATGAACCATTGTTCAACGTTCCGGATGCCGGGCGTTTCTTTTCGCCACGTCGCGGGGACGAGAGCAATGTCACCAAAGCCAAGCCCACCGATTGTGACGTAAATCCCTCGTTCGGTTTGGTTATGCGCATGCCCGACCTTCTGATGATAATACTCCAGGTCCTCTTCGGAGAGGAGTCCAAAGTCGCCGAAATGGTCCGCAGGGTCGAGGTCCTCTTTTTCGAAAGGGAGCTGGCGATCTGTTGCATCGAAGAAGTACCCACCTCTGGGCATGACGACCGAAGGGGCGACCGACTCGTCGCCTTGCGGGTACGCGTACGTATTGCCGTCTGGATCGATCCGGCTGCGGAAGTCAGACGGCATCTTGGCAACCGTTCCATCGCACATCGTGAACGATTGATCACAGGGACCGCTAAGCCCCAGCATGTCGGAGGGCGTGGGGATCCCGATCACATCCAAGTGAAGGGCATCTTGCAGTTGCGGGTCGACTTCGCCCAACATCTGGAACGGTTCGATGATCCTGACGCGGTCGTCGGCCCCTGGGATCAGGACTTTGCGCAACCGGCGCACGCTCCCGGCCCCGATGCCGGTTTGGCCACCCGCCCCGAAATCCACACAGAGCCGATCCGGTTCGATATGGTTTATGGTTTGCGTCAGACGCTCTCGGGCTGTCGTTGTCATAGTTGGAGATGGCATATTGAACCTAGTGAAATGTCGGCGATGAGTTGGTGACTTGTTGGTCAGGTGGTTACAAATACGGGCAGCGAGAAACACGGCCTTCCGCGACGATCGCTAGCGTCCTCCTCCTCGGAAAAGGCGACCGATACCCCGCTCGTAAGACGCTGGCATGGTCGAGGCGACCGCTCCCAGAACGTTGAGTTGCTTCAACAGTACACAGAAAGGCCTTACGGGGCAATTTGTACACCGACAATCTGAACATAAGTATTGGTTGAGTCATCACGTTTCTGTCCCGTCGCAATGACCCGAACAGTATGCTTCCCTTCAGGCAAATCGTCGCCAAGGACGATTTGCTGGTTCCAGAACACGCCAAGAGAATACGTGTCGATCACATCGGACGCTTCAGCATCGGAATAAGGTTTTCCATCCACAATGATTTCCATGAAACCGCAGTCGGGACCAGCTTTGTGGAACAGGGTTGCGCCGGTCCCCTCGAAGGTGAACTCCAAGGTCGATCCGCTCGTGTTGGCGAAGTGCAAAGAATCGCCGAGGGGGCCGTGAAAACCGTTGTAGCAGGTCCATCCCTCGTCGTATTCGAACGTCGGATCGGTATCGTTAATAAACCCTTTCGGGAGGCGAGTGTACTCGAACCGTTTTCCGTCCCAGCGAGTGAGGACCGGAAAACCCTCATCGTCCCACGAGAGTTCCAAACAGGAAAGGCACCAGGTTTTTCCGCCGTTGGGCGAACCTTGATGGAAGACATACTGGGAGCCGTCCTCGTCGGTAAAGACGCCCGGATGACCGGTTTCCGAGGCATTCCATGAGCCTGGCAGCCCCTGGGGTACGAGCGGTCGGTTGCTCATCCGTTCCCATGTGAGCCCGTCTTTGCTGGTCGCGACGGCCAACTGTTGCGGATTGCAGTTGTACCCGCCGCCGTAGAAAAGGTGCAGCGTTTCGTTGCGGATCAACATCGTGGGCGCTTCAATGCATCGCGTCTCCCAAGGAAGCTCCGGTTGCATGAGAGGTTTGTCCGCTGTCTGCGTCCAATCTTGACGTTGATACGCACTGTCGAGCGGAGCCGACGCCCCGACGAGCATCTGGATGCTGCCCGACGGATCACGCGTAGCGCAGACCAACAGGAGCTCGTCGTTGAAGACGATCGCATCGGAATCGATCGCGCGTCCGTTGTTCCAATCGCCGGTCGGAGAGAAGATCGGGTTCGTTTCATCTCGGATGAAATGGATGCCGTCCTCAGACCAGGCATGGCAGATCGCGTCGTTCGTGCCGTTGCCGTAAGTCGAGTAGAAAAGATGAACCTTGCCATCGAGCATGAGTGCCGCGCCAGCGACGAGTCCATTCGCTTCGTATCCGGCTTCAGGTGCGATCTCTCCAACCGTCTCCCAATGGAATAGATCCTGGCTCTTCGCGATCCCGATTGCCCAACGTCCCGAGGCGTCGGGTCCGTTCGAGTAGTACATGAAGTAGGAGTCGTTGATTCGCACGACGTCAGGGTCTTTCGCGAACGGACGATCCGCCCGACGCGTGTCGGTGAACAGCATGCGACGAGATATCTGCATCGACTTCTCAGGCGTGTCGGGCCGCTGGAGGAAGAGTTTCTCGTATTTTTTCAGGCTCATGTGGTTGAAGATCTCGTCGCATGGGGGATTCATGATCGCGGCGATTTCCCAGTGGTCCCAGCAGGTCCCGTCCGGATAGACGACGCCTTGGATCGGCGCGTCACCCCTTGAGAATGGCGTTTTGCCAAGCATCAACTCCCAGAAGACCCAGCCGATGTTTTCTTCGGCTAAGAGCGGCATGATCTTCCAGAAGTACTGCTCACTGCTCCGCATCGCGATTTCGTTGATCACGACTTGCTTGCCGTGCTCCTCACCCAACGCTTTGACATGCCGGATATCCGCCCTGAGTAGGTCCATATCGCCGGTGTAGTTGTGCCAGGAAATCACATCGACGCGGTCTATCATTTCCGGCGTCCAGAACCGGCTCGCCATGAATCCGACCGTCATCGGCTGCGTTGGATTCGCCTGCTCGCGGATCACGTCGAGTTCGTGAGATAGGAACGCACCGATTTTCTCACGCTCCGCCGCATCGTTGGCGAACGACGTGCAGTACGGCTCGTTCATGACGTCCCACATGATGATCCGCTCATCCTCACGGTATTTCTCGACCAGCGAGATCGCGTAAGCGTCCAGCTCGGGCCAGAACTCGGGACCGATCCGATTCTGGCCCGGGTTGGCCATCCAGTCCTTGTCGCGATAATTTTCCAGGTCGGGGAACTCACCGAAACAGGAATCGAAAACGACCGGCATGAGTCGGATATTGTGCTTCTCGCACAACGTTAAGAGCGTCTCAAAATTCGCCATGAACGTGTCGGGATCTTGTTCGTAGATCACGTATTGCAGGAAGACACGCACGGTGTTGAGCTTCAGCTTCTCGGCGTAGCCTAACTCGCGATCGATCGTCTCGGCATCGAACTCGTTCCAGATCTGGAGATCGTTTCTTGCATAGGACGGGACGTAATTAACACCGCGAATTTGCGAGTAATCTTCCTCGGCGAACAACCGGCTCGATATGACAGCCAAGCCGAACACCAAAAGGACGCTGACATTTCTTCCGTTCATTCTTACTGTTCCACAGGTTGGGGCATTTGGAAATCGTCAATGTAACTCTGGATCAGTTCGAGCTCCACTTCGCGGTACGGCGTACCGTCAGGGCGGAACAGGTCGTGGAACCAAGGATCCGGCTCCGGTGGGTTCTCACGTTCAACAGACCCCCACGGGAATTCTGTCTGGATGCGGCCTTGAACCAATCCCCACATGTACCAGCCTACGCCCGATTCGGCAAAGGCGGGCATCACATTCTCGAACCGAGAATCGAGCGTTCTCGCTATGCATTCCGTGCAAAACGCCGGTCGATCGGCGTGGATCTTCGCCAGCACATTCGGGCGAGGCGTCGCGTAGTCGTGAAAGGTCAGCACATCTGATATGTCGAGCGCCTGCCAGCAGGAAGTCAACGGTTGTACAGGCTCCATTTCCTGCGCCCAGGCGAACGCCTGTTCGACCAAAGGACGACTGCCGGGCGACGCTTCATTGTACAGGTCCCAGGCCAGGATGCGTTCATCGTCACGAAAATGCCCCACGACACCTTGCACGTATGTCTTCAGCTCCGGCCAGTGCTCCGGCTGCCGGCGTTCATTTCCGGGGCTCGACGTCCATTGACTATTATGTACGCCAGGGATCGGGTCCGGCTGCGGCCCCAGCGTCGGTTCCGGCAGGAAGCAATCGTCCAGCAAGATGACGAGGACTGACAGTCCGTGTTGATCAGCGATCGTGAGGAACTGATCCATGTTCCGCAGAAGTCCGTCCGGTTCATTTTCGTAAACGGCGAACTGGACAAACACCCGCACCGAGTTAAACCCGGCCTTTTCGGCCCAGGCCAACTCCTGTTTGATTGTTACCGGATCGAAGGTCAGGCTTTGCCACATCTCGGTGGAATTGACCGCCGTGCGGGGGACGTAATTACACCCCACGATCGGGCTGACCTCTTCATACCATTCCCACGCTTGCTCCGTCGTCCAACGCTCCGCCTGTAACTGTTCGACGAGGACCTGTCTCTCGATAACCGATTCCAGGTCGATAGTCCTCTCGGCTCTCGCCGTGGGGTTGAGGATCAGGCCCATATCGAAATACTGTCCGCCCCCGGACTGGGAAACGCGGACGGCCAACGTGTTCATGCCGTTCTTGAGAGTGTCCTTCATCGCGTCCGTCACGTCATAGGCGTCGTATTCCGTGTTGAAGCCCTCCGCAACGAAAACAAGCGTGCCGTTGCAGTACAACTGGACGTCTTCATCGTGCCGAACAAGCACCGTGATTCCAGACAAGTCCTCAAACGAGCTGACCTCGATCGTCTTCCGGAGGTAAAGCTGCAAGGTCTCCCAAGGCGTGTTCACCGTTTCAACGGGCGTAACGATATCAGGTACGCCGAAACCGGCTGTTCCTTCTTCCCAGTGCGAATCGTCAAAGTCGGGCGACTTCCAATCGGTCTCGGGCGTCGCTGTTGAATAACGCCATACTGCGCCCTCTTCCGTCGCCGTGGGCAGTAGGAGCGTTTCCTCCGCCTGGAGCTGACTCACCGAGAAGATTACCTGAACAACAATTCCCAACCAGACACCTAACGACCATCGAAGATTCATAACATCGCACTTTCCAATAAACCGATATTTCCCATATGGCTTGAACTTGGAACATTTCCAAGCTTTTAATGTTTGCGAATTTAACATTACGATCTCGCAGTGTCAAATTTGTAACGATATTCCCAACATTTCGCGACAGCTGCTTCGCTGTTCGCCTCCGATGGGGCGTATGCGGCGAGAAAGCCTTCCTGATGAAGCGAACCAGGTCATCGACCTATCTGTGGCCCTTTGTCCGTTCCAAACTCCCGTCCAGCGACGAAACGCATCACCATATTTTGCATGGGAGCAATGCTTTGGGTATAACGTAAGAGATCCGCATTTAAGTATTCCAAGATCTGTTTGCGGGTATCAAAGCAGCGTCAGCTTCAATCCCGGTATCAATCGATACCTCAGGACGCAAACAGGTCGAGGCGAAGACACGCGATTTGAAGGCGGGCTCGAAGTCTACGATGCGCCAACTCCCTGGGGACCTTGGACGCTCGTCTATCAGGCCGAGCCATGGGACGTTGGGCCGGGGGAAACACCCGCTTTCCCCACGAAATGGATGATCGCCGACGGGCTGACATTACATCTTGTCTTTTCAGGCGAGGAGTGTTTTTCCGTCCGGAGCTGCACGCTTCTACTGCATTAAACACATCATGAAATAACAACGGTGCAGCCGCAGATGAGAAGCGAGCCAGTTTCTTAAAGGTTGCCATCAGGCGATAGACGCAAATAGTTGTTTTCGGTCAACGGTTACCGACGTCATATTTTTCAAAGCGATCGCGAACTTAACAATATATCCGTTACGACGAGCAAGGACAAAACATGACGATTCTTAAATCGCTGGCTGTAATTCTGTTGTTGGGGATAGGAGTTGCGCAGGGGACGGAAATCGATCCTCGCGTCGATGCGGAGTTACGAGCCTTGTCGTCCAAAGTACCGACCTTTCAAGCGGTGACTCTTCCAGCGGAGCCTGTTGATATTCTCTTGCGAACTGAGCAATCGCTCACAATCGATCAGCTTCGCGGAGTAGCCCTTGATGACGATCCTCCGTTGCTCGGGCAACCTTCAGCCCCCTACGATCCCCGCATGACGGACGACTATCCGCCTGGTGAAACGCCCTACGTAGCACGTGATATCCGAC
>Ga0307987_1002023_pt1 | contig 10805 bp, 9 predicted proteins | sample EllFjometagen181_FD_203157 | JGI IMG/M metagenome (GOLD analysis project Ga0307987, IMG submission 203157) | Marine microbial communities from Ellis Fjord, Antarctic Ocean - #181 | ecosystem: Environmental > Aquatic > Marine > Unclassified | place: Southern Ocean | collected 2014-10-08 | reverse complement strand
GCGACGCCAGCCCGCCCGGCGAGTCGCTCCGTGGTCCGGATTGCGCGCTCGCGGTACTGCTCCCGGGACGTGCCAACCGAATCCCCGCGCAGCCCCATGCTGAGCGAACGGTCCTCGAGGACCACGATCTCTCGCTCCTGCTTCCCTCGGTCCGCGTCCTCCCTGACCTCCTCGCCCCGAAAGATCAGCCAGAACAGGACTGCCGCCCCGGCAACGGCAACCAGCTTGAGGACAACCGCGAGCAGGGCCATCCCCCGGTAGGAACCCCGCAGATACGCCCAGGCGTTCGCCGCCGCCACCAGAAGCAGGAGAATGAGAATCACCACCTCAAGCATGGTCTTCCCCTCCCCGCTTGCCACCCAGAACACGCAGCAATGCCTCCACCGCCAAGCCGACCAGAAGCAGCAGGGCCGCCACGGGAGACGCATCGTAGGCCCGCTCGCGTCGGCCGCTGCGCACATACAGGGACGGATCGGCCAGGTCCATGTCCGCCGTCGCCCACGTCACATTCAGACGAGGATAGCGGGCAGGCCATTGGTCACGGGGCAAGGGAGGGCTGGTCGATGGTCGGAGATGGTTGACTGCCACCGCCGCACCGCCGCCCTCGCGCTCCAGCTGCCAGATTCCGGGCGTGTCCAGGAACACGCGGGCCGACGGCTTGGCCACAGGTTGCTTGCCACCGGCAGGAGAGACCACCCGACCCACCGGGTTCGGGAGGGAAAAGAACTCACTCGCACTCGGCCGGTTCCCCACCCGCCAGCCACCATTGGCAGAACGGGTCTCGGCTTCGCTGATTAGGCTGGCCAGAAGATGGGGATAGACGGGATGGAACACGGGGCTGTCAGAGGCCAGATCCGGGGGCACCCCCAAGGCCACCAGCCGTCCCCCATCCCGTTCGCAGCCCACGATCACCGGCCCGTCGTCGCTCTGCACCAGGACCACGCCCGCCTCGCCCGCAACGGGGGTCCGCACCCGCGGCACCCGCAAACCAGCCAGCCCGGAAAGCTCCAGACTCCCCACCGGGAACCAGTCCTCGGCAACGTCAGTGGGAACCAAGGTCCGCTCGGCGTGATCGGGACGCCCTTCCCAACTCAGCAAGCCAATGAGATCCCCGCCGGTCGGTGGGCTCAGCGCGAACACGCGCCCCCCGGCCCCCATAACGCGGCGGGCCAGCTCGGCAATCGACCCCGGGGGCGAGGCCAATGCCAGCAGCGCCAGTTGCCGGGGTAGGCGTTGGGGCGCATTCCCCGCCAGAGCAGCAGCCGTGGCTACCCGCAAGCGCAGATCCGGCCGCACCGCCTGCAAGGCGGCCACCACCAGCCCCTTGGCCACCAGGGATGGGGCAGACCCATCGACAAGGATCAGACACCCGTCTCTGCCGGCGTCCTCGCCGCCGCCGACCAGATACCAGCGATCCCACGGCCCATCCGCGCCCGCCACCCCGACAGAAGAAATCGCTCCACCAGGCAGATCGGACACCGCGATGCGTAGGCGCCGCTGCAGCATTTCCTGTGCCGTCACAAGGCGGGTCACCGGGCGCCCATCGGCAGTCTCAAACACCAAGGAAGGCAGCTCTGGCGCGTCCACCGGGAAACCAAACAGCTCGCAGTCGAGGATCTGTCGGTCCATGGGATCGCACACCACGCGGCGAATCCCCCGAGGCGGGGCAATCTCGGTCGTGTCATAGAGTAGGATGCGGGCCTTGTGCTCGTCGTTCGGCCATAGATCCCCGTCCCGTGACGCGGCCACGCAGATCAGCGCGGGGATGCCGGCGGTCTGCCTCTGGAGAACCCGCACCGCCTCGCTCGCATTCCCCGCTACCGGGACGGGACGCATGCCCGTCAGCAGGCGGGTCGCGTCGGCGGCAGAGAGCACCGGGGCGGCCATCGGCTGCGTCGTCGTCACCACGGCTACGGCCACTTCCGGCGGCAAGGCTCCCAACCGGGCCAACAGCCAGGCCCGCTGGCGCTCGAACCGCTCGCCGTCCGCGTCGCGACCAAGGGCACGCAGACTGGTATCCACGACCACCCCCAAGACGCGGGGATCCTGAGCCAGCGAAGGCAAGGGCAAGGTCCATTGCGTCCGCAGATAGGGCCGGGCGAGAAGCAGGCAGAGCGCCGCCAGAATCAGCAGCCGGGCGAGCAACAGAAGCAGGTCGGACAGGCGACGGCGACGGTTGCGGCGACGCTCCAGCGAGAAGAGCAGCAGCGAAGGCACCGCCACCACATGTGGTTTGCGGTGCCGGAACAGATGCAGGTAGAGAGGCCAAGCCAAGGCCCCCAGTCCCACCAATGCTCCGGACAACAGAAAGCCGATCACGAGTCCACCTCCGCCGCCGGCACGCCAAGGGAACGGCGCGACTCGATGATCAAGAGGATCGCACTCACGTAGTCCATGCCCGTATCCAGCGGCACATAGACCACGCCCGCTTCCTGGCAGACCATCTGCCACTGGCGGCGGAAGCCATCCACCCGCGCGGCCTGCTGCAGCCGAAGCTGCGGCAGATCGATGCGTAGCATCTCCCCGGTCTCATGGTCCCGCAGGTGCGTGGTGCCGTCCGGGAACGGAAGGGTGATCTCCGCCTGGTCCAGAAGATGCACGACCATCACATCGTGTCCCATCCCCCGCAATTCCGCCAACCGCACCCCGGCCTCGGGAGCGGTCTCCTCCAAGTCCGAAACCAACACCACCTGGCCCCGCGTGATCCGCATCTCAAGACTGGCGGCCAGCAGATCCTCCACGACCGGGACAGCCAGCTTGGCATCGGTCTCCAGCAAGGCAAGGATGCGATCCAACTGCTGCCGGCGCGAAGAGGGGGGCAGCATATGCACCCCGTCTGCCGCCACCTTGACCAGCCCCACCTGATCCTGCTGCGACAAGAACAGCCAAGTCATCCCGGCCACCAGGGATGCCGCGTATTGCCCCTTGTTGACCGTCTCCTGCCAACGCCAGGACATGGACTGGCTCGAATCCACCAGGAAGCTCACCTCCATGCTGGTCTCGGCCTCGAAACGACGCACATAAGGCTTCTCGGTACGCGCGTAGATCCGCCAGTCCAGGAGGCGAATATCGTCTCCCGGCGTATAGGGCTTGAAGTCGCTGAACTCGGTACTGAAGCCGCGCACCGTGCTCCGGTGGATGCCCTGCCGCAGGCCGTCCACGATGCTCTCGGCAATCCAGTCCAAGCGCCCAAGGCGGGCGACGATGGCGGGATCAAACGTGTGTTCTGCAGCGTCCTTCATTCGATGCGCATCAACTCCGCAAACAGATTGGTCAGGAGGCGCGAGGCGGCCTGCAGGTCGTAGCCGACCACTTCGGCCTCCAGATCCCCCTCAAACGCACAGCAGAAGTCCACCGGCGAGTAGAGCACCACCCAGCGCCCCTCGCGCCGCACGCCCAACAACGGCCCCCAGCGCCTCGGGTACTTGCGCACGAATGCGTCGTTCCCCTGCGGTGTGTGTCCGCGCAGATCGAACGGCTTCTGCCAGATGGCATCGCCCGGCGGGATCTCCTCCAGCCTGTCATTGGGCAAGGTCTGCGCCACCAGCGCCCGGAATCCGCGGTCGAACTCCGGGCTGGAACAGCAGGAGGACGCCACCAGAGCGCCGCCGCTCTGTAGATACATGCGCAGGTTGGCCACCTCGGCGGGTCGCAGATCGGGGTTGTTGTGTCCGTTCGCGAACAGCACCGGCACGGAGAACAGCAGCGTCGTGGCAGGATCGACGGAGATCTCGCCATCGAAGTCAGGCACGGACTTCTGCTCGCTCAGTACGCGGGTCGTGCTTCCGAAGAAATGCGGATCGGCCTGCCAATCGCCCCGATGCTTGAGCCGACCGAGGGGGCAGCGGAACTGCGCGGCCCCGCCTTCCCGCCGCAGGGCCAGTTCGGGCGCCGTCAGCGCCACCATGGGCAGTTCCGCTCGCTCCAGGGCGACCTCGTTCAGCTTCCCTCTCGGCGGCTTGACCCGGAGCGCGTAGGCGAGCAGATTGTCCGCGGCCTTCTGGGCGGTGCGGAGACGTTTCTCCGTGCCTGGTTCCCCGTTCAGAGCGCACCCAATATCCCGATCCAGCAGAAAGACACGCTTGCGCCGACACCCCCCCAAACGCAGTTGGTAGACGCCGATCTGCTTGCCCGTGAGCTGGTGCTTCACCGTGTAGATCTCGTGGCTTCGGGGCAGACGCGCGAAGCGCCCGGGGAGCCCCGGGTACAGGCGCGCGCACATTTCCTCGGCGAAGCTCTTGGCGAACTCCTTGCGGTTGCAGCAAGGCTCGGCAATCACCGTTCCCCCGTCCTTCAGGAAGGCCCGTACGAACTCCGCTTCCTGGAGACGCAGGCGGAACCGCTTGTGCCCGCTGGCATAGAGCAGGCTAGCCTTGGCGGCCGGGGACTCCAAGGTCCGCAGCTCGGCAACCACCCAGTCGAGGGGCCGGTCCAGCGTAGCGGAGCTATGCCGCAGCCAATTGCGCACATCATGATGATCGTTGTTCCAGTCACCGTTCCACTTCCACTTGGCGACCGCCACCGGGGTTGCCGCTTTGGCCAGGAAGAGCAAGGCAAACGCATGGTTCGGCGTCGCACCCGGGCGGCGCGCGACCTCCACCATGTCGGCAGCGCCGGCTCGGTACCAGTCCAGCCCGCCAACGGTCTTGAGATCCAGGAAGATGGCCACCCGCTCCAGCGCATACCAGGTGTAGTGCCCCCATTGCTGACGCCCCAATCCCCCGCGTTTCAGTTGCTTGCCAATGTATTTCAGGCCCTTCTGTAGATCGCGGTTGTACTCGTAGCGACCGCAGGCCGGTCCTGGTCTCTCCAGCTCGACCCCCAGCAGATTGAGGCTCGCCACCCCAGCGCACCCCATACTCAGCCGGGACGCGCTGCGGGCCGTGTAGCCCCAGCCGCCGTCCTCGTTCTGCGAGTCGAGCCAGAGATTGAGCGCCTTGCGGCGCACCTTGTCGGGCACATTCATGCCCAGGCGTTGCGCCGCCCCCAAGCCGAGAACCGCGAACTGCGTGTTTGAGAAATCATACCCGCGGGACTTGCTCTTGTAGCTCCACCCCCCGTGCGCCCCCTGGATCGCGCAGAGGAAGTCCAGAGCCTTCCGCAGGCGCGGTCGCACCTTTGCCTTGCCGCCCCATGGCTCCAAGGCACAGAGCACCAACCCCTCGCCATAGGTCGTCTGGGGCTTGCTGTCCAACAGATACTCCACCCCGCGCAGCAACGCGCGGTCCTGGGGGGTCATCCCTGCTTGGCGCAAGGCCAGGACCATCAGCGCTGTCACCCCCACGGGGTAGCCGGGGAACTGCCAGCTGCCGTCCGCGTTCTGCCCTTTCACGATCGACTGGGACAGCGCGGCGATGGCAGCGCGCACGTCCTCGTCCCGCACGCTGGCGCCACGGCACGGCCGGACCATCGCGAGGATGGTGCCGACAAGCATGAGCCAACGGGCAAACGGGAAACGCACAGAACCTATCTCCTTACTGGCCAAGGCGGGACACGGCGGCCTCGATCACTTCATCCACGGTCACGCCCCGCCCCCGAGCCCGGTAGTTCAGCCCAAGACGGTGACGCAGGACGGGCTTGACGATGCGCTTCACATCCTCCCAACCCGCCGCCGGGCGCCCGGCCATGGCCGCCAGCGCCTTGGCCCCGGTCAGCAACGCCTGCCCCGCCCGCGGGCCAGCTCCCCAATCCACCACGTCCCGCACCAGATCGGGCGCTTTGGGGTCCGCCGGGCGCGTGGCCCGCACCGCATCGGCGATGGCGGAGATCAGCTCTGCTGGAATGGCAATCTGGTCCACCGCCGCCTGGAAGCGCAGGATCTCCTCCACCCCCAGAACATGGGTCACCTCGTGCCGGACATCGGCCGCCAAACGAGTCAGCACCTCGATCTCCTCGTCCCGGCTCGGGTAGTCGAGCAGCAGCGAGAACATGAAGCGGTCCTGCTGGGCTTCGGGCAGGGGGTAGGTGCCCTCCTGCTCGATGGGGTTCTGGGTGGCCACCACGCAGAATGGCGGCCCCAGGGTGTAGTTGTTGCGCGAGACGGTCACCTCCCGCTCCTGCATCGCCTGAAGCAGGGCCGCCTGCGTCTTCGGCGGGGTGCGGTTGATCTCGTCCGCGAGCAGCAGCTGCGCGAAGATGGGGCCGGGCTCGAAGCGAAGGCCCATCTCGCCCTCCGTATCGCGGTTGAGGATCTGGCTGCCGATGATGTCGGAAGGCATCAAGTCAGGCGTGAACTGGATGCGACTGAAACGGAGTTGGAGCACGTCGCTCAGCGTGCTCACCAGCAAGGTCTTCGCCAAGCCGGGAACGCCCACCAGCAGACAGTGCCCACGACCGAGGATCGCCGCCCACACACAGGCGATGATCTCGTCCTGGCCGACGATCCGTTTGTGCACTTCGGCAAAGAGCTTCTCGGTGGCCTTGGCGATGTCCCGCAACGCCCCGGAGATGTCCTGGGCCGAGGCCTTGGCACCATCGAACATCATCTTCGGAGCGGTCTTCCCCCGGGCCGCCTCCGGCAGCCGGATGCGGATGCCAAGCTCAGCCCCGATCCGGATCACGTCACCATCTTCCAGATCCTGGTTCTGGACGATCTCGCCATTCACCATGAGCCCGGAACGGGAACCGAGATCCTCGATCCGCGCCCCGTCGGCCCGAATGTGCAGCCTGGCATGTCGCCGGGAGACGCTCTTGAAGTTCCCCGCCACGCAGATCTGGCAGTCATCCCCCCGCCCAATCACATACTGCCCGGGTTCAAGATCCAGGGAATCCGAACGCCCCTGACTGTCCGTGAGGGTAACGGTGACGGTTGCTTCGGCCATGGCATCGATTCCTATCGGTTGCTGCCCCGCTTGGGGGCCAAGCCTCGGTTCAGCGCGTAGGCTCGGGCTCCGTCCTCGGCGCCCTGCCGGGCCTCGGAGTCCGTGATTCGCACGATATGCTTCAGCATGCCCGCATACACCTTCTGCGGGGAGATGTCCTCGATCCGCTTGTTCCCGCCCTGCAAATGGGCCAACTGCCCGGCGCTGAGGGATGCATGCCCACGCCAGAATAGGGGGGTGTCACGCACCTTCAGGGACCGCATCACCCGGTACCACGGGAAGGACTTGAGGGCAAGCCGCGTCCGTTCCGTTCCCAGCCCCTTGCGCAAGCGCGCGATCACATCCGGGCGCGAATCGCGGAGCAACACGGCAACCGCGTCACCCGCGGCCTCCTCCGCCAACGGATAGTCGAGGGCGCGCAACGCATGCCGCCAGGCATCTGCAGCAAACACCAGGCTGGCCAGCGCCTGGGTCTCCCTGGCATCGACATCACCAGGCCAGACCGCGCCAAGCAGACCCTCGCTCACCAGCAATTCCCGCACCCCTCGCTGAGCCAGGAGCAGGGCGGCCGCCTCCCGCTGCCAGGAGCGGCGCAGCACGGCGGGCAGGATGGCCAGCGCCGACCGCCGGTCTGCCGCCGAATCCGGGCTCGGCAGGTAGAGCCGCCAGCGCTTGCCGTCCGCCGTCACCCGTGCCAGCCACGTCTCCACGGCCGGAGACCGCCGCGCGGCTTCCCGCAACGTCCCCACGCGCTCCCCCAACGCAGGCAGCAGAATCCGGGCGCGAAGATGCGTCGTCAGACTCGCCTTCAGGTCGCTCCAGGCCAGGCGAACCGGCTCCTCCCCAAGCAGCGGCATCGCGCCGGGGAAGGCCCCGAGGAAACGGGTGACCAACATGCGACGGTACGCCTCCGGGCAGTCGTCGATCGCCGTCGCGAACCCACTCCACGCGTGCATGGCAAGCAGCGCGGCCCGGGCACCGCCCGTGTCCTCCGGGAGTGCCACCACCCGATTGCATCCCGCCTTGCAGCTGGCCAGTAGCGCCACCAATTCCTGGCGCGTGGCTGGCAACAGGGTCTTGTCCTCGGCCAGGCACTCCCGCACCGCCGTCCCCACCGCCGCATGCCACGCATCCACAAACCGCCGATTCAGCCCCACCAACGCCTCTTCATACGCCTGCCCTCCCGGCTCCATTCGCGCCAGCAGGCCCATCGCCGCCCGCCGGTCCCCCCGCGCCAACAGGAACTCCACGGCCGCGCCGAGGCGCTGCGGCGTATCCCAGGGCGAGGACGGCAAGAGCCCGGCTTCCTCTCCTTTGCCCACCTCTGCCACAGCCGCCCGAGCCGGGGCGTCTGCCGACTCGATGGGGCTGGATTCAGGCAGAGAGAACGTGCCTTTGACGCCCCTGCCACCTTCAAGAAGCACAACCCCGAGAACGAGCACAGGCACAAGCACCAGCACACCAGCGATGACCAACCACCAGCGTAGCGAAATCGATTGCTTCGTTCCGGGCCGGGGGAACAGAGACACAGTCCAGCCACCCCACAGAAAGTTCAGTCGTACAACTACTGTAAGACGCTACTCGCAGTCCCCGCAAATGCAACACGCGTCTCGCCTGCTCCCCTGGCCAAGCCCTCCGCCCAAGCTCGTCCCTCGTGGCCGAAGCAGGAAGGAGGAACTCACATCGTGTACGTCGCATAGACCATTCCCCACAGGAAAGCGCCAGCGTATGCGGAACACACCACCAGCAGCAGAACGGCTACGCTCCGCAGGAACGGAGATGTGGAGAGTCTGCGGAACAACGCCTTCGGTTCAAGATGAGCGCAGCAGATGATGGCGACAAGCGGAAGCACAATCATGACGATGCTCATGGTCGAGAACAGGAACTCGATCAAGGTCTTCATGCCATGACACTCCTACCCTTGCATGTGACTGGCCTTGAGAGTCTCCGTGCCGACTCATCCCACCATAGCGCCGGACCGAGGCGGCGGTAGGCGAAGAGCCCCGGGAGCGCCGGGGGAATCGGGCCAGGCACCATTGGCCAGACGCTTGCGCAGAGCGCGTCTGGCACCGAGGAGCCTGCCAGCGACAATGCGGGCCATGTTGGCGAGCAGTTCGGCAATCACGCCGCAGTCGGACCGACCTCCTCTCTCGTAGCCGGAGCAGGCTGTCAGCGAAGGGGTGCGTGCCACCGCCGACCATCCGGCCCCCGGTGCAGAATCGACAGTCGCCAGCAGGCTCGGGCAGGCCAGCCCGGACCGGTATCGCAGCTTGCTCTCGTGCGCGCAGAGCAGTAGACTTACTCGGTAAGCATTTCCAACACATGCCTTCAGCGCGAGGTGTACCATGCAAGTCGAAGTAGCCAGTGTATCAACCAAAGGCCAGGTAGTGATCCCCGGTGCCATCCGCAAGTCGCTCGGGATCACCAGCGGCAGCAAACTGGTGGTGATGACTGATGGCGAGAACGTTCTGATGAAGCCCATCCAACCGCCGCAGTTGGAGGCGTTCCGCGAGCTTCTGGAAGAGAGCCGCAAGGCAACGGAGGATGCCGGTCTGACGCCTGGGGATGTGGACGAGGCGATCCGGGAGGTCCGATGTGCGCGTCGTCGTTGACACCAACGTTGTTGTCTCCGGCATCTTCTGGGCTGGCCTACCCGGTCGCGTTTTGGACGCATGGGCTGCAGGAGCATTCCTGCTGTTGGTCACCCCCGACATCCTCGAGGAGTACTTCGAGGTCATCGACCGGATCGCAGCCAAAAGCGGGCGCGGGGATTTGGCCACGCGGTGGAAAACGGCGCTGTTCGATCACGCCGACATCGTAAAGGTCACCTATGGCTACAACGACTGCCGCGACCCGGATGATGCCATGTTTGTCGAGTGTGCCGTCAGCGCCGGGGCATCGTACATCGTGAGTGGGGATGGCGACCTGCTCACGTTGGGGAGCGTTGAGGATGTCGTCGTACTGACACCAGCGCAGTTCCTCCAATGCCTCGAAGCATGACTACGACAACACAGGGGAATCCGCAGGAATAGCCAGGCGCTCCTGCCCCAGAAGAACCAGTCTCGTATGATCGCCCATCGGGATATCGCACCGGTGTTCGCGACAGGGTCGGGGACGCCATAGCCCTCGGCGACGGCGGGTACCCGGTGTGTCTGCCGCGCTACGGTCTGTCGTCGTCCCGCCGGCGCTACCCCCGTCACCGACACAGAACGTCGCTACCCCGCTCCGCTTCGTTGTCCTTCGACAAGCTCAGGGCCCGTCTCCTTCCGTTGGTCGTCGGTTGCCACTATGCGTCCGTTCCTCCTCCTGCTCAGCGGGTTCACACGTCAGCAGCAGGCTCGGGCCTGCTGAGGCAGTGCCCATATGATGGCCTCCGGCTCAGTCCTTTCCGGCTTCTGTCAGTCGATTTGTCTCATTATATCATGCATGATATATTCTAGCGATGAGCAAGAAGACCTACGGCGAGTTGCCCAACGTCGCTGATTTCTTCGACGTGCAACCGGATGAGGTCATAGCCGAATATGGTGCCATCGTCAGCCTCCTCGAAGAGCGCTGGCGTCTGATCAGCCCCTACGGCGGGAAGGTTGAAGCGGGCCTTTTTGCCGTCAGGCTGACACGCAGTCGGAATGTGCGGGTCTTCTACGTCTACCTGGCTGGGGACGAGATTTACGGCATCCACGCCTACGAGAAGAAATCGCGCAGGATTCCGCAACATGAGCTCGACAAGGCGCGCAAGATCATGCGCAAGATGAGGTCGTACTATGAACGAAATGAATGAACTGACGGGTGGCGACTGGCCTCTGACCGACGAGGCCAAGGACGCCCTGCGGAAACGTCGCGCCGACCGCGAGACCCGAGTCCTGAAGGATGAAGCGAACCGGGAGATCTACGACGAGACCCGGCTGGCGTGCGAAGTGGCCGAGATGCTCCGCGAGGCCCGCCTGGAGGCCCATCTTACGCAGAGCCAAGTGGCTGAACGTGTCC
>Ga0307987_1002022_pt1 | contig 10805 bp, 6 predicted proteins | sample EllFjometagen181_FD_203157 | JGI IMG/M metagenome (GOLD analysis project Ga0307987, IMG submission 203157) | Marine microbial communities from Ellis Fjord, Antarctic Ocean - #181 | ecosystem: Environmental > Aquatic > Marine > Unclassified | place: Southern Ocean | collected 2014-10-08 | reverse complement strand
CCAGCTCGCCCACGACGCTGATCAGCTCGCGGGTATTGCCCGGCCAGCTGTGGGCCAGCGCAGCCTGGACCACGTCGCGGCCAAGCCAAGGCGCAGTGCGGGCCGAAGCCGGCCGAAGCCGATCGCCGGCGCCGAAGCCGTGCAGGGTGATGCGCAGGAAGTGCACCAGCTGGACCGCGATGTCGGCGGGACGCCGACGCAAGGGCGGGATGTGCAGCTTGCTGCGGGCCAACCGAAAGTACAGGGGCGCGCGGAAGTCGTCCTCGCAGAGCCGATCCTCGATGACGCTGTCGGTGGCGGCGAGCACACGCACATCCACCTTCCGCACAGCCCCACCCACGGGCTGGATCTCGCTGCTCTCGAGGGCTCGCAGCAGCTGGGACTGGACCTCGGGCGGGCAGGCCCCCACCTCGTCCAGCAGCAGGGTGCCCCCGTCCGCCTCGACGAAGAAACCCTGATGGGCACGAGCTGCCCCAGTGAAGGCGCCACGCTCGTGGCCGAAGAGCTGACTGGGGGCGGTGCCGGGGGCCAGCGCCGCCAGGTTCACCGCCACGAACGGCTTGTCGGCCCGGGGCCCAGCACGGTGCACAGCGCGGGCCACCAATTCCTTGCCCGTACCGCTGGGGCCCGTGATCAGCAGGGGTTCCGGCCGCTGGGCCAGCGTGTCGATGCGCTGCGCGATCCGGGTCAGAGCTACGCTGGCGCCCACCAGGCCGAAGTTGCGGCTGGTGGCGGGTGCCGCGCCCAGCTGGAGCAACAACAGGGCACCACGCCCCAGCCCCAGCACGACCCCACGCTGGAGATCCTCGAGGGCGATGTGCTCGCCGCCCTGCCCGACTTCGCCGTCGATAGTGAAGCGCACCGAGGGACCGCTGGGCCACAGCTGCAGGCCACCATCAGGCTGGGGCACCAGCTGCAGGGGGCTGCGGCTGATGCGGGGATCGTCAAGCGAGCGTTCATCCGGAAACAGGGGCTCGCTGCGGCTGATGTGCAGCGGCGTACGGCCGAGCATCAGCTGGGCCCGATAGCCGATGCGCTTGGGGTCCGGGTGCCACAGCAGGGTGACGGCGAGCGGCACCGATCCGTCGCCGACCTGGGAGCGGTCGTCGATGGTGTGATCGAGGGTGGTGAGATCTGGGGTGCTCATGGTTGCGAGCAGGAGCATATCGGCAGCCCGATGGGGCACTCCACCCACACTCTGAACAGGATGAGCCCTCGGTGAGCCCGAACAGCCGGAAGTGTCCCTTGGAGAGCGGAGATGCTCCATTGCGGCCAGGATGTGAGCAGCATGCCAAGGAGCGTGATGCCACCAACGAAACGGCGCGCGGCATCAGCACGATGGGCATGGGTCTGCCGCCGAGGCGACACCGGCCCCCCGCGTCAGGGCTGGGCGAGGTGCCCGGCTTCGATCAGATCGTGGCTAGGCTCTGCCCGCGACCCTGGGACGGTCGCAGGCAGAGAACAAAACGATCAGCCCTGCGGAGGCGTGAAGCAGCGTCGTGTCAGTCCAGGTCGCCACTGAATCGGGCGAAGTCGTGGCAGGCACCGCAGGAATTGGGCATGACGTCATAGTCGTGGCCCGTGGACAGGTCATCGCTGATGGTCACCGAGCTCTGGCCCGGCCAGACGATGTCCATGACGTGGTTGGGAACGTTGCCTTCGGCCACCGCGATCATACCGTCTGCGTCGAATGCCAGGTGGTACTGAGCGTCGTCGTTGGTGTCCTTGAGCTTGCCGATCTTTGCCATGTGGCAGGAGGTGCAGGAGCCCACGGGGGCGAGGGGATCGTTCGGGGTGTAGGGCGCGGAGCCCATGCCAGCCTTCTGCTGCATGTGGTCGCCGATGACGTGGGCGATCCTGTTCAGCAAGACCGCCTCGCTGTCGATGTAGGTGGGCGCGGCACCATCCTGCAGCGCAACGCCTCCTGACAGCTCGTGCAGCTGGGCCACGTCGAGCTTGGAGATCTCAGCGAAGGAGCCCTGGTCAGCGTGGCAAGCAAGGCACAGCTCGTTGCCCTCCCAGCCGGGGTACTGGAACTCGAAGTTCTCCACCTTCAACGCTGGCGGTCCCGATGCGAGACCGTGAGCGTCATGGCAGTCGAAACAGGTCAGCCGGAGATGCTCGTTGTCGTAGTGCACCGAGCGGATCATCTCGGGCAGCATCTGCGAGTGGGTGTGGCCGTGGGTCTCGTCGCCCCAGGTATCGAAGCAGCCCTCCGGGTCAGCCACCTTTGACGTGTCGTAGCCGCGGATGAAGGTGGACAGATCGTGGACTCCGGGGACGAAGTTGCCGTCGCCCAGTTCGCCTTCGTAGGTGGCGTCGTACGAGTACTTGAAGATCCCGTAGGGTTCGAGGGAGAGCCCGCTGTGGGCGGCGTGGCACTGCCCGCAGGCCTGGTTGGCGGCCTCGGTGTTCAGCAAGCTGGGGTTGATGATCTTGGTGGGGTCCGAGCTCGTGGCATGGTCGGAGCCAGGGCCGTGGCATCGCTCGCAGGTGATGTTGAGATCGATGTAGTCGTAGCTGGTGATGACGGACTTGTAGTCTACGCCGTCGTAGCTGATGTCCTCGTAGGTGATGTCCAGGCCGGTGTTGTGGCAGCCAGCGCAGTTGCGGGCCATGGTGATCGCCGTGGGGTTGACCCAGCTGGTGGGGTTCTTCTGCCAGAACTTGGGAGTTCCCAAGTCCGTGGAAGAGAGCGTATCGGAGCCTTCGGCGGTGCCATCCTGCACGAAGTACACCGGCATCAGCTGGAAGTCTTGCTTGGCGAAGTCGTTGGGGCTGAAGCCCTGCGCCGCGTAGAACTCGGCCAGGTACGGGACCGCCATGGGGTCGCACCAGAAGCGCTGCTTGCCTTCGCCGTAGTTGGGCACGGTGTCGTCGAGCTCGTGATCGGGATCGAGGTAGCCCTCACCCCAGTTGCCCTCACCGCCAATGGTGCCGATGACCGGGATGACGACGAACGCAGCGTCATCGAGGTGGGAGCAGTCGAGATCGGCGTCCACGTAGACGCCCTCGGGGTAGAACTCGAAGAGGAACTGACGATCACCGCTGCTGTCGTCGGTGCAGAGGACGACGTTCACGGTGCCGTCCGCATCCCGGGGATCCTGAACCATGAGCGCGGTTCCGCTGGAGTTGACCGGGACCAAGCGCGTAGCGAGGGGAGCGGTCGCGTCGTAGGGCTCCGGCCACCTGTCGGGGTAGACCATGTGAGAGGTGCCCGCCGTGACGAACCGGCTGTGAGCGGAGGCAGCCAAGCCGGTCCCCTTCTCGGGGTCGAGCCCGTCGTGGCAGTTCTGGCAGGTGTCGCCGCCGACCCAGCTCGCATCCGCGCCCGGCCTACCGGAGAGCGTGATGGCGCCTGCATCTGTCACCAAGCCACTCTCGATCGCCATCGAGTACCGGGGGCCGCCGCCCAGATAGGCATCCGACGGCGTGGCGACATCCAGGAACACGCTGCCCGGCTCGAGTCCGGTGATGGTGAAGCTGCCGTCGGCGCCGGTGGTGTCCGTCAGCGCGGGATCGCTCGCGATGCTCACGGTGGCGTCGGGGATGGGCGCGCCTGCGACGTCGAGCACCGAGCCGTTGATGGCGCCGAGGGTGTCGACATCCGGCACGACTGTGCTGAGCACCAGCTCGACCTCGGTGGTCGTACCCGCGGCTACGCCGACGATTTCGTCGGTCGTGTTGTATCCGTCGCAGGCCGCGAACAGCGTGTACGCGCCCACGGGAAGGTCCGTGAGTGCGAAGGTGCCATCATCACCGTAGGTCAAGTCGTCGATGACCGGCGAGGTGGTGAGGGTAGCGCTGGGAATGTTCTCGCCTTCTACGGTGACGAAGACTCCAGTGATCGTACCAAGCTCGGCCACGACAGCGCTGTCCTCTTCATCGGGGTTGCAGCACTCGTTATTGCTGTCCCCTTCATCGGGGTTGCAGCCCGTGATGGCTGAGGTGCTGCCGCAGCTCAGGAGGACGAGCAGGGCGATGCGGTGGCTGAGGCGATACTTGGTCATGGTCGCTGTCACTCCTGGCCGGGCTGGCCAGCTGATAGTGGACTGGTATTGGAAACCGAGCTTATCAAACCGCTTTTCGTGAAGTCCAATGACATCTTGGCATGTCCGTATGCGCCGGACGCACAGCGCCCGTTGAGGCGTTTCCACCCCTTCGATCCCGGAGTCGCTATGGAAACCGCCTACCTCGAGACCCTGATCGTCGTCAGTGAGTTGGGGTCGTTCTCAGCGGCCGCACGTCGTCTGCACCTCACGCAGTCCGCCTTGAGCCGTCGCGTTGCTGCACTGGAGAAGCAGCTGGGTGTGGAACTGCTGGACAGGAGCGGCCCGACCATCACCTGTTCGGAAGCCGGACGCTGTGTCGTCGACAGCGCACGCCAGATACTGAACATCGAGAAACAGCTCCCCAAGCGCATCGCGGCATTGGGGCGCGCCACCAGTGTGTCCTTGGGATGCACGCGGGGATTCGGGGCGACGTGGCTACAGGGTCTGCTGTCGCAGGTCGAAGGCTCCTGCCAGACCCGGCGCATCGTCGTCACCATGGAGGCGACACAGGATCTGCTCTCGGGTTTTCGACGCGGTCACTACGATGTTGTGTTCATGGAGCACTGCCACCTCGAGGCGTTGAGTGAGCTGCGCTGTCGTGATCTCGGGCAGGACGAGGTCGTGTTCATCTCCGTCGCGGACCATCTCGAGAACGAAAACGTCGTGGTGGACGACCTCCTGGATCAGCCGCTCTATGTCTGTCCTTCTCGCTGCTGCACGCGGCAGCTCTTGGAGAGAAATCTGGCACGCGTTGGAAAGAGCATCGAGTCGTTCCGACGGGTCGTCGAACCCGGGGATGTGAACCTGCTCCGCCGGGCCATGCTGGAGACGGGCGGCGTGACGTTCGGTTCTCGTGCGCTGTTCGAGGACGATCTGCGGGCGGGTCGAATGCGTGCGCACACCGTAGACGGGTTCGAGCACTACCGAAGGATCGGCATACTCACCCAGTCCGATGAACTCATGGACACCTGGGCTGGGTACTTCGAGACATTGACGCCTTCATGCGGTGCGCCAGGAGCACCAGACCCGGCTGATTCATAGCCCTCGCAGCCAACCGTTTGCCGGTTTTGTCCCTATCAACGGTACCTGAAGACGTGGTCTCGGTCACCGCTCCGGCCACGCAGCGAAAAGTCCTGGTTGAACCAAGAGTCAATTTCCGGGACGCCTCCGGCGACCCGGCGCGCCCATAAGGCGCGGGGAGGGAGGCGCGATAGCGGTCTGGGGGGAGGCAGCCTCCCCCCACCAACGAGCAAGGCCGGGGTTGTCGTACGGGCCTGCTGGCCCGAACGATGACCATGGCCGAAGACGCGGCGCGTCAGCGTACCCAGATGGTCGCCTCGTAGTAGGTCCCGCTGTAGATGCCGTAGTTCAGCCAGATGCCGGTCGCGCTCCAGCGTCGCACACAGGCGTGGGCGTCATCGTCGATGCCGAAGCAGAAGTGGTCGCTGGTGCAGCCGGGTGAGGTTGCGCCATCGCTGTCGTAGCAGAGGAAGCCATCCGACCAGTCCTTATCGCTGGCCATCTTCGCCAGCAGATCGTTCGAGTAGGAGCTGGGCATGTCCACGCTCCAGGTGAAGTCCTTGACGATCAGGTTGTCGGCCGTTCCGTCGGCGACGATGCGGACCTCGCCGCCGGTGGTGGAGGCCGCTTGCAGCGCCTGGATGGCAGCATCTTGCAGCTTGGCCACGGTGTCGAGGTCGGCCGTCGCCAGTTCCTCCGGGCTGACGGCCTTCGAAGTGTTGTGGGCGTTCGAGCTGCGATCGGTCTTGAGCACCAGGGTCCAGCCACCGTCGTCCGTGGCTTGATCGCAGTAGACCTCGAAGGGCTCCACCGCACCCGAGCCGTCGGGATCGATCCAGAACGCACCGCTGGCCTCGCCTTCGGTCAGCAAGGCAGCACAGCTCTCGGCTGGGCAGGCGTCCCCGCTGCCGACGACGCCTTCGTCCACCTCCCCGTCGCAGTTCGAGTCAACACCGTCACAGAGTTCCTCGGCGCCTGGGTAGACCGTGTCGTCCTGGTCGTCGCAGTCCTGATCGTCCGCGACCGCGTCCTCGGGCTGGTCACACGCCAAGCGGTCGTCCTCCGGATCGCCGAAGCCGTCTCCGTCCAGATCGCCGTACCAGCTGGTGGTACCCTCGACCGAGTCGTCCTCGTCGTCCACCGCCCCGTCGCAGTCGTTGTCCACCTGGTCACAGACCTCATCAGCGTCGGGGTTGCTACCGGGATCCGCGTCGTCACAGTCGGTGGCGTCGGCCAGGTAGCCGCTGGGGGCCGCGCACGAGGTCACGGTCTCGCTGGCGTCGCCGAAGCCGTCGGCGTCGGCGTCAGCGTACCAAATGGCAGCGTCGGTCGCGTCCTCGTCGGTGTCGCCATCGCAGTCGTCGTCGATCTCGTTGCAGCGCTCGTCAGCCTCGGGGTGCACGGCGGGGTCCTCATCGTCGCAGTCGTCTACGGTGGTCCACCCGTCCTGGTCGAGGTCCTGCGCCGCCGGGTCACCGCTGTCACTGGTGTCCACCGGGTCTTTCTCGGACTTGACGTCGCAGGCGGTGAGGGTGACAAGCAGGACGGAAAGAGCGAGGGGGCGCATGAAGGCTCCTTGGGTGGGCCCGTGACTTTTCACGGTGCGCCGGCGCTGTCAACAGCTCGAGCTACACTCGGAAGTGCAACGCGCCCACCCAACCGGAGGTCCCATGCTCACCGCTGCCATCCTCGGCCTCACCCTCGCAGCTACGACGGTCCACGCCAGCCTGGTCCACCCAGAGGCGGTCGACCAGGCCGAGGTGATGCGAGCGGCCAGCGTGATCCTGGTGGTCGAACCCGCCGACCCGCCCCTGCGGGTGGTCGACGATGGCGTGGTCCACGACGAGCCCTGCGCCTATGGCGTGAGCCGCTTCGTGGTGCGGGAGCGGGTGAAGGCGCCCGATGGCATCGCCACCGTGGGTGAGATCATGGAGATCGCCCCCGCAGACTTCGAGCTGTACTGCGCCATGAATCAGGCCTACGAGCGCGGCGATCCGGTGCCCTCCCCCATCATCCCCGAGTACCACGGTGAGCGACAGCCGCCGGCCACCGGCCTGCGCATCATCTACCTCAGCGCCAGCGGCGCGGGCCCTTGGCGCTTCGCCATCAGCAATGCTTGGGATCCTACCGACGAGCTCGAGGCTCTGAAGAAGCGGCTGGCTACGCCCACCCCGCACGTAGAGTGAGCCTGCGTCGGTGGCCTATGGCCAGACCGCTTTCGAGCGGATCACTACCATTCTCTCGGCGCTGAGGTCCCGCATGGTGTGGCCGATGCCACCCAGGCGCATGCCGGAGCTGGACCGGCCACCGAAGGGCATCCAGTCCACCCTGAAGGCGCTGTGCTGGTTGACCATCACCGCGTTGGCGTTCAGCCGGCGGGCGCACTCGAGGGCGGTGTCCAGGCTGCCGGTGAAGACCGCCGCCTGGAAGCAGAAGTCCAGCTGGTTGGCCCGTCGGATCGCGACGTCGCGATCTGTGTAGGGGTAGACCACGACCACGGGCCCGAAGACCTCGAGCCGGGAGAGCTCGACCTCGTCGGGGGGATCGAGGACCACGGTGGGGGCGTAGCCGTGCTGACCGACCCGCTCGCCACCACAGAGGATCTGGCCGCCCGCCGCCGCAGCCCGCTGAACCCAGCTGTCCACCCGCACCACCTCACGATCGAGGATCAACGGACCGACATCGGTGGTGGGGTCCAGCGGGTCACCCACCCGCAGCTGTCGCGCGGCGCTGACGAGCCCGTCGAGCACGGGCTGCAGGACGTCCTGGTGTACGAACAGACGCTGCACCGAAACGCACACCTGGCCGGCGTGGTAGAAACCGCCCTTCACGATGAGGGGCAGGGCGTCCTCGATGTCGGCGTCGGGCTCGACCAAGACCGGCGCGGCGCCGCCGTGTTCCAGGGCGCAGCCCACTCCCGGAGCGAGCTTCGAGCGCAGATACCAGCCCACGCGGCCCGACCCGATGAAGCTGAAGAACGCGATGCGGGGGTCGGTGACCAGCTTCTCGGCCACGGCGTTGTCACTGATGAGGGTCTGGGCCCAACCAGCGGGTAGGCCCGCCTCGGCCAGGATGTCCACCAAGGCCAGGGCGGACAGGGGCGTGGTGCTCGCTGGCTTGACGATCACCGGGCAGCCCGCCGCCACCGCGGTGACCACCTGGTGGACGATGAGGTTGAAGGGGTGGTTGAAGGCGCTGACCGCGGCGACCACGCCCACCGGCTCGCGGAAGGTGTAGGCCAGGTGGCCTTCGGAGGCAGCGTTGAGGCCCATGGGCACCGGCTCACCCGTCAAGCGTGCGATCTCCTCGGCGGCCCAGCGGATGCCGTCGACGGCCCGCAACAGCTCGGCGCGGGAGTCGGTGATGGGCTTGCCACCCTCGGAGGCGGCCAGCTGGGCAAGATCTTCGAGCCCCGCTTCGACGGCGGTGGCCGCGCGCAGCAGGATGCCCTTGCGCACGCTGGGGCTGAGCCAGGCATCGCGGTCGTCATGCAGCGCCCGTGCCCGCACGAGCATCGTCTCCAGCTCGGCCTCATCCTGCATGGGGAGCCGAGCGAGCGAGCGGTCGTCGAAGGGGCTGCGGACCTCGAGGGAGGGTGTCGCGGTCGTAGTCATCGAAGGCTCCAGGGGTCTAGATGAGGCAGGTCTTGGCGCTCAGTTCTTCGTGCAGCACCCGCTCGTTTTCGCTGTAGTCCACGGGCACCACCACGATGTGCACCCCGGGTGTGGCCAGGCACTCCTCGAGGGTCGGCCGCAGCGCTGCGGTGCTCTCCACCCGCACCCCATGGGCGCCGTAGGCTTCGGCGTACTTCACGAAGTCCGGGTTGTCGTACTCGAGGCCCCAGTCCTCGAAGCCCATGCCCGCCTGCTTCCAGCGGATCATGCCGTAAGCCTTGTCCTCGAGGATGAGCACCACCAGGTCGAGCTTCAGGCGAACCGCGGTCTCGAGCTCCTGTGAGTTCATCAGGAAGCCCCCGTCCCCTGCGATGGCCATCACCTTGCTTTCGGGGTGGACCAGCTTGGCCGCCATGGCCGAGGGGAGCCCGGCGCCCATGGTGGCCAGGGCGTTGTCCAGCAGGACCGTGTTGGGCTCGTAGGCGGGGTAGTTGCGGGCGAACCAGATCTTGTACATGCCGTTGTCCAGCGCGATGATGCCGTCACTGGGCATGGCGCGCCGAACATCGGCCACGATGCGCTGGGGGATCACAGGGAAGCCAGGCGCGTCGTCGTGATCGTGGATGTGCTCGAGGGTGCCCGCGCGCACCCGGAGGTAGTAGTCGAAGTCCCAGTGCGCCTGGGGGTTGATGGCGCGCACCAAGCCCCGCATGGCGTTGGACAGGCAGCCCACCACCTCGACCTGAGGGAAGTAGACGTCGTCCACCATGGCGCTGTTGCGGCTCACGTGGACCACGGTGGGGCCATCGGGGCCCATGAAGAACGGGGGCTTCTCCACCACGTCGTGGCCGATGTTGACGATGAGATCCGCCCGAGCGATGGCGCAGTGCAGGTAGTCCCCGTCGGACAGGGCTGCGGTGCCCAGGCAGAGCGGATGGCGTTCGTCCACCACGCCCTTGCCCATCTGGGTGGTGAAGAACGGGATGCCGGTGTGCTCCAAGAACTGCAGCACCGCACGGCGGGTGGCGCTCTCCCGGTTGGCGCCCGCCGCGATCAGGACCAGGGGCCGCTGCGCCTGCTCGATGGCAGCGGCGGCGTGGAGCAGGGTGGCCTCGCCCGCGTGGGGCGGCTTGGCCCAGGAGCGCTCGAAGAGCCGGAATTCGCCATGCTCGGAGGCCACGTCTTCGGGCAGCTCGAGGTGGACCGCACCGGGGCGCTCTTCCTCGGCGACCCGGAAGGCCTCGCGGACCGCGCCGGGCACGTTGTTGGCGTCCACCAGCTGACGGGCCAGCTTGGTGATGGGTCGCATCATGCCGACCACATCCAGGATCTGGAACTGGCCTTGCTTGCTGCGCTTGATGGGCTTCTGGCCGGTGATCATCATCATGGGCATCGCGCCCAGCTGCGCGTAGGCCGCGCCGGTGATCAGGTTGGTGGCCCCGGGCCCAAGGGTCGACAAGCAGACACCCGCCTCGCCCGTGAGCCGGCCCCAGGTCGCTGCCATGAATGCAGCGGCCTGTTCGTGCCGAGTGAGCACCAGCTCGATGGAGGAACCCCGGAGGGACTCCAGCAGGTCGAGGTTCTCTTCGCCAGGGATGCCGAAGATGTACTTGACACCTTCGTTCTCCAGCGCTTTCACAAACAGGTCCGAGGTCTTCATGCTGGAGCTCCGCGTTCACCGAGGGGTCGGGTCGAGACAGGCTGGACGCCGGACTCACCCACCGTGGACGAACAACATGGTCGCTTGTGACGGCTTGGGGACGGGTCCCGGGGTGTGAGGTCCAGCGCGGTATGGAGCGATACATCGCGCCGGGTGCTCAGCCGCCGGGCTCCGCGTGGATGTGGGGATGTCCGCTGACGACCGGCCCGCGGGTCCGGTGGTCGGCCGGGTGTGTGACCCACGGGTTCCGGGGGCTGTGGCGGGGACTCCGGACTCGAACCGCTAGCCCCCAGGCAGCCTCAGGGTGACCACCGGCCTCAGCTCGAGGGCAGCGCCGTGGCGCTCGGCGATGCGCTGGACCAGGGCCAGGCCCAAACCCGTGCCGGGGCTGTCTTGGCCCTTGCAGAACGGCGCCAGCACCTCGTCGCTGGGCATCCCGGGGCCGTTGTCGTGGACCTC
>Ga0307987_1002020_pt1 | contig 10807 bp, 6 predicted proteins | sample EllFjometagen181_FD_203157 | JGI IMG/M metagenome (GOLD analysis project Ga0307987, IMG submission 203157) | Marine microbial communities from Ellis Fjord, Antarctic Ocean - #181 | ecosystem: Environmental > Aquatic > Marine > Unclassified | place: Southern Ocean | collected 2014-10-08 | reverse complement strand
TCCCGATCACGCTCTCCGCGCGGAGAGCGTGATCGGGATGGCACGGGTGTCGAGCCGGTAGGCCTCCGCCAGTTGCCAATCCGTGAGCTTCCCACCATTCGCAGGCTTCCAGGCAGCACTGGCCTCAAGCGTGATCTGGCCCCCCTTTCCAGCAGCAGCCTTGACCGAGAATCGGTCGCGGAGCAAACTGGCCAACTGCTCGGCAGGAGCATGTGCCAGCGCATTCCTGACCGCGCACTGGATATCGAACGGCAGCAGCACCTGCCCGGGTTCCATCTTCAGCTGGCGGGGAAGCGGCACGATGCGGACGGTCTCGGGCGGGCGGATGGCTCGGGCCGGAATGGGCACCGTGGTGTTCCGCCCCGTCGCCGGCAGAGCCACTTGCCCGAACTGCGCGGGCACATGGAACGTGTCGCCCGGGGTGAGAGACCAGCTGCTGTTCTCCTCCACGTCGCCGACTTTGCGGCTGCGCGCCAGCTGCAGAGTCCAGACTCCTCGGGCGGGGGCAATGCCGGCCAGGGGGATGCGCATTTCGCCCGTCCATCGGCTGTCTTCACGCTGGGCTGCGCCCTGCCATTCCGGGGCCTCTGGCTTGGCGCGGCCCAGATGGCCGGTGGTCCGGGTGGAGTACCAATCCACGGCGTATCTGCCGGGGCCTGCGAGTTGGCGAGTGCCCGTGAGTTGGCCGCCGTTGGGGGTGAGCCCAAACTGAGCATAGCCGTCCTTGGCGGGGGGCATCAGAAAGACCTCGACCGTGTCGTGCGCCCAACTGGCGGGCGTGCCGACGAGCAGATCCTTCATCCGGGGTTCCGTGCACGTCCAGGCCACGAACAGCGTGCCGTCATGGACACCCAGCTGGGCCTGCACGGGCGCTTCGGGCAAGGCTCCCTTGCCGTCCAACAGGAAAAACTCGGCCACCTCGGCGGCTCCTTCCCAGGCCGGTTCGCCGGTCTTGCCGTCGATGGTCGGGGCGCTTGCCAACTGGGGCAGGCGCAAGGACGGGGGCAGGGAGACATCGCGCAGCGTCACATCGTCGAACCAGGCCTCGCTTTCGCCAATGGTGACCAGGGAGATCTTGAAGCTGCTGGCGGTCTCGCCGAGGCGGATGGTCTGACCGACGCGCTGCCACTCCGGGGCATCCCTGCCTTCGGCGATGCGATGGGTCTTGTAGGTGCCGCCGGAAAACTCGTAGAGCAGGATCAGCCACTGGCCTTTGGCCCGGACCTTGGCGGACATGGCGTAGAGATGCCCAGCGGTCGCCGGGAGTTTCTCTTGAGAGACCCGGACCCACTCCTTGGAGGCATTGGCATGCACCACGTGCTGGCAACGCGAGCCAGCCCGGTCGCTCGCGACCAGGTCCGCGCTCCCCGTCGCGCCCTGGTGGATGTCGATGGCCCAGCCATCGGCCACGCCATCGCCATTCTCGTCCGTTTCCATGGTGCCGTTCTGGACCAGCCCCGAGGCAAGCAGCAGGCACGGAAGGAAGGAAAGAAGCAGGGCAGGAAAGGTGTGGGAGCGCATGGTCGATTCTCCATCTGTGATCCACTGATGATTTGCACCCACCAACCTAGTCCGGCTCCTCATGCCACACAACCCGAACCTCATCTGCGATGCCGGCTACCGGTCCTGTCCCGATGGCCACCGTGGGCACCAACGAGAGGCGGGGAGCACGCTAGAGAATGGACTACATACGGGGAACACCACATGGGCTGGAAGCCGGCGCGCCCGGCCCCCTCGGGCGACCGTAGGGGGCTCATCGAGCCAGCGAGACTGCCTTGCCTCCAATCAGGCAGGGCCAGAGGGCTGTCGGATGGCGTCCTGGACGCGCATGGCGAGGCGGAGGGCGCGGAGGCCGGCGGTGCCGGGGACGCGGGGGGTGCGGGACTGGCCGGCGCGGCGGGCGGCGACGCAGTCGGCGAAGTCCTGCAACTCGTCGAAGAGGGGATTGCGGCGCTCGGGGGTGAGCTCGACCGTCTGGGTGCCGTCTGCATCCCAGCGAGTGAGAGTGCCCTCCTGGGTGGCGTAGCCGAGGGCGAAGTGGGCGCAGTCCTTGGCCACGAAGAGCTGCCGGGAAGGCACCGGGCTCACCCGGCTGGCCGCGACCTCGGCGATACAACCGTTGGCGAAGACGAGGCGAGCCCAGGCGATGTCTTCGCTCTCGCTGATCAGGGCCTGACCAGTGGCCTCGATCTCGACCACATCCTCGCCCACCAGAGTGAGGACCACATCGAGGTCATGGATCATCAGATCCAGGACCACGCTGACCTCGCACCCACGGGGCTTCAGGGGACGACGCTGGGGCGGATAGGGCGCAAGGCGCTCGGCGCGAACAAAGCGGGGGGCACCGGGAACCTGTGCCAACAAGGGCAGCACAGGATTGAACTCTTCCAGGTGGCCCACGGCCATAAGCAGATCCCGTTCCGCCGCCAGGGCAACCAACTGTTCGGCTTGGGGCAGGTTGTTGGTGAGGGGCTTCTCGACCAGGAGATGCCGGCCTGCCTCCAGCACCGGGCGAGCCACTTCGTGGTGCTGGTCACTGGGCACGACCACGCTCACCGCCGCGGCGGCCTGGATCACCGCCGCCGCATTGGCGAACCCATGCACACCGCACTCGGCGCAGATTCTGCTCTGCGTTTCGGGGTTGATGTCGTAGATGCCCACAAGCTCCACGCCCGTGGCGGCCTGGTAGCCCTGCACATGGCGGAATCCCAGGGAACCGGTGCCGATCACGCCGACTTTGACAGGTTGCATGGAGGCGTGTCCTTACTCGGTGATGTCGTACTGCACCACGTCGCCAGGGCGCGTGGAGGTATGGGGCCAGAGCTTGCGCCCCGGGTAGATTGAGGTGTGAATGCCGGTGTGCACGTCGTCGCCGATGATGCTCCCGAACTTGCGGCGACCGGTGTCGATCAGCGCGCCGTCGATCATGGAGCGATGGGTTTTGCCATCGTGGCGGAAGTTGGCGGTGATGGTCCCGGCCCCGAAGTTCGTGCCCTTGCCGACAATGGAATCGCCGCAGTAGCTCAAGTGTCCCATGCCGACGTCGCCCATGAGGATCGAGTTCTTGATCTCGACCGCCTGGCCAATGTGACAGCTATCGCCGATGGCGGTATTGCCGCGCAGGTAGCAGTTCGGGCCGACCTTGCAGTTGCGCCCGATCACGACATTCCCCTCGACATAGACGCCGGGCAGAATCCGCGAGCCCGCGCCAAGCACAAGCACGCCCTCCACGGTCGCGCGGTCGCTCAGTTCGCCCTCGATCACGCTCTCGGTCAGCGCCCCGACCAGCTGCTCGTTCACCCGCAGCAGATCCCAGGCATAGCGGATGCGGAAGGTATCCTCTCCCGCCTGAATCCGCGGGGCGGCCGCCGGGCGTTCGCCGTTGGCAGACACCCAGGCCATCTCCTCGCCATTGAGCACAAGGATGGCCGCCGTTTCGCGGGCCAGAGCCCGGAGGCAGGAGTCGGCAAGCCAGCAGTCCACCCGTTGGGCGAGGACCGGGCCATCGAACGCCTCGATCCGAGCGCGAATCGCGGCGCCCAGCGGGCGATTGGCCACGGGGATCACCGCGAGGGCGCGCGTACACGTCAGCGGTTCGCAGCAGAGATCCTCCCCAGGCGGCAGAAGCTTGGCGATCATGTGCCGATCTCCTCCTTGGCCACGCCAACGAGCCGCTCGGTCCAGTGGTCGGCCATGGCTTCGTCCTTGCACTCCACCAGGATGCGCAGCTTGTTCTCGGTGCCCGAGTAGCGGACCACGGTGCGCCCGGCGCTGCCAAATGCGTCCTGGCAGGCCGTGATCTCGGCCTGCAGTCCCGGCAGAGACACCAGGGGCGGCTTGGCCTGGACCCGCACCGCCACCAGACGCTGCGGATACGCGTGGATGAAGGAGGCCAGTTCGGTCAGCGTCGCCTGGCGCTTCTGCATCATGGCCAGCATGTGCAATGCCGTCACAATGCCGTCCCCGGTGGTGGTGTAGTCGCCGAAAATCACATGTCCGCTCTGCTCGCCGCCGAGGTTGAAGTGCCCCTGCCGCATGCGCTCGATCACTTGCCGGTCGCCCACGTCGGTAACTTCGACCTGGATGTCGTTCATCCGCATGGCCTCGATCAGGCCCAGATTGCTCATGGTGGTCACGACCAGTGTATCCTCGGCCAGCAGGCCAGCGCGCTTGAGGTCGAGGGCGCACATCCCCATGATGCTATCGCCATCCACGGGCTGGCCCTGGGCGTCGCAGAAAATCACCCGGTCGGCGTCGCCGTCCAGCGCGATCCCCACGTCCGCCCCGGTCTCGCGCACCAACTGCCCCAGCTTCTCCGGATACAGAGCGCCGCAGCCGTCGTTGATGTTATGGCCATCGGGGGATGTTCCCATCTTGACCACTTCGGCCCCAAGTTCGCGGAAAATCAGCGGTCCGACGAAGTGGGCAGCGCCATTTGCACAGTCCAGAACCACTTTCAGACCGGCCAGACTCTGGTTGTCGATGGTGCTTTTAGCGTACTCGATGTAGCGCCCGCGCGCATCCTCCACCAGGTAGGCCTTGCCGATCTGGTCGCTGGGGATGTGGTCGCTGGCGATCGTGGCCTCAAGCACCATCTCCTCGATGCGCCCCTCCAGCTCGTCGGAGAGCTTGTAGCCATCCGGACCGAAGATCTTGATCCCGTTGTCGTCGGCCGGGTTGTGGGAGGCGGTAAGCATGAAACCCGCCGCCGTCCCCATGGAACGGGTCAGATGCGCCACGGCGGGCGTGGGCACGGGGCCGACGAGGAAGGCATCCATGCCCATGGAGAGCAGCCCGGCGGTCACGGCCGTCTCCAGCATGTAGCCGGAAAGTCGCGTGTCCTTGCCAATGATGACGCGCTTCGATTTCGAATGCTGACCGAGAACGTATGCCGTTGTCTTGCCGACCAGCAACGCGGTCTCGGCGGTGATCGGATGGACGTTCGCGGTGCCGCGAATGCCATCGGTACCAAATAGTTTGCCCATGCAGAGGGAGATCCTGTTGTCGAAATGGGTTGCGGCCCGGGCCCAGAAATCGTGCTCGGCCTCCTGGTTCCGTAGGCAGAGGAACATATTGTGGCCCCATGCCCCACGCAACCCGCCTGGATCGGGGCCGTTTGCGTGGCCGAGCGGAGGCGCTAGGATTAGGGATTGCCCAGCCATCCTCTCCCGGAGACGAACATGTCGCGCCTTGCCCCCCTCCCCCGCCTCGCCCTGGTCATGATGCTGTCCCTGCTTCCCGCTCTGCGGGGGGCCTCGCCAGCGGAGCTGCTGGAGAGCCTGCGAGCGGCGACGGGATTCGCAGGCGGGATGGTCGTGCAGGTGGGCTGCGGCGATGGGGACCTGCTGGCGGCACTAGGCAAGCAGGAGAACGTGCTGGCTCTGGGGCTGACCGCTGATGCGGCGGCAGCGAAGCGGGCGCAGGAGCGACTGCACACGCTGGGGATGTACGGACGCATCTCCGTGCGGCACTGGAACACGTCGTTCCTGCCCTTCGTGGACAATCTGGCAAACCTGGTTCTGATCACCACGCCGAACCCCGGCGTGACTGCGGCCGAGCTGCAGCGGGTGGTTGTCCCGAACGGTGCCGTCTGCACGCTGGTTGGGGAGAAGTGGCAAGTCACGCGCAAGCCACGCCCCACCGATATCGACGACTGGACCCACTGGCTCCACGGTCCCGACGGCAATCCCGTGGCCCAGGACGACCAAGTCCAGCCCCCACGCCATCTGCAGTGGGTGGGTAGTCCGAAGTGGACTCGCCATCACGACCGCATGGCGAGCATGAGCGCGCTGGTCACGACCGGTGGGCGGATCTTCTATATCATGGACGAGGGCTCGCGCGCGATCGTGCAGTTGCCGCCGAAGTGGAAGCTCATCGCGCGGGATGCGTTCAACGGCACGATTCTGTGGAAACGGGACATTCCCACCTGGCACTTCCACCTCTGGGGGCTCAAGAGCGGGCCAGCGGACCTGGCCCAGCGCCTGGTTGCGGTGGGGAACCGGGTTTACGTGACGCTCGGGCTCGATGCCCAGGTCACCGCCCTCGATGCGGCCACTGGCAAGACCGTCCGCACCTATGCGAACACGAAAAACACCGAGTGCATCCTGGTGGACGACGGCACCGTCTATGCGGTGGCCAAACCCAGCCCCACCAAGCTCGACCCCTTCATTCCCGACCGCACCGGCACCTGGAACGACACCAGGCGGCTGGGCAAGGTGCGCGGCTGGGACGAGAAGCCGAGCATGATCCTGGCCCTCAACGCGGAGAGTGGCGCGGAGAAGTGGCGGTACGTGGGCAAGGTTGTGCCCATGTCTCTCTCCCTCGGCCCCCGCAAAGCCTACTTCCACGACGGGGGCCGGATCCTGGCCCTGAACCGGGCAACTGGCAAGAAGCTCTGGCAGTCGGAACCGGTCTCCCGCCGCAAATACATTGCGCGCCGGTACGGACCGAATCTCATCGTCCACCAGGACACGATTCTCTTCACCGGTGGCGACCGCAAGATGCGGGGCGTAGATGCGACCACCGGCAAGATTCTCTGGACCGCACCCCATCCACCGAGCGGCCATAGCTCCCAGGAAGATCTCATGGTGGTGAATGGCCTGGTCTGGGCCGCCGGCATTGCCAATGGCAAGAACGACGGCATTTGGCGCGGGCGCGATCCCCGCACCGGCGAGGTGAAAGTGGAGTTCCCTCCGGATGTGAAGACCTACTGGTTCCACCACCGCTGCCACCGCAGCAAGGCCACCAAGAACTTCCTGCTGCCCTCCCGGACTGGCATCGAGTTCGTCGATTTCCGCAAGCAAAGCTGGGACATCAACCACTGGGTTCGCGGCGGTTGCATCTATGGGATCATGCCCGCCAACGGCCTCACCTACACGCCGCCGCACAGCTGCGCCTGCTATATGGAGACCAAGCTCTTCGGCTTCAACGCCCTGGCCGGCAGCAAGCAGCGCAGTCCCTTGCCGACAGCGGCCAAACAGGCCCCCCGACTCATCAGAGGCCCCGCCTACGACACGCCAATGACGACGCCCAGTGTGGCCACCGATTGGCCCACGTACCGCCACGATCCCGTCCGCAGTGGCTCTACCACGGCCACGGTCGGCACCCAACTGGGCAAGGCCTGGGAGGTCGAGCTCAAGGGCCGGTTGACGCCCCCGGTCATCGTCGGCGACCTGGCCTGCGTGGCAGCAGTGGATGCCCACGCAGTCTATGGCCTGGACGCGAACACCGGCAAGGTGCGATGGCGCTTCACGGCGGGTGGGCGGGTGGATTCCCCGCCCACTCTGCATCGGGGCCGCGCGGTCTTTGGTGCGGCGGATGGCTGGGTCTACTGCCTGCGGGCCAGCGACGGCGCGCTCTGCTGGCGGTTCCGAGGGGCACCCGGCGACCGACTGCTCTGCGCCTACGAGCAACTGGAGTCGGCCTGGCCGGTATCCGGCAGTGTGCTGGTGCAGAACGACGCGGCCCACTTCGTGGCCGGACGCTCGGTTTTCCTGGACAAGGGCATGCGGCTGTGCCGGGTGGATGTGCAGACCGGCAGACTCCTCGGCGAGACCGTTCTCGACGAGACCATCGGCGACACGGACCGGAATCTCCAGGAACTGGTGCAGACTCTGAACATGCCGGTCGGCCTGCCGGACATCCTCTCCAGCGATGGCAAGAACCTCTACATGCGCTCCCAGCGCCTGACTCTCCAGGGCAAGATCGAGACTCCCACGCCGCAACCGACGGAGCCCGCCAAGCTGGCCGGGTCCCAGGCAGGCGACGACCGGCATCTGTTCTGCCCCAACGGCTTCCTCGACGGCGATTGGCTGCATCGCTCTTACTGGCTGTTTGGTCGCCGGTATTCCTCGGGCTGCAACTGGTACCATCGGGCCGGGCAGTTCACGCCCGCCGGGCGCATCCTCTCCTTCAACGAGACGAGCGTCTACGGCTTCGGGCGGCGGCCGGAGTACTTTGAGTGGTCGGTGCCGATGGAGTACCATGTGTTCGCCTCGGACCGCGATCCGGAACTCACCGGCCCCAAGGCCGGCATCGTCCCAGGCGCCGTTTCCGTGGCCAAGACGGAGAGCCTGAACCCGAAGGGGACCCCCCTCACCGTCTCGGCCTGGGTCCAGATCCGCAAGGACAAGGGCGCCATCCTGGCCCGCGGCGGGGCGTCCCACGGCTACGGCATCCTGATCGCCGATGCCACGCCCATCTTCGTCCTGCGGCTGAACAACGAACCAGTACGGGTGACCGGCCCCGCCCTTGAGAAGAACACCTGGGTCCATCTGGCGGGGGTCTTGGACAAGGACAAGAAGGCCCGGCTCTACGTGGATGGCAAGCAAGTAGCCGAGGCCCAAGCCCCCTCCTTCCTGACCGCCGATCCGAACGAACCGATGCAGATCGGGATCGATGCCGGCTCCCCCCTTGGCAACTACAAGAAGGGCACCCTCCTGGATGGCGTCGTGGACGAGGTGCGCATCTACCACCGGGCGCTCAGCGCCGAGGAAGTTGCCGTCCTCGCTACCTCCGCCGAGGGGCCGACGGAGGATCTGGTACTGCACTACTCCTTCGATGGAGGCAAGGCGAACGACCTGAGTGGCAAGGCCAACCATGGAACAGTGGACTGCTCCCAGACGCCGGGCCGCTTTGGCGCGGCCATGTCCTTCGGCAAACCCCTGACCGACCGCAAGGGACTTCCCATCCTGCGCCCGAAGGTGAAGTTCGCGCACCGCTGGTCGCAGATTCCGCCCATCTATGGCCGGGCACTGGTGAATGCTGCGGACGCCCTGTTCGTGGCTGGCCCCCCGGATGTGGTGGACGAGGAAGAGGCCTACCAGCGGCCGCACGATGCTGACATCAAAGAGAAGCTGGCCCGTCAGGACCGCGCCATGGCTGGCGCAGAAGGCGCGCTGATTCTCGCCCTTGCGCATGGGGATGGCCGGGAACTGGGGCGCATGGCGCTGGCCGCGCCCCCCGTCTGGGACGGCATGGCCATTCGCCAGGGCGCTCTCTTCATCAGCACGACGGATGGCAAGATCAGCTGCTGGCGCGTACGCTGAACCAGCCCGGCCTTCCCACCTGATTGGTGGCAAGAAAAACCCCTGCATCCCAGAATGGAATGCAGGGGTTTGAGGGACGATGCAGTAGAGTCTACTTGGAGGACTCGTACCACAGCTGCTCAGAAGTGCCAGCGGTGCCGTCACCGTTGGAGGTGTTCGTGCCGGTGTAGACAGCGATCTGCCGCATCCACTCCACATGACCATCGAGGAAGGTGAGGTTGGCGCCTTCGTTGTGGATGTCTTCGGGATGGTAGTAGTATTCGTACCAGGAGATCACATAGCTATTGCTGTCGCCATAGGCGATCGTCGCAGACGGCTTGGTCACTTCACCAAGTGCCCGGCTCCAGGTGTCGGAACCCAGCTCGCGCCAGTTCCAGCCGTAGTGCGTGGCCACGTTGGTCGCCGCCCCGACCCGAGTCCTGGTGCGGGAATTCGAATCGCACTTGAACACTTCTTCGCTACTACCCACATAGGGAAGGATCTTGTCGGCCCAGGACCACGTACTGGCCGTGTTCCGGTGCTGGTGGAGCTTGCCTTTGTTGTCGTCGGCGTACATGAACAGGGCCAACCCCAACTGCTTGAGATTGCCGGTGCACTTGATGGCCCGCGCCTTGGCGCGCGCCTGCTGGAGAGCCGGGAGCAGCATGGAGGCGAGAATCGCGATGATTGCGATCACCACCAGCAGTTCGATCAGGGTGAAGGGACGTTTCCTGATACTCGGTTTCATGATCATGGTCCTTATTCTATTGAAGATAACATCGAAATTAGTGAGGCCGCCGGCTCGGAAGCCACACCAGATAACACCACTTAGACAAGCAGATAACATACGTGTTCCGCAGGTTATTGTCCGCCCGTGGCTGGTCTTTAATTTCGAGTGCTTGCCGGGCAGCAGGCACCATTCAGGGGGAGCTTCCCCCCGAGTGCCTTATCCCCTTGCCCGGGAATCTGCCTCAAGCATGCAGCATCGGTGCACGGGAGGCGCCTCTGGCTTGCGGGGCTGCCGCGCCGGGAAGCTGCTTACTTCTCGCCGGCCATGGCTTCGGCGAAGTTCAGCATGTGGTCCTTGACCCGGCGGTAGCCGTTCAGGATGTTGGTGAAGGTGACCGAGGCCAGGGGCGCAACCCGCTCGTCGCCAATCCGGGTGAGGTGGGCCTCGCGGGCCGTGCGGATGTGGTGGGTGATCGCCTCGCCTTGGCTCTTGGCCTTGCTGATGATGTCGCGGTTCCGGTCACCATAGGCCTCCAGAAGCATGGCCATGTAGAACTTGGTCTCGGCGTGCAGATCAAGGATAGTCTGGCTCTCGCCGCTCTCCAGGGCCTTCCCGTCGTTGTGCAGACGCAAATGCAGCTTCAGGATGTTGCTGATGTAGTCGCTGACCGACTCCAGTTCGTCCGCCATCCGGATCTGCATGGTACCGTCGTCAGTGACCTGGTGCGTGGCCTCGTCCGCCAGCAGTTCGGTGAGGTAGTGCACGATTTCCTTCTGGATGATGTCAAGCACCTCTTCGCGGTGGAAGAGCTTCTTGATGCGGGCCTCGTGGTCGCCCTCGGGTTCGGCGAGGATCGCCTCCAGCTTGTCCATCATCTTCACGCAGCTAGCCCCCATGCGGAGGATTTCCACGCGCGACTGCTCGATGCCGATCGCCGGGGTCTCCAGCAGCCGGGCCTCGAGGCGGGTGATGTGCGGGGCTTCCTTGTGCCTCTTGTCCGGCACATACTTCTTGAGCAGCCGCGCCATGATGTGGGTGAAGGGCAGAAAGA
>Ga0307987_1002019_pt1 | contig 10812 bp, 7 predicted proteins | sample EllFjometagen181_FD_203157 | JGI IMG/M metagenome (GOLD analysis project Ga0307987, IMG submission 203157) | Marine microbial communities from Ellis Fjord, Antarctic Ocean - #181 | ecosystem: Environmental > Aquatic > Marine > Unclassified | place: Southern Ocean | collected 2014-10-08 | reverse complement strand
GGCCGGATCGGGCAGGGTGCGCGATGAGCAGCGCCAGCAAGGTCACACCGGGCCTCGACGAGCAGTCCCTGCTCACAGCTCGTGCTGAACTCGCCAGGACCCAGGGTCTGCTCTTCGTACCCCCGAGCATGATCCACACCGAGTCCGACGACTGGAGCTTCTGCGCCCCCATCGTGCTGGACTACCTGGTGGACGCCGTGCCCGAGGGGCGGATGGTCGCGGCCTACGAGCGGCGCTCCGACCTCGAGCGAGCCCGCGTGCGCCTGCCCGGCATCACCCACGGTGTGGTGGTCGCCGATGGCAATGGGCGCCTCCGGCCGGAACCGGGCGCGGAGGGGAAGACGCCACACCTGGTGCTCACCCTGCGCGAGCACCTGCACAGCCATCCCGCCCTGCTCGACCAGGTGCAGATGCTGATGCTGGACCGCCTGCCTCTCCCACGGGCCGTGCCCCCCGGATGCGGCGAGGCCGAGCCCACCAGCCACCGCGGTTTCGTGACCCACGAGCTGCCCGAAGGTGTCGCCGAGTTCGGTTCGCTGGTGGAGCTCTACCTTCAGCGCCGGGCTCCCGGTCCCTTCACGCTCGCGGTCCTCGACGCTCGGCTCACCAACCGGCCCTACGGGCGCTGGTTCCTGCGAGCCATCCCCTGGATGCCGCGGACCTACGAGGTGGCGGCCATCGAATCCCATATGCAGCCGGTCGGCTCGGTGGGCGAGGGGATCTGCCCATGAGCATGGCCCTCGACCTGGCGCTCTGCCACGAGCCTGGCCTGCTGCGCGCCAGCGCCACCCTGGCCGAGCCGATGGTGTCCCTCGAGGCCTGGGACACCGGCATGCCCGTCCTCTTCGTCGAGGAAGGCGGGGTGTGCGTCGAGCTCGAGTTCACAAGCCCCGAGTCCTTCCAGCGCTTCCAGCGGCGCATTGCCAACCTACAGCTCCCAGGAGAGCAGCGTGCCTGATCTGCTCGACCCCAACGCCATCGTCCGTGTCCAGGACCTGTCCATCGATGCGGTTCGCTTCAACAACGAGCACTCCAGGGTGCCCATCGCCTACCAAGGCTCGGTCCTGAGGCTGCTGGGGCGACAGCACCTGGCCCGAGTGAGCAAGAAGGGTACGCCTGCCTTCTCCATGGCCACCTACAAGGCCGGCACCACCCGCGGGAAACGCGGCGTGGCCAAGGTCACGGCGGTGGTGCTCGACTTCGACCACCTGCCCGGAGACATGGCCGAGGAGGTCCACCACTGCCTGGATGGCTACGCCCACGTCTCCTACACCTCCTACAGCCACCACGCCGACGGGCCGGACGACTGCTGCTTCCGGGCGATCCTGTTCTGCACCCGGGCGCTTCGCCCCAGGGAGTACGCGGCGGTGTGGCAGCACGCCAACCATCTCCTGGGCGAGCTGGCCGACACCAAGGCCTCGGACGTGTCCAGGCTCTGGTACCTGCCCTCGTGCCCTCCCGAGAGGATGGTGGTGGCTCGCATCGAGCTGGGCCAGGGGCGTCTGCTGGACGTCGAACGCATCCTCGGGGCTGCGCAGCCCAGGGCTCGCTCGGCGCGGGCGGCCGAGGCCCGTCGCGCGGTGGCGAAGGGCAAGAGCACAGGGAGACGGGCGCCCGTCACCAAGGGGGGCCGCAACGCCCACCTGACCAGCCTCGCGGGTACTATGCGCCGGCGCGACATGGACGAGGACGCCATCCTGGCTGCCCTGCAGGAAGAGAACGCGGCCCACTGCTCCCCTCCGCTGAGTGAGGATGAGCTTTATCGCATCACCGAGTCGGTCTGCTCCTACGACCCCGGCTCGCCCCTGGTTACTTCCAACCGCACGGACCTGGGCAACGCCGAGCGCCTACTCGCCTACGCGGGCCTGGACCTCCGGTACGTCTACCCCTGGGACAGCTGGCTGTGTTGGATGGGCCGGGTGTGGGAGCGCGACGTGTCGGGCGAGATCCTCCGGCGCAGCCGGGACACCGTGCGCGCCACCGCCGCCTTCGCCTCGGCCATCCCCGACAAGGAGCCACGCGAGCGGCTGTTCCGCCACGCTCTGCGCACCGAGAGCGCCGGCAAGCTGCAGGCCATGGTGGCCCTGGCCAGGCCGCTGCTGTTCATCGACCCGGCCCACCTGGACCAGCGCCCCTGGCTGTTCAACTGCGGCAACGGCACCCTGGACCTGCGGCGAGGGACGCTGCGCCAGCACCGTCGAGACGACCTGCTCACCAAGATCAGCGAGGTGCCGTACGACTCCAAGGCCACCTGCCCACGCTGGGACGCCTTTCTCGACCGGGTGATGGACGGCAACGACGAACTGATCACCTTCCTGCAGCGGGCGGTGGGCTACTCGCTGACGGGCTCTACGCGGGAGCAGGTGCTGTTCCTGCTGTGGGGCATCGGTGCCAACGGCAAGTCCACCTTTGTGGACATCGTGCGCTCCCTGGTTGGCGGCTACGCCGTGCAAGCCGAGTTCTCCACCTTCCTCAAGCAGGACAGCGACAGCGTCCGCAACGACGTGGCCCGCCTGGTGGGCTCACGCTTCGTGGCCGCGGTGGAGGCTGAGGGCGGTCGCCCCCTGGCCGAGGCCATGGTCAAACAGATGACCGGCGGGGACTTCGTCACCGCCCGCTTCTTGTTCAAGGAGTACTTCGAGTACAAGCCCACCTTCAAGGTCTGGCTGGCCGCCAACCATAAGCCCACCATCCGGGGCACCGACCACGGAATCTGGCGGCGGATCCGGCTGATCCCCTTCCTCGTTACCATCCCCGAGGACGAGCGCGACCCCGACCTGGTGCTCAAGCTCCAGGACGAACTCCCTGGCATCCTGGCCTGGGCCGTCCGTGGGTGCCTGGACTGGCAACGCGAGGGTCTGGGCCACCCCCAGGACGTGCGCGACGCCACCGAGAGCTTCCGCGACGAGATGGATGCCCTGGGCGGGCTGCTCGACGAGTGCTGCATGGTGGATCCCAGCGCCGTGGTCAGGTCCAGCGCGCTGTACCTGGCCTACAAGAGGTGGGCCGAGGACAACGGCGAGCGCGTCATGAGCAAGAAGGCCATGGCCATGCGACTCACCGAGCGGGGCTTCCAGCGCTTCAAGGGCACCAGGGGTGCTCGCTGTTGGCGCGGGCTGCGCCTGCTCGACGAGGGGGAGGGGGCATGAACGGGGCCTGCTCTGAGTGGCGGATGGCGCGTTGCGGCGCGTTTTCGTCCGAGCTGTCAGATTGCGTGCAGGGGTGCTCTCCCCCAGGGGGCATGCCCCCCGATCGAAAATCCATAAAGACCCCCCAAACGCGCCATGAAGCGCCATCCGCCACTCAGGAAGAACAGAGGAAAGAGCGGTGTGACGAAGGCGTGATGGGCGCTATCCGGCCTTTTTGGCCTGATATGGCGGCAGCCCCTGTTAGGGGCGTCCATGGTGCGGGGAGAGCGGCGGATCCGCCGACTGCACATATGTTCAATACGCGTCTGAGGGGCATGCCCCTCTGGCGCAGCTTTTTCTCGGCCCCGATTTCGACCTTCCCGCTGGTTCCAGGCTGTCGCAACACCGGGCGGCCAGCGGGGGCCCGAACCGGCGATCCGTGAGGATGCCGGGCACCTCAGGAGGGCGATGGGGCTCTCCTGGGGTGTAGGGGCCGTGGTCTGCGGAAACTCCATCCGCCGGTTCACTGTTTTGTGGTCCTGGAGTCCGTACGCCGGGGTTCAGTGGTCGAAAGGCCATGATGGTGGCACGACCAGGGCTTGGGCCGCTGGCAACCACGCGGCGGCCGCCGTGGCCCACGTCCATCACCTTCTGCCGCACTCGTTTGCATCTTCCGGTGTTCAAGTCCTCTCCACCAGGGCCGGTGATTCCCGACCTTCTCCATGGTGTACGAAGTTCTGATGAGGGACAGGGGACGCCCTGCTATCCCGACACGGCAACAAGGGGGCCGTCCTCCTCGCTACGCTCCTCCGGGCGGCCACAGGTTCAGAGCCGAAGCGGACTGTTGGACCCGATCACCTCACGCGTGTTTCACCAGATAGCGTCGGGATTGGAGGGTCGTTCACAAGGAGTTCTCATCCTTGGTGAGCTCCTGCGGAGGTGCTCAGGCCTGGTGTTGGCCGGTGGATGCCGGGGAACTGGATGGACTCCGCGATCTGACCGGGGTAGCCTTCCTTGATCGAACACGACCCTGGACCAGCTGTGCCCTCTCGAACCCTTCTCGAATCCGACTTCCCATACTTGGAGGTCTCAGAGCTCGCATCCGAAGATCGACGACTAAAGGACCCCAAGAGGTCTGCGCACCGCTGGTGGGCCCGGCGCCCGCCATCTCTCCTCAGAGCCATCCTGCTCGCGGGCGCGTCCGCCGAGGATCTCACTCACGCACAGTTCTGGGAGCGATTCGCTTCACCGGAACAGCACTTGAAGGGCTTCCTGGTTTGCGACCCATTCATGGGCGGTGGGACTACTCTTTTTGAGGCCGCACGGCTTGGAGCCGAGGTGCGCGGCGGCGACATCGATCCTCTTGCCGTTCAGATTGGGCAACACGGACTTTCGTGCCCAAGCAAGGAGTACGTGGAGTCAGTCGCAAAGCAGCTGGCACTGGAGTTGAACCGCCGCTTCACCGACCTCTATCCTTCCGCTGGGGACTGCACGCCTCTCCATTACTTCTTTCTGCATCAAGTGGAATGCCCGTGCTGCCGCGAGAATGCGCTTCTCTACAAAGACCTGATCATCGCGCGATCGCTTGGAAAGACAGGGGCCGTCGTTCGCGACGCGGCCGTTGTAGCGTTTTGTCCAGAGTGTCGAGACGTCCACGAGCTTGATGAGTCTGCCGTAAGTCTGACCTGCTGTGGCACGACTTGGAACCTTGACACAGGGACTTACACCAAGTCTCGATTCTCATGTCCGACCTGTGGCGCCAAGAGCAGCCACGCGGAGCTCAAGACCGGCATTGCAGACCGCATTCTCATCGCCATCGAGGAGACATATTTTAAAGGCCGGCGCCGCATCCGCCCCCCATACGATACTGACCTCGCCGCCATCAACCGAGCGAAGGTACTTCTTGCTGAGAGTGTAAATCGGCCGCCCATCCGCCATCTGCGATCATCGTCTCACGACGGTCGGCCCCTCAACCTTGGCATTCGTACAACGGACCAGTTGTTTACAAGCCGACAGGCGCTTGTCATGGGCCACGCATTCGCATGGATGAACTCCCAGACACTTGACGCCGATGTGAAGCGGGCCGTTTGGTTGGCGTTGTCAAACTCGCTCGGTGCAAACAACAGACTATGCGGCTACGCGCGGGACTACGGTCGTCTCGCCCCGTTATTCAACATCCGAGCCTACTCGCTCCCGGCGTTGGCTGTCGAGCTGAATCCACTCCACCCTACTGCCGGCAGAGGGACAATTGCCAGCTGCTTTAGGAGAGTCCTACGAGGAAGCACGCGAGACGTCCTACGAGTGGTCTGGCGGAGTTCAGTGCAGCGTAAACGCATAGCCTTCAACCATTGTCCGGGCGGCGTAGATATCAGGGCCCGCGGGGCTAGTGACGCCTCATACGAGGAGGGGAAGCGCGTGCACCTCTGTGTGTTTGACCCGCCATACTTCAACTACATCGATTACGATCATATGTCGGACTTCTACCGCGCCTGGCTTTCGGAGCCTGAGTTGGCCTCAATTCCGCTCCATCCTTCCGGTACTGACAAGGTTGAGTCATTTGCAGCGGCGTTCGCGGCGGCTCTTTCCCGTCAAGTCGGTCGGCTACGGCACGACGGCATCTTCGCATTCACTTACCACAGCGCCCAGAACGACGCGTGGCGCGCCGTCGGTCAAGCCTTGGACAGGGCCGATGTAGCCGTCACAGCCGCTTGGCCGGTTCGTGCCGACCCGCGAATGGGACAGCATGCCCACGCCGGCAACTGCGAATGGGACCTGGTGATCGTCGGAAGGCACTGGTCGAAGTGCGTCCGTGCACCGTCAACGCCTCACGTCGAGCACACGTTGGCCAACGTGGAGGCGCGCTTCCACCTTTCGGACGCCGACCTCCGCAACCTCCGGCTGGGTCTCCAGATGGCAGCAGCACGATATGCTGCCCCAGCACCCGCTGAAGGTCATCGACGAAAACATGCAAGCGCAGGAATGTAGATGACTGACACCGCCGCCACGTACATCGACAAGCAGCTTGAAGGCCGAGAGGAGCGCAAGGAAGTCGCGCGCGTGCCGCTCCGCGGCAATACGCTCGATCTCGAAGTGATCGAAATTCCGATCCATCTCCTCAGTTACAATCCGAATCTTGGCCGGATCATCCTGGAGCGATTCGGACGCAAGGAGCTCAGGAGCAGCGATCTGGATGTTCAGCAAGCAGCAATCCAGGACTGCATCCGCAGCGAGAGGGAGTTCGCGAAGTTCAAGAAGCGGATTCAAGTCGAGGGCCAGCTGGACGAGGGCATCTGCACGCGCGATGGGACGCTTATCAACGGAAACCGCAGATTGACCGCCCTGCGCGAGCTCCACAATGAGCAGCCCGACGGCACCTTCAAGCATATGCGAGTCGCGGTCCTGCCGACTCAGATGGACACGCTCGACCTCTACGTGCTTGAGGTTCGTCTTCAGATGACGCCCGAGACGCGGCGGCGCTACGGGCCGATTACCACTCTGGCGCAGATCCGAAAAGGCATCAAGACCTTGAAACTGTCCGTTGGCGAGGTCGCCAACGCGATGAACAAGACCGAGGCAGAGATCAACCAGGAGACGACCATCCTCGGCTTTGTCGACGAGTATCTGGCATTCATTGGCACGCCGAAGCAGTACAAACAGCTGGAGTCAGGCAAGGGCAAGTACCAGCACTTCAAGGAGTTCTACGAACTCTACAAAAAGCACGGCTCGCGCAAGTATTGGGACGCCTTCAAGCAGCATGTCTTCGTGCTGATCCAGGGTGGCTCCACATTTGCCGAACTGCGAAAGATGAAGTCATGGACGGACGCCGACATGGCGGTGTTCGGAGCTGAACTCAACAGCGAGGATGGCGCGGATGCTGAGCCCGAGGACCAGCCGGCCCCTGGAGCCGAGGGGGACAACGCCGACGGGGATCCCCTCATCGAGTTGGCGGGCGATCTTGACGCCATTGAAGCGACGACCGATCCAGAGGCTCAGAAGGCAGCCGAGGCGATTCCCGCCCCAGCCCCGCCCGAAAAGGGCAAAGGCGGAACTTCGGCGGAGCAATCAGCAACGACCACGGCGGCATTCAAATCCGTGAACGACAAGATCGCGGTGATGAAGGCCAAGAAGCGGCCTCTTGACCTGCTCAAACGGGCACTGACCGCGCTTGACGGGATCGATTTCCCGGCCGGATCCGATTTGGATGCCGCCGATCGCGCAGTCGAGTCCATCGCGAAGCGGCTGGCAGCGGTGAAACAGAAGCTCGAGGCCGCGAAGGACGAGTAGGCCTGATGGCTACCATCAATATCACCAGCGCATTTCGTAGGTTCGACGTCGTTATCACCGGCGAGGACCAGGCGGCGTTTGTTACGCGCCGCATCGTTGAAGAGCACGCGCAGAGGTCGGAGCAGCTTGCCGAGGACTCCATCAAGTTCGAGGTGCCGCTCGGCGAAATCCGAGCGGTCCTCGCCGGCCTCGCATCGAAGGCGCGGCTGTTCAACATCCGGATGACGCGGGACGAAGAGGCCAACCGCGAGCTGCGGGAGCTTGTTGCGGAGACCAAGAAGCTCAAGGCTGCCTTCACGGGGACAGTTGACACCGCCGATCCGACTCTTGAGCCGGGGTTTCACCGCGTTCCACGCCCGCACCAAGCATTGTCCATTGCCCGGCTCCATGCGCTTCCTCACGGCGCTAACTTTTCCGTTCCCGGGGCCGGCAAAACCACCGTCACACTGGCGTTGTTCTCAGCCATGCGCCTCCTTGGCGTTGTCGACAATCTGTTAGTACTTTGTCCCCGCAACGCCTTTCGGCCTTGGGAAGAAGAGGCGGCGGAGTGCTTTGCGAACCCTCCGCGTATCGTTCGCCTCACGGACGGGACTGCGCGGATTGCCCAACTCCTCGCGGCGGACGAGGGCGAGATCTACCTGGTCTCGTACCAGCAGGCGTACTTCGCGTACGACGAACTGCATCGATGGATGGCCAACCACCCTAGGGTCCATCTCGTTCTCGACGAGTCCCACAAGATCAAGAACCCCAAGCGGGGTGCGTGGGCACAGGCGGCGCTTGGTCTCGCTCCTCTCGCAAGGCGGCGCGACATTCTGTCCGGAACACCGGCGCCGCACAGTCTTGCGGACCTTGAGACGCAGATCGAGTTCCTATGGCCCTTCCAACAGCTGCTGCCGGACCGGAGAGGAATGGCATCCCGCGAGGCCGAGGTCGCCCGTCGCATCCGTCCGCTCTACGTTCGGACGACAAAGTCAGACCTGGAGCTGCCAAAGCCGGAAATCAGCGTCATACGGGTACCGATGCCGCCGATCCAGGCTGAGCTCTATCGGTTCGTGGCCACGCAAGTTGCATCAGGGGAGTTGGAACAGCTGTCGCCAGACCGCCGACAAGCGCTGAAGCGCCATGTGGTGCGCCTGCTCCAGGTGGCTTCCAACCCTGCCCTGGTCTTGTCTGACGCTTCAGAGTTTGGGCTTCCGCCGCTGGACTTCGAGGAGGCTTCCGATCTTGAAGATCTACTGACCCGTTATCAGATGTTTGAGGTCCCGAAGAAGCTCGTGTACGCGGCAGATCGAGTGAAGGAGCGCGCCCAGCGCGGCAAGAAGACGATCATCTGGAGCTCGTTCGTTCAGAATCTGGAGATGATCCGGGCGCTACTGAAGCCCTTCGGCCCCGTAGTCATTCACGGAGGTGTACCGACAGCTCGAGACGGCGAGGATCTGGTCGAGGGCAGCCGCGAGGCTTTGATCGACCGGTTCAAGACCAACGCGGAGTGCGCGGTGCTCATCGCAAACCCGGCCGCCTGCTCGGAGTCGATCAGTCTCCACAAGGTCTGTGGCCTCGCCATCTACGTCGATAGGACCTTCAACGCCGCAGCGTTCATGCAGTCCATGGACCGCATCCACCGCCTTGGTTTGCCCGCGAATGCCAAGGTCGCCTACGAGCTCCTCGTTTCGCCTGGGACCATCGATGAGGTCGTGGATGCCAGCCTCACTTCGAAGCTGCAGAGACTCGGCCGGCTTCTCGACGACTCCGAACTGGCGGCTCTCAGTTTGGAGGTCGATGACGCCCAGCCCGCCCTTGGGCTGACCGATGACGACGCGAGGAAGGTCCTGAGCTTCCTTGCCGAGCTCCGAGAATGAAGCCCGCCGGGAGCGCTCACGTGGCGGGCATCGCCGCCATACTCGCCACCGTGGAACGACGACCGCCGATGTCGTCCGATGTACTACTACAGACCTGCGGGCAGTACACGCTTGTCGGAGGAAGCCTGCCTTGGGAGCAGGCCTTTCACTACGCCCGGAAGCTCAAGCTCATCCAAGACTCCGAGCATGTGCTACTAACTGAGCTAGGGACCGGCCTGCTGAGCATGGTCAATGCGCACATGCAGCCCGAAGATGAGTTTTTGCAGCTGATTGCGCTGACTTTCATGGCACGAACGCCAGCATCTCGTGTCTCTCTCGCGTCCGTAGGCGTGCACGGCGGCCAGCTTCGAGATCCATTTGCAAAAGCCTATCCCACGTTAGACGCTTTGCGCAAAAACGGACTCGTTCGCGAAGGAAAGGACGGCGACTGGGAGCTGATCGGCTCACCCCTAGACCCGGCTCTCGTGGGACTTGCGTTGTCGGGCCGACCGAGCAGTGAAAGGGCCAGGCAAACTGGGGATCTCGGAGAAGCGCTCACTATGCTCCACCTACGCAAGCAGGGAAAGACAGCGCTGCAGGTCTCAGTGCTTTCCGACCACTTCGGGTTCGACATCTTAGCAATCGATGAGACAGGGACTGGCATTGAGGCCAAGGCAACGACCGGCACTCACCCAAGATTCCATGTGTCCGAGCACGAGCTACACGTCGCGAAGGCTCTTCGCACTCAGTACCGGATCGTGGTCTGGGCACTAGTTCGCCTCGACGAATCGGTCGAGGACAACTACGAGCGCTTGGTTGCGCTGGGCTACCCGATTGTGCTGGAGGACCCACACGGTATCGCTGAAGCCGCCCAGCCAGGAATCCTGACTGGCATGCAGGTTGCGGGCGGCCAGGTGACGGCCAAGGGGCTGACCTGGACGGCGGCTCTGCCAGACCCGCCTGTCACCGTGGCGGGAGATGGAGAATCCTGACATTCCCTCCCATAGGGCGCGAGCGACTCAAGGAGCATACCGATGGTTCCATCCTTCTGCAGCCAACTCGGGCCCTAGCCCAAGGTGTGCCTGAGGCGGCATAGCGCTGGGAGCAGCGGCGTCCAGACCGACGAAAGCCGTGACGTAGGACGAAGAGCGCCTCGGTCGGCTGGCGAAGACGAATCTCTCCCTTTCCCCCTTGGCGGTGGTCCGCGAAGCAGCGCTGGTCGGATCAGGCCGCGGACGGCGGGGGCAAAACAATCGGAGGTCGCTCAAGCTCTGAGACCCGCCTCCATCTGTGGGCTCGCGGTTCGCTGACGACGGCCGGGGTGTCCACGCCCAGAGCCACGACCAAGGTGTGGTCCACAACCACTCAGCTCGCAGACCCGCGCTCAGCCCGCTCGAGGCCGGTCCACAACCCCGCCCCGCGAGTTGGTCCGAATCCACCTGGATTCGCTCGTAGGGACCCCGCGCCGAGGTCCAGACTCGCAGGGGTCCCGAAGATCTGCGAACTGTCGAAAGTTCGACGATCCGTTCGACACTTCGACGCTCTGGCGGCCGAAAACAGGC
>Ga0307987_1002018_pt1 | contig 10812 bp, 10 predicted proteins | sample EllFjometagen181_FD_203157 | JGI IMG/M metagenome (GOLD analysis project Ga0307987, IMG submission 203157) | Marine microbial communities from Ellis Fjord, Antarctic Ocean - #181 | ecosystem: Environmental > Aquatic > Marine > Unclassified | place: Southern Ocean | collected 2014-10-08 | reverse complement strand
CCGCTTCGATAACACCTGTTGCAGCAATATTGCCGGGGTCTGTTTTTAAGAGTTTTTTTGCAAAACAAACGGCAAAACAAAGACCGCCGCTTTGGCCTGTAAGGCTTGTGTCCAGCCTGATTCTTTCGGAAAGGTCAAATCCGGCAATTATAGGCCCTTTGTGTTCATATAAACCTCTTTGTTCCGCACATGTAAATACTGCATGGGAAGCCTTCCTGGCTGCAATGGTAAAATCACCTTCAGGCTCAGTAAAAAGATATGCATCGACAGGTTTGGGATTACCCTTGGGGGCAGTGTGCAGAGAACAGTCTACTGAATAATAGCTTCCGTCTTCAAACACCAGCCAGGTTTTACTCATTTTCATCCTTGTCAGAAGTGTCGCTTAGAACAATGGTCCATTTAGAAAGATTCAAGGTGTCAAGATGCTCAATTTTAGATGCGGCCCGGCCATGTTTTATGATATTTTTTAACACGATTTGGCCTTTGGCATCCATGATACTTGCTTCCATACCATCATATGATGTTTTTTCATCAATTGTTTCCAATACTGCCATACCGTTTCCAGGGCTGTCAATTTCCGGGAAAATCCCCAGCATGAATTTTTTGCAATCACTTTTAATATATACAGGTTCTGTAAAACCTGTTGAGGCAGCTTTTAGAAATCCACAGCTTATAAGAGTGTGCCCTTCCTCATAATCATCAGCTGTTAAAGGTTCTGTCACTTGGCAAAATGCCTCCCAATTGTCGAGACAGTGGGGGCACAAGGACAGATGTTCAATTTCATATTCTTTGGCATTCTTCAAGCCGTCAGTTAAAGAAAGCTGATATAACCGCTGCATTGAAAGATGGTCCTGCTCAAAGGCAGAATACTCTTTCCAAATTTCAAATGCCTGTTTAGTGTTTATTTTTTTATTCATAAATGACTCCATCTGCTTTTAAGTTAAATCCCAACCATTTTTTTCAAGGCATGTTTTCATGCTTTCTTTAGCACTGATCTGTTTTTGTCTTACTTTTTCTATAGACCAGCCAAGTTTTAGAGCTACTTGCCGTAACTTCTTGTTTTTTAATTCCCTGGCAACGAGAACAAGCCTTTCCTTTGCATCAGTCAGGGCTTCAAGGCAGTGCTGCATTATATTAGCCAGGTCTCTATCCAGAACATTTTTTTCCGCATTGTCTCCTGGATTGTTATCAGTGAGCTCGTTGAACCCGGGATCGGCATCAATAGAAAAAACCTGGTTAAAGAGGTTCTCTACTTTAAGAACCTTTTTTACCTCCCAGCCGAGTTTTTGTGCAAGCTCCTCCGAATTTGGTATTTCTCCTTGGTCGAGAAACTCATTTTTTGCTTTTACCAGTAGGTTGAACAGTTTGCGCTTTTCCTGGGGGAGTCTTACATGGGGGCTTTTTCTTATGGCATCTATAATCTCTCCCTGGATTCGTATGCCCGCATATGCATTAAATGGGACATTCATTTTAATGTCAAATTTCTCTTCTGCAGTAAGAAGTCCAATAATTCCATAATGAAAAAGGTCCTCTCTGGTAAAATATCCTGATTCTCCTCTTGGGCAGTATTGTTTGAAAATCTTTGAAACTATTCTTTTTACAAGCAGTTCCTGTTCATTATCCAATTTGCAATCCCTTTATTTATATAAATCGAAGATATTGATGTCTTTTCTATAAAAAACTTGTATTTAATCAGAACCCATTATAATGATTCACTATCAATGCAGGGTTTTTAGCATTCATAGTCACATGAAAATAGATTTGTCAAACCGGATTATTTAAACCAGGATCTGCAAAAGGAAACTGAACATGAGAAACTCATTTGTGCTGGTGTGCTTGTCAATGCTATTTTTTACCTCCTGTGTTTCAACACAAACGCATGTTGTGGGGCAAGGGTCTTCTTTATCGTCTGTATCAAAAAAAATAGCTTATAAAATCAAAACTAAATATGATATTTCATCAAGAAGCGTCCAGGTGAGCCCAAACAGTTTCTGGGAGAGGAATACCAAGATTAACCTGCCATTTTCAACCGTTCTTTGCGATACGCTTTCATCTGAGCTGTCCAAACTGGGGGCAAATATAACTCTCCAGGAAACCGATACAAAGCCTTTAATTCTAATCGGTTCCTATCAGGTTGCAAAAAATGATGTTTTGATCACGGTAAAACTCAGGGTTATGGGTGATTCTTCAAGCACAGATCTTGTGGTTATCCAGGACAGGATTAGTAAAGACAATATGGAACCAAGGTGGCTTGAACCTGAATTTGGACGCATGGCAAGAACCCTTGTCAGACTTCTTGAGTCCGATTATACAGGCATGAGTTCCCTAAAAGTTAAAACAACTGAATTTAAACCGGGCATATCTTCTCAACCCGAACTTGTTTTGGGGGGTGAGTTTGAAAAATATATTAAAGATGCCCTTGCCTCATCTTCTGTTTTCCAGGCTGCTGGAGATTCATTTTCACAAGCAAATGCATTCTTAAAAGGTGATTATGCAAAAATGGGATCTAAAATGGTCTTTCATGCATCCATTGTCGATAAAAAAAATAATACGAATTTAGCCGGGGCTTCTTTTGAAACAAAACTTGATGATATCCCCCGAGACCTTTTTACATCAAGAATTCAATCCCTTGATGATCTTGCTGATAAAATAGCCAGTACCATAATAGAAAAATATGTAAAAAGCCCGGAATTTAAAAAAGAACCTATTCTTGTTTATATCAGCAAAAAAAGTTTTCATGATGCTTCTTTAAAGGCAGTGGTTCCTTTAAGTCTAAGGCTTGCGGAAAAATTCAAAGATATATTTTCTCAGAATCAGTTTTTTGTTGTAACGGATAACCCTTCTGCTGCCTCTGAACTTGTTTTGTCAGGAAAGATGTTTAGGGAGAATAACTCCCTTGTTGTGACTGCCAATCTTGATAAAATCGTACAAATCAAAAAAGGGTTGCACTTAAAAACCATTGCCTTTGATCAGGAAAAAATAAGTAAAAGTTACTGCCAGGACCAATGGTTTGATGTCGATCTGAACGGCAAGACTGATTTCTTGATGCAGAGCCTTGAAAAAAAGAGCATGTCATTTGTTCCCATGGACACAGGATCGGACAAAAGGGCGGAAATTGTTATAAACCGGTTCAAATACCAGAATTCAAAACATTATACAAAGTTCAGTGATTACCTGGATGGGTATATCCTGGATTACTTTGCCACTTCAAGATATTTTTCACCGGTTAAGAATGTTCAAACACGCCTTGCTGCAATCAAAACAACCGGGACAAGAAGTATTGTAACTACGAAGAAAACAGAAGCCACCGTTGCTGCCCTTGCAAACGCATCCTATTATATTGAAGGAAGTTTCTGGCCTAATAACAACGGTGACGTTGAAATTAAAGCAGTCCTTTCGTCTGTAAAGGGTCAGATACTTGCATCTGAGCATATCAATATCATGGGTTCAAAAATTGACTCCCAATGGCTTGAGTTGCAGAAAAATGATAACTTTGCAAAAGACCTGGATCTATTGTCAAACAGTGATTCAAAACTTTCTATAGAACTTTTGACCCAGAAGGGAAGAAATAACCTGTCCTTTCAGAAAGGGGAAGAAATCATCTTTTTGGCAAAGGCTAATAAAAATGTATATTTAAAAATGTTCACAGCAGATGCAGATAATGCAATTTTCAGAATATACCCCAATGATTTTTCTGCAAATAACCAGATGATCAGGGCGGGTGAAGTGACTTCCATTCCCGGTAATAATTATTCAAGTGACTTTGCATTCCAGGTTCAAGGGAAAACAGGCAATGAAATGGTTTTTGCCTTTGCTTCGGACAAACCACTTCCTGATCTGCCGGGCAGTTCTGATACAGGGTTTTACGGCATGACCCAGGTGAATCTTGATATTAAAGAGATAAAGCAATGGTTTTCCAACTATGCCCTGCAAAGGGGGATATTTCTTTCATGGGATTCTTTGCCCATTAGAACTTTTTAAAAAATTGTAATTTCTTTGAGTATTTTGGAACCGAAAGCGTCATATTGAAACAGGCAAAATAATTTTGAAAACTAAAATATTACTTCGATATAGATAAATGACGACTTAAAATTATGTACATGTTCAGAGGGGGGTTGATGACTATGACATTATTAAATCCAAGATAAGTCAGGGTCTTGTCCTTTAAAATGTGAATCTATATATTCGGGCTTGGTTTTAACGTCGCCCACTTTGGGTCGGTATTTTCAGAAACTGAAACTAAATGTTGTAATCACAGACACATAAAGGTGATGCAACAAAAGATTTCGGATAGGTGGGCCATCTTAAAACCAAGCCCGAAAGTTTGATGAGAACAATCAAAAAATAGTGCCTTAGATGTTTTATTTTTATCCTATCCTAATCCTAATCCTAATCCTAATCCTAAAACAATATTAGAAAAATTAATTTTCCCTTCGATTACAAGTTTATAACAAGAACAGAAAATAAACTTTAAAGGAGGAAGAATGAATTTTTTTAAGCACAAAATTAGAATAGTATTATGCTGCCTGTTCCTTTTTTTTATTGCCCAGGGGTGTGTGGCGAAAAAAGAAACAGTAAAGCTTTTCCCAGAGATTCAAGGGCCTATCGCCTGTAGTGATATGCTTTTAATGGAGACCACTTCAATACCATACGATGACTTTGCCCTGGTTCTGGACAGTTCCTATTCCAGTATTGAGTTTGACGGGTGCTGGAAGCCATTGATGAAAAAAGCACTTGAAGAGGGTAGACCCATTCCCATGAAACATCTTGCAAAAGCGGTCAATGTGTTTAACCGCAATGACAGCAAAGATACTTTTTCCCTTGCCGTGTATATGTATTTTAAAGAAATTATAAACGGCAATGGGTCTTACCGGGACAAGGAAAAAAAGTTGCTGGTCCAATACTTAAGCTTTGCGATTAACAATGCCCAGTCAAAACAAGATGAAAAGCTTGAAAAGGCAAAACTGGTCTGTTCAAGGCTTGATCCCGTTCTCTATGGAAAACTTTTCAGGTAAACCAATGAATATGGAGGGAAAAACAATGATACCAGACCGGATGATAAATGTAATCTTAGGCCTTCTTGCAGTCACGGGCGTTCTTTTGTGTCAATTCTGTGTGATTGCCTATGCTTCTACAGGGGATATGAACGCAGACAGGGCAGTTGAAATTGCCAAACGATCGAGGGACAGGATTGAAAACAGCGGAAGCCTTTTAAAGCAGTCTTCTAAGAAAATGTTTTCAGAATTTGCAACACGGACAGGTGAGCTCCAGAAATTTCTGGATACAAGACAACGGCTTGAAAAGGCAGGGATGCTTTCAAAGGATGATCCTCTGGGGAAATCAAGGCGGGCCAATATCAATGCAAGGATTATCCTTGAGGTTGGTAAGTTAAAAGGGGTTTGCGATGATAACCTTGATTCGCTTTTAATGTCCCTTGATGTTTTTGACAGGGCCATTGCAGATTCCATAGTGGATACCCAGGCAACCCGGTCCATAAATTCCAATTATGAGCTGATCTTAAACAACTATAAGCAAAAAGAGCAGGAACGGTTTATCGAGGCGGCAGCAAAGGCAGAAGAACTTCTTGAACAAATTAGGAGCATCCAAGATCCGGCAACAAAAAAAAGACTGATTGCCAAGTACAGCAGGGTCAAAAAAAGGCTTAGCCAGATAAAGCAAAGGAGAATCCTTTATGAATCAAGGCTTAAGGTCGCTTCCATGAACCAGAAAATTTCAGGGATGATACGACAGAAAATCAGACAGGAAGGAAGTGATGTACCTTCAAAATTTCGCAATGTCATGTCCGGACTTTATACGTCTTTTGCCAAGGTGGTACCGGTAGCGGAGACCGGGGGCACAGGGTTTGCCGATTCCCTTGGAAATTTCGGGTTTTCAAATATTGCTGAACTTTCCAACACCCTTGATATTGTCGAGGCTTCCACCCAGAAGTTGAATAAGGTGCTGGACCAGATGGTGGAAGATGTGATCGGCGGGCTTGATGATATCCAGATTATTGATGACGCAAGTGTAAAATCAGGTTCCATCAGTTTTGAAAAAGAGATGGAGTTTATCGGCAAAGAACGGGCAGCCTGGACACAAGGATAGGGAGAATAAGATGAAAAAATATAAAATGATAAAAAGCATGGTTTATACGATTTTCTTTTTACTACTGGTTGCAGGCAATTGTTTTTCAGATTCCCTCTTTAAGGAATATACTGAAAAATCAAGACAGGAACTTATGGATGAGACTGAAGCCATGTCTAAAGAAATAAAGAATAAATTCAACCAGAAATCAATGGAAACCGCACAACAGAAGATTGATTATTATGATTATTTTTCAAACTTGAAAAAACTGGTTCTTTATGGTGGCAAGCTTGCAACCTATGCTGAATATGACCAGGATTTAAAGTTTGCAAAGGACAATGAGCTGTTCAAGGGACTTCCCATAGACCGGGAAGAAAAAGCTGAGTTTACAACACGGTTTGTGAATGAAAAATATGACAAGATGCAGCACAATGTTAGAGACGAAATCGAAACCTATGAAGATCTTATCCAGATCAGTCTTGATTCCTGTGAGTTATTGTCTTCAAATGATTTGAGCGGGTTTGTTTCATCCCAGGGTCCAAGACTAAGAATTCAACTATATCTTGAAAACAGCAAAGATTTTAAACTCTATCTTGGGAAAAGAGGCAGGTTTTCCAAAGCATGGCCCACACTAGAATTAAGAATCAAAAAACAGATTTCTATTTGGAATGAAAAAGGCCTGGACCCAGAAGATCCCATAATTGACCGTAAAATTACGGAGGCAATCAGCAATGAAGGCTCTGTTTAAACACAGCAGCGGAAGGCTGAAAACTTCAAGAATTGCTTTCCTTGTCTTTTTCGTCCTGCTGGTTTGCCTGTCATTTGCCTATAAAATGGGCAAATCAGCTGACAAGGTCTTAGTAAAAATCGAACATGTGTTTGAAGCTGAAAAAAAAGAAGAAAAGCTAAAAGAACCGATTGCCGGGGTTAACAAAACTTTGGAATACCCGGTTCCCGATGAAAAGTCTGAGATAAAACAGGAATCCCAAAAAATATCTCACGCTGAACCGAAAGAAAAACCGGCTCCAATGAAAGCGGGGAAACAGGCTCCAGTAAGAGTTGCGCAACCGGTTGAATATAAGGTTGACAATTCTGTTCAGAAACCAGGCTCAAAGATAAAAACAGAACCGAAAGCAAAACCCCAATCTGAAAAAAAGCCTGTGCCAAAGATAATAGCTGAACATATGGCTAACCATACTCCTGTTGAAAACCAGGCTTTTGAAAAGGTGGACAATAATAAACCTAAAACACCTGAAAAGGATCAGGTCAGGTTTACTATGGCGCAGGCTCTGAAAGTAGATTTAAATAAAGAAAGTATGAAAACAAAGAATGAAAAGCAAGAAACCTTAAAACTGTCTTCCAAGGAATATTTTGAAGTTTACAAGCAATGGCAGGAACAAGGGGGGACCCTGGACAAGGAAAAAGCATTGGTGAGCTTGAGAATACTTAATCTTGAAAATGTATATGACCTTTTTCAGATGAAAGCTGTGGTCATAAAAGAGGGGGTGCCCCATACTGATCTTGAGGATAATTCAAGAGTTGCCAATGCCTCTTTATCCGAGTTTTCCTCCACCTGTTTTGTTGTGAGCAATCCCTGGGGGAAATGGGGGCATGCCTTGAAAGAGGCAGGTTTCAGAGAGAAGGATAATATTGAAGTCTGGTACTATACCTATGAATTTGTGAGAAATTCGATCTATGCGAGGGCTTTAAAGGCTTTTGAATGGAGTGTTGAAAAGCAGAACCTGCCAAAGGATACTGATCCTTCAACGGCGGATGTGCTTGGTACTGTATATGCCGTGAACAAGGATGGTGGAGGGTCTTTCGGGGTCTTTGTTCCCAAGCGGATTGATTTTAAATCAAAGCTTTCGGTGGATATAGATCCCTTGGCATGTTTTAAAGGGCAAAAAGATATTGAAGCCTTGAACCGGGCAGGACTTTTATAACTTATCGTATAGGATTGGGGAGGGATGCATGGATTTTGTCAGGTGGTTTCTTGAAAATTTCGGGATATTTTTTGGGTCTGTATTTCTTGTTTACCTTTTTCTCATGATAAGAAGGATTATCGTTCTTTATGATTACTTAAGGTATGTTCCAAAGGGTGAAGAAGAGACAGTCCTTGAAAAAGAAAATTTTAAAGCCTTTTCATTCTTAGGTTCCTTATTTCAAAGACTTGAGAAATCGTCAAAAAATAAAGAAACCTATCACCAGTTTGTTGTAGATGCCATTTGGGCAGAGCTTGACTGCAGGATATCTGTCCATTTCCAGGCAATATCAGGATATGTAAGCACGCTTGTACTCATAGGCTTTGCAGGAACAATATTCGGTTCCATTGGTGCATTCAATGAAATGTTCCAGGGGCTTGCAAGCGGCAGGGCTGCAGCAGAGGTTTTTGCAGCATCTTGGAACAACGGACTGTCTACCGCACTTTATACATCATTGGGAGCGGCAGCCATCGGCGGGGTCGTGCTGACACTCATCGGGTCAAGATTTTTACTAACAAGGGCAAAAAGGCTTGAAGCAATGATCAGTCTTAGAATCTGTCAGATTATTGGAGGGGAAGAATAATGGGAAGGAGACAAAGACAGGGTATTTCAACATCCCTTGCAGCAGGAGATCCAGGTAAAGACCTTTTTGCATATCTTTTTCTTCTAATTATGGTTTTTTCGTTTATGCTTCTCATGTCCTTTGAGCAGGCAGGTTCTGCCCAAAAAGCGCCAGACCAGGAAAAGAATGGGAAATCAACTTTAACCACACTTTCCAAAGAAAATATTGCAAGTCTGGAAGAAATAGACTCAAAAATATTTTTAAGGTTTGGAAAAGAATTGTATGACCCTGAAAATGATTTTGAAAGGCTTTTGCAGGATAAGAAAATAGTGACGGTCAAGAAAGACAGCAAGCAAGAGCAACAGTTTTTATATATTGAAAAGAAAAACCAGGAAGATATTTCACTATTTGAATATCTTGAAACCTTTAAAAAATTATCTCAGAAAAATGTTTCAATCGCCTTTGCGAAAGAGGTCCGATGAAAAAGATACTGATTTATACAATGTTATTTTTAGTGATCTTTTTTTGTGCATCCCATGCCTCAGAAGATCCCTGGTCCCAATTGAGAAAGCAATATGAAAACGAAGAGATTGTTGTTGCCAAAGAAAAAGAAAAAAAAGATCCCTGGAAGCTTTTAAGGGCTGTTTATCTACCATTTTCACTGTCTGAAGAAAATGAGGCCGCGACTCATCCTAAAGAGGCAAATAGTTTTGCAGAGAAGTTCAACTCAAGGCTTGAGCAATATGACATCATCATAAAAAAGGCTTCAAACAGGTTTAATATTCCCCAGGAGGTCATTAAGGCTGTGATCATGGCAGAATCGGGCGGGGATACTTATGCAAAGGCAAATACCTCATCTGCAAAAGGATTGATGCAGACCATTAATTCGACTTTTTCAATGGCGAGAAAGGGTCTTGGAAAAAACGGCCTGAAAATATCTGATGATCCGTTTGACCCTGAATCGTCTATAATGGCAGGGTCCTGGTATCTTAACAGGATGTATGAAAAATGTATCAGGGATAATAAAATCAGGGATGGAAAAAATATTTTAAATAACCGCAAAGATATTTCATCATGGAGGTATCCGCTTGAGTATTACTATGCAGGACCTTTGCACGGTGCAAAAGAAAAAAATAAAATATATGTTTTTTCTAATGGAGAAAAACGCATGATCGATAAACGGGCTTATTCAAAAAAGATACAAAAATGGGCTGAAATTCTTGCTGTATAGGCGATAAGCATTGAAAAAATAAATTTATTCCTATACTCGTACTAAAGCAGTTATTGATACAATCATTTCGCCCTTTAAAAGGAGGTTAATCTATAAATGAGAAAATCTATAAAAAAACTAATATTGTTGACACTTTCACTGTTGCTGTTATTTGGTTTCGGTTGTCAGAAAAATACTGTGAGGCCGCAACTGAAAACTAAGTTTGACCGCAATCTTGACGAACTTGTTGGCCAGACCGTTGAAAATTGTCGTGCAAAGCTTGCAGAGATTGCTCCGGCAGCAGTTGTATCCGGTAATGCTTTTAATAATAAACCTTATACAAGACTTGATGAACTCATAAGCCAGAGATTAACCGATAAACTTTCATCTGACAGAGAAATTATCGAGCTTTCAAGGGAAAATTGGTTTGAATTTAAAGAGTCAAGACCGCTTTCCTTTAAGGGGCATTCCAGCGCTCATTATGATCTTATGGAAAATATAGTGGTTTTTGTTATAGATGTTGAACCAGAACCTGTTTTTGATCAGATAAAAGTTTCAATTACAGCAAAGGATTCAAAATCAAGACCGATCCCCGGGGTTAAGGGCCAGACAATGCTTGAATATTTTAAGGATAGTCCGGGTACTATCCTTTTAAACACTGTGGCCAATTCAAATCCTTTACCTGATGGGTTGAAAGAAAATCCATATAACTCCATGGAACAAATGTCCTACAGTCTGGCTTCCGAGCTTTCCTATGCCATTGAAAGAGGTGTTAAGGCTGGAGTCTATAAAGCATCTGATGAAGAGATCCAGGTGGTACTTTGCTCAAAAAACTTTTCAGGGGGTAACCCTATGTTTAAACAAGCCCTGATACGAGAACTTCAACAATCCCTGGTCTCAATGGATGGCATGACATGTGCCGTCAGTCGTGATGACTTTGCGCCTATATTTAACCAAATGGATTTTTATAAAAG
>Ga0307987_1002014_pt1 | contig 10833 bp, 9 predicted proteins | sample EllFjometagen181_FD_203157 | JGI IMG/M metagenome (GOLD analysis project Ga0307987, IMG submission 203157) | Marine microbial communities from Ellis Fjord, Antarctic Ocean - #181 | ecosystem: Environmental > Aquatic > Marine > Unclassified | place: Southern Ocean | collected 2014-10-08 | reverse complement strand
CTGTCTTTGTTAAGAAGGCTTCAAAGACAAGGCTTTCGATGTTTTGAAAACCAAGGAGTTCACTTTTGTGAATGACTGTTTTCAAAACGAGAATAACGCAGTATTTGGAGTTTTCTTGCAAAGACTAGTTAGGTTTGAAAAAACTATATCAATTTGTTCTCAATACAATACCGTGCAAGATCAGTATTCTTTTCCAATTGCATCTTTTCCATAACCCTGCTTCTGTAGGTACTTACTGTCTTATCGGAAATAAACAATTCTTTTCCAATTTCTTTAAGTGATTTTCCTGCGGCAATTTTAATCATAATTTCATATTCGCGATCCGACAATTTTTCATGTGTTGGCTGATTGCTGTCATTATTTAGCTGAACCGCAAGGAAATCGGCAAGAGATTCGGATATATATTTGCCGTTTTCTGCTATTTTTTTAACTGCCAACATGAGTTCTTCTGCAGCAGCATCCTTTGTAAGATAACCCGAAGCCCCATATTTAAGGGCACGTATTGCATATTGTTCTTGTGGATGCATGCTAAGCATGAGCACATTTGTCTTGGGCCATTTTTTCTTTACTTGCTGAAGAACATCTAAGCCGCTCTGATCAGGTAAAGAAATATCGAGCAGCAAGAGGTTGTAGGTTAAATTGTTAAGCATACTAAGTGCTTCGAATCCGTTTGCTGCTTCGTTAATAAGTCGAATGTTTTCGTGTTGAGAAAGTATTTGCCTTAATCCATCGCGAACAATTTTATGATCGTCACAAATCAATATATTCATAATTTATCATATTTATGGGGAAAGTAATCAATATTTTGGTCCCAAAGTTTTCTCCCATCGTTATTTCAAAAGATCCTCCAAGAAATGCTGCACGTTCTTTAATACTCATAATTCCAAACGACTTTTTCGAATGGATTTGATCATCTGATATTCCCACCCCATTATCTGCTATAACCAATTGAATGACATCACCTTGTTTGTTGAGTAAAATTTCGACATTCTTAGCATGGGCATGTCGTGCAATGTTTGTAAGCGATTCCTGAATAATCCGGAACATCGAAAGCGACTTTTCTTTTGAAATGGGAATCTCGCTGTCAACGTCCAGAAAAATTTCTATATCGTAGCGTTTCGAAAAGTCGTTAGTATACCATTCGATGGCAGCTTCCAGACCGAGATCATCAATAATTTCGGGTCTTAGTTGTGAGGTAATCCTTTGAACCGACTTGATGGTGTTTCCCACTAAATCTTTAGCATTATCAAGTTTATTTTTCACCACTGAATTGGACGATTGTTGTTTTATAATTTCCAGATCGATTTTTACAGCAGTTAGCGCTTGTCCCAAATCATCGTGTAATTCTCTCGATATATTTAACCTTTCATCCTCTCTTGCTTGCTCAATGTGTAACGATAATTGTTTCAGTTGCTCCAAAGATTTTTTTTGCTCCTCTTCAATTTTTTTCCTTTGTGTAATATCATGCACTGTGCCTACCAGCTTAACTATTTCACCATTGTCATCATATGTCAATTCAGCTTGTTCATGGATAAAGCGTTCTTCCCCATCTTCAAGGATAATACGCATATCGATGCTCAATGGAACATGTGATTCCAATACACTGACAATCTTTTCTCTTAACAATAGGAAATCATCAGGATGAGTCATATTAAAAAATAAATCAAGTGTTGGCTTTACTCCACCAGGATTGAAACCAAAAATGCGATATGTTTCATCAGAACATTTCATGTCATCAGTGGCATATTCGTATTCCCAACTTCCTACATGAGCTATTTGTTGTGCCTTTGTTAGTGTTGATTCACTAAGGCGCAAGGCTTGCTCTGCTTCCTTTTGCTCACTTACATTAGTTCCTACCCCAATGAGATATTGTTGACCTTCACTTTCAAATTTAACAGCGGTAAGTAAAAAGGGGATTGTATGTCCATCTTTAGTTAATAATGGTGTTTCTAACGAAATCTGATCCATGAAATCAAAGTTTTTTAAAGACTCCAATACCATATTTTTATTTTCTGGCTTGTGCCAGTCAAATACTGAGCTACCATGCATTTCTTTTGTTTCATATCCAAAAATAGTTTCATGCTGTTTATTCCAACCTACTAGTTTTAATTCAGGAAATGTATATAAGTAATATATTCCTGGTATACTGTCCAGAAGAGCCTTGTTGAATAACTGTTGTTTCAAGTACTTTTGTTCGCGTTCTTTTAAGCGATCATTAGCTATAGATAGTTCCTTGCATGAACTATTTAGAAGTTCTGTATTTTTAAGGATAGTCTGTTTTTGATTAAAAAGATCTAGAAAAACTGTTACTTTACTAAGCAGAATTCGATGTGAATGTGGTTTAGTTATAAAATCAACTGCGCCAGAGTCATAACCCTTTAGAACATCCTCATCAAAATGATTAGCTGTCAGAAATATAACAGGTACTTTATTTTCTATTCTATCCTCATTAAGCTTTACTGCCATCTCAAACCCTGTCATTACAGGCATACGCACATCAACAATGGCCAAAGCAAGCTCCACTCCAACTATTTTGCTCAACGCATCCTGGCCAGAAACTGCACAGATTAGTTTAACATTGAGTTTACTCAGTTGAATTGTTAGTAAATCAAGATTTTCCTTCGTATCATCAACAAGGAGTATGGTGGGTTCGGATTTTGCTTGTAGCATTCTCTAATTATAATTATGCTTTCTTAAAAAGAAACAAAAGTAGTAATTAATCTAGATACAGGCTAAATTTTGAATTACAAACCTCAATTCGTAGGTTCGAGTCCAAAGAGGAGGAGCAGCAAAGACGACTACCTATAATTGGTGGTCGTCTTTTTGTTTTTACTGCCTACACATTATAGCAGGTACTATTGTAATGAGATAAAAAACAAAAACTGTTAATTTTTCTTAATTATTACTTTCATTTTTTTTATTTGAATATTAATAATGTTTTTTTAGTTATGTTTGCACCCCTAAAAATGAATATTTTAATCATATTATTAAATAGAAAAAATGAAATCTTTTAAAAAAGTAATTGCTTTATTATCACTGGTTGTATTAATTTCAAGTGTTGGATTTGCACAATCAGGAGCTAAGTTTGGATATATTGATTCAAATGAAATTTTAACATTAATGCCAGAAACTGATTCGCTGCAGGTTGAGCTAAAAGCCTATGCTGATTATTTAGATGAGCAGATGAGCACAATGGCAATGGAGTATCAAACAAAAGTAACGCTGTATCAGGATAACGTTGCTACAATGTCAGACCTTATCAGACAAACCAAAGAAAAAGAAATTACTGATTTACAAAATCGCATACAGGCTTTTCAACAGTCAGCAGATCAGGATCTTGGTGCAAAACAAGCTGAGCTTTTTAATCCATTAATTGAAAAAGTTAAAAATGCAATTACAGAGGTTGCACGTGAGAATAATTACAATTATATATTTGATGTTGGAACAGGTGCTTTAGTTTTTTACGAAACAGGTGATAACATTCTACCTTTAGTAAAAACAAAACTTGGAATAAACTAAGTATAGTAACTAATCAAAACTAAGTAACTTTACTTTAATAATGATATTTAAGCCCTGTAAGGTTATAGCCTTTCGGGGCTTTTTTGTTTAAAGTTATTTCCATCGCCTTACGTAATTAATTACAAAATATATATCTTTGTTGATACTAAGCTAGTATATATAATTGAGAGATGTATATTAATATTAAATAGATACTTCAATCAACAATAAGTGAATAAGCTAATAAATATAGAAAAGGTACTTCAGGATAAGAGTCCGGCATTAAATAAATTTATGCCCAGTTTTATTATTAGTTATTTGAAGCGGATTATTCATCAAGACGAATTTAATACTAATCTTGTTAAACATGAAAATCTTGAAGGAACTGATTTTATTGATGCATCTTTAGCTGATATAGGTGTAAAAGTTGAAACTATAGGTCTTGAAAATGTTCCAGAAATAGGAAGGTATATAGTTGCATCTAATCATCCTCTTGGTGGACTAGATGGTTTGGCATTAATGCTTGCCGTATCAAATAAAAGAAAAGATATTGTATTTCCGGTCAATGATATTCTTTTGAATGTTAAGAATTTACGACCATTATTTATTCCCATAAATAAGCATGGTAGTAATGCTGAAAATATTCAAATTATTAATGAAACTTTTGCTTCTGATAAAATTGTTTGCTATTTTCCTTTCGGACTTGTTTCAAGAAAGAAAAAAGGTAAAATAATGGATTTGGAGTGGAAAAGCACTATTATTACCAAGGCAAAAAGATACAAACGTAATATTATTCCAACTCACATTGAAGGAAGAAACTCAAATTTTTTCTATAATTTATCAAATATCCGTAAAGCTCTTGGAGTAAAGGTAAACATAGAAATGCTATACCTTGTAAATGAGATGTACAAACAGAGAAACAGTACTTTAAAAATTACTTTTGGAAAACCAATTCCGTATACTACATTTAATAGTAAGTATAGTAAAAAAGAATGGGCTGAATTACTAAGGCAGTTTTCGTATAAACTTGGAAACGATAGAAATGCAGTTTTTGAATATTCTTAAAAGAGGATTTGTAAGTTAATGGATGAAGTTACAATTTGATGAACATAAAAAATTACTAATATGAAAACGATAATTCCACCAATTGATAAACAGTTATTAGAGCAGGAACTTAATAAGGATAGGTTTTTAAGGGATACTAACAATGGGAATAATGAAATTTATTTAGTTAGTGAGAGTAACTCACCAAATGTAGTACGTGAAATTGGAAGACTACGTGAAGTAACTTTTCGTGATGCAGGAGGTGGCACCGGTAAAGAAGTGGATTTAGACTCTTATGACAAGGGAGAACATGCTTTTAAGCAATTAGTATTGTGGGATCCACTAGAAAAGGAAGTAATAGGAGGTTATCGTTATATCCATTGTAGCGAACTGGAAGTTAGTTCTAACGGAATTGTTAAATCGCCAACAGCAAAACTATTTACATATTCAGAAAAGTTTATAAGAGATTATTTTCCTTACACGATTGAACTTGGACGCTCGTTTGTGCAACCACTTTACCAGCCAACATTTAATTTGAGACGTGGAATGTATGCACTTGACAATCTTTGGGATGGTATTGGAGCTGTGATTGTTAATAATATGGATATCAGGTACATGTTTGGAAAAGTTACCATGTATCCTGAATTTGATACTTTGGCGCGTGATATGATATTATTTTTCTTGCACAAGTATTTCCCAGATAATGATAGGCTAATATACCCGGTTACAGCCCTTCAAATTGAAACATCTGATAAAATATTAAATAGCATTTTTGCAGGATGTAATTATGATGAAGATTATAAAACTCTAATCCAAAAAGTACGTAAACTTGGAGAAAATGTACCTCCGTTGGTAAATGCTTACATGAATCTATCCTCAACAATGAGGACATTTGGAACTGCCATCAATAATAACTTTGGAGATGTTGAGGAAACAGGAATATTAATAGCAGTTAACGATATTTTTGCCATTAAAAAAGACAGGCATTTAACATCATATAAAAAGACTAAATAATTTATTAATGAAGATTAATTACGCAAATTTTACAATAAGCTCACCAGATGTGAGTAAGTGCCCAGAGCCAAATATACCTGAATATGCATTTATTGGAAGATCGAATGTTGGCAAATCGTCGTTAATAAATATGTTAACAGGCAGGAAAAAACTAGCTAAAATATCATCTACGCCTGGCAAAACAATGTTAATAAACCATTTTAAAATTAATGAGGGATGGTATTTAGTTGATTTACCAGGTTATGGTTTTGCAAAGCGATCAAAATCTGAGAGGTTAAAATGGGAAAAGATGATAAATAAATATATTCTTAACCGTACAAATATGCTCACATTATTTTTACTGATTGATTTAAGAATAGAACCTCAGAAAATCGATTTGGAGTTTATGGACTGGCTTGGAGTTTCTGAAATTCCATTTGTAGTTACATTTACAAAAGCTGATAAGTTAAAACTAATGCAGGTTGAAAATAACCTTAACAGATATAAAAAGAAATTACTTGAAAATTGGGATGAGCTACCAACAATTTTGGTTACATCGGCTTCAACCGGACAGGGGCGAGACGAAGTACTCAATTTTATTGAAGATACTAATAAGCTTTTTGAATGATTTAGCCTTAATTACTCAACAATCTCAAAAAGAAGTTGATTCTTAGAAACAATATCTTTTTCCTTAGTATGAAAAACAATTTTTCCATCCAAAGGGGCAAAAACTTTATTCAACATTTTCATTGCTTCCAGAGTTAGGATAAGATCTCCTTCTTTAACATTACTATTGTTTTTGACAAGAATCTTTGCAATTGTACCAGGTATAAATGCCAAAGAAAATGCAGGATTAGGATCTTCGTACTTTTTCCGATTTTTAAACTTATCAGTAAGAAGAGTCTTATATTTTACGCCATCAATATCAATTGAGGTGTATCTTGGTTTTTTTTCTTCTATTGCCATGATATTTGTAGTTTAAAATGGTGGAATACCATGTTTTTTAGCTGGAAGTTGCACCTTTTTATCCTTTGATATATCAAGTGCATGAATAAGCATGTTACGAGTTTCGTTAGGCTCAATTACCGCATCAACATACCCATAAGCAGCTGCAACATAAGGATTTGCAAATTTAGATTTATACTCCTCAACTTTCTCTTTTCGCATTGCTTCAGGGTCGGTGGCTGACATTATTTCTTTACGGAAAATAATATTCGACGCACCTTCAGGTCCCATAACAGCAATTTCGGCAGTTGGCCAGGCGAAAACAAAATCAGCACGTAAATGGTGTGAGCACATTGCAATGTATCCACCACCATAAGCTTTACGAGTTATAAGTGTAATTTTAGGAACAGTAGCTTCCGAATAGGCATATAATAATTTTGCACCATGACGAATAACCCCCGCATGCTCCTGATCAACACCAGGTAAATATCCAGGTAAATCAACAAGAGTTACCAATGGAATATTAAAAGAATCGCAGTAGCGAATAAAACGAGCAGCCTTATCAGATGAATCAACATCCAATACACCTGCAAGATACATAGGCTGGTTTGCAACAATACCAACAGTCTCACCATTTATTCTTGAAAATCCAATAACAATATTTTTTGCGAATAGTTCTTGAATCTCAAAGAAATCAGAATCGTCTGCAACAGCTCTAATCAAATCCCTAACATCATAAGGTTGTTTTGGATCCGAAGGCATCACAGCATCAATTTTAAAACGTCTAGTTTTTGGTGATTTTTTAGGAAACTTTTTTGCCTTATTAATATTATTCCAAGGAATATAAGTAGCTAATTGCTTTATCTGATCAAAACATTCTTCTTCACTTTCAGCATAAAAATGAGCATTTCCGGTTTGCTCACAGTGGACTTTAGCGCCACCTAGAGCTTCCATGGATATTTCTTCACCAAGCACCGATTTAATTACCTCGGGACCGGTGATAAACATTTTCGTAATTTTTTCAACTGTAAATACAAAATCAGTTAATGCAGGAGAATAAACAGCACCTCCGGCACAAGGGCCCAAAATTACTGATATTTGAGGAATTACTCCGGAAGCAAGTGTGTTACGGAAAAATATTTCTCCATAACCAGCAAGTGAGTTAACACCCTCTTGTATACGAGCACCACCCGAATCATTAATACCAATTAACGGAACTTTTAGCTTAAGAGCATGATCCATTATTTTAGTAATTTTCTTGGCATGCATCCAGCCAAGTGATCCACCAGCAACAGTAAAGTCCTGTGCATAAATACAAACAGGATTACCACTAATGCTACCTGTACCAGTAATTACACCATCACCTGGTAGATATTTTTTATCCATATTAAAATCCTTTGCAGCATGTTCCACAAATAAATCATATTCATGAAAGGATTTTGGATCAAGTAGTGCTATTATTCGTTCGCGTGCGGTAAGTTTACCTATTGCTTTTTGCTTCTCAATGGCTTTGTCGCCACCGCCTTTTAAAGCCGTACGCATTCTAACTCTAAGATCTTTCGATTTTTCTTTGATGCCCATCTTTATATAGTTTTGGGTTAACAAAAAAGAGATAAGTTTTCCTTTCAGCCTTTTTCCTAAACCTCGTGTACTTATCTCTTTAATCTGCAAAAGTATATCAAAATAGCAAGAATACAAGTTATTTTTCCTTAAAAGAAGTTTGTTTACCTTTGTAAAGGTATAAATAATGATATTATTAATTATTATTTAGCACGTAAATAGCAGGTTATAAACACCATAACTGCATTATTGATTAATAAATTATAATTCCATAAAAAACATGAATATAGAAGATATTAGATTATTTTGCTTAAATAAAAAAGGCGTAACCGAAAGCTTTCCATTTGACGATACAACTTTGGTATTTAAGGTTGTAGGTAAAATGTTTGCGCTACTTAATCTAGCAGATAATCAAAGTGTTAATTTAAAATGTGATCCTGATGAGGCACTTGAGCTCAGAGAACATTATTCGGCTGTATTGCCTGGTTACCATATGAATAAGAAATTGTGGAATACTATTATTTTAAATGATAGTATACCTGATAACTTATTATTGCAATGGATTGATGATTCATATGATTTGATAGTTGAAAATATGACAAAGAAACTAAGGGCTGAATTAAATAACATCATACTTTAAAATTAGTGTTATGTTTAAAAACAAATAATTATTGTACAATCTTGATATAATCTGCTTTGGTCACCTTTCTGGTAAAAATTTAACCACAAAGGAACACTAAGGAATACACTAAGGAAGCACAAAGGAAGAAAGAGCATGCATTAACAACAGGTTAATAACACAATAACCACGCTGATTAGTAACTAGTGCCAGAAAGAAAACACCTCTTTTTCCAGGTCTTTGATAAGAAGACGTCAAAGACAAGGCTTTCGTCCGCGGCGGATGACTGTTTTCAAAACGAGTAACGCAGTATTTGGCGTTTTCTTGCAAAGACTAACCAGTTTTTTACCTAATCAATAATATGAATTAAATCGCCTTCCATCATATTCTTCTCAACTCTAGGGCGGCTGATCTTTCCTGTCAAGTATTTTTCAATCATAAGGCTTGCAATTGGTGCCGCCCAAGTTGAACCAAAACCCGCATTTTCTACAATTACTGAAATAGCTATTTGAGGATTATCCATGGGTGCAAAGGCAATAAAAATTGAATGATCATCACCATGAGGGTTTTGAACAGTTCCAGTTTTACCACATTGCTTTATACTATCTAGCACATACCACCGTGCGGTTCCATGTTCTCCTTCAAAAACATTTAACATTGCATTCTGTATGAGGTCAAAATTATCTCTATCGATGGATGTTATTTGTTTTATTTTAAACTCAGGGTTAATATTGCTCTCATCCTCCATATTAATTAATAAATGAGGGGGATAATAGTAGCCTTTATTTGCAATTACTGCCATCATATTAGCCAACTGAATTGGAGTTACAAGTATTTCTCCCTGCCCAATACTTAGCGACCTAACAGTAAGAGCATTCCAACTACCTCTATATAATTTATCATAATACTTATTATCAGGAATATTACCACTTACCTCAAAAGGAATATCAGTATTAAACTTACTTCCAAACCCAAAGCTAACCACATGATTATACCAGTGCTCATAGCCCTCTTGCGATGAACTATATTTAGGATTTTGTAGTATACTTTTAAAAGTATTCCAAAAATAAGGATTACATGATTGTTCGATTGCCTCGGATAAATTTAGAGGTGTTTTATGGTTGTGAGTACATTTGATGGGTCGTGATAGTTTGCCCTGGCAACTATATTCAGTTTCCTGACTAGCTGTGTTTTCTTGCAATCCAACAAGAGCATTAACCATTTTAAAAGTAGATCCGGGGGGATATGTTCCCATTGTTGCCCTATTCATTAAAGGTACCAGCGAATCGTGAAGTAGTCTTGAATAGTTTTTAGATCGCTCCCTACCTACAAGTAAATTTGGATTGTAACTAGGACTGCTAATTAGTGCTAATATTTGACCAGTTTTTGGATCGATTGCAACAATACTGCCTTTTTTATTTTGCATGAGTTGTTCGCCATAGTATTGTAGTTGTGCATCAATACTAAGATAAATATCCTTCCCAGCAATGGCAAGTGTGTCAAAATCACCATTTTTATACTTCCCTTTTTTTCTATTGTGAACATCAACTTCAACAATGCTCAAGCCACTTTTACCACGTAATTGTTTTTCGTAATATCGCTCAATACCCGACTTTCCAATATAATCGCCTGCTTTATAAAACTTATCTCTTTTTATTTCTTTTTTATTTACTTCGCTAATACTACCAAGCATATGTCCTGCAATTGGTAATGGATATTGTCTCAGCGTACGTGTTTGAATGTAAAATCCACTAAACTGGTATAGTTTCTCTTGTATTTTACCAATATCTTTTTTAGATATTTGCTTTATAAATGTTGAAGGCTTGTAATAAGAATAGCGTTTTGCTTTTTTGATTTTCTTTATAAAAGTACTTTTCTCAATATCGATAAGGTCACAAAAAAGTAGTGTGTCAAAATTTTTAATTTGACGCGGTATCACCATCAAATCATATGCTGCTTCATTAAAAACAAGAAGTTTTTTATTCCTATCGTAAATGAGCCCTCGAGGGGGATACTCCCTTACTTTACGTAGTACAATATTATCTGCACTTAGCTTGTACCTATTGTCAATAACTTGTAAATAGAAAAGTCGAATAATATACAATAACGCCACAAGGATGAATATCCCTATGACAACATTTTTTCGTGAAGAATAATCCTTTGCGTACATTATT
>Ga0307987_1002013_pt1 | contig 10834 bp, 8 predicted proteins | sample EllFjometagen181_FD_203157 | JGI IMG/M metagenome (GOLD analysis project Ga0307987, IMG submission 203157) | Marine microbial communities from Ellis Fjord, Antarctic Ocean - #181 | ecosystem: Environmental > Aquatic > Marine > Unclassified | place: Southern Ocean | collected 2014-10-08 | reverse complement strand
CTATTCGTATTTCTTCTTCCTGGTAACAATTGCGTACCCTGTCAGACCAGAATTCACTGTCCGATCTCGTTTGACGACCTGACTTTCCATACGTTCAACCTGATCTCCTAAAGACTTCCTTCCAGATAAACCATATGTCCGACTTTCTATTCCCTCCGTCTTGCCATCTGTTCTCCTACCAGTCTTCCATTTCGTAAACTCCATCTTCCTATCTGAAGACTACCGGATTCCAACTTCTGCACCAATCTGTATGTATTATTTATAGAACAGTTCAGAACTTCGTTTTTCACCTCGATTCCAAACGAGTTGTCATCGAGGAAACGGTCGCAGTTCGTCGGGTCTGACAGACACCCTGGTTTGTCCGGGTACGCAGCGAACGCAAGGGCACCGGACGCATGACCAGCTGATCCGGAAGAAAATACGCCTGCGGCACTTCGACAGGTTTCCGGGGTGATGATCGGGATATGTGGACAAACGGTCCTGAAACGCCTTTTCTGTGAATTCCATGCCGTACTGGGAAGGAGAAACGGTTCCAGGTGTGGTATAATATGAGTGAGGTTCTTCATCCTGATGATTCCCTCTCCTATTGGCTCCGTTCTTTGCCGGGCGGAGCCTCCTTATGTTTACGCAGCACTACCGGCGATGGCGCTGATGATGATGTTGCGGAGCATCGTGGAGACGCCGGGAAGACCCTCGGCTTTGGACATCTCCCTCGTTTTCTTCGCCTGTTCCGGCGTGAGCCTTACAAGCACCCTTACTGACTTGCGTTCCTGATCCGGCATCCTTGGTCTCGACATGTCGCACCTCCTATGGTTTGATGTTACCGTCAACCCCTATCTACCCGAAGGGCGATGGGAATCCCTTCCCGGTTCTTGCCTTGCCGCAACTTTTGTTTGGCGACCATCAACGGGCCATGGTCGTGAGGAAGATTCGGCGACGGAGGCCTATGGGGACCTCCATCGCCAGTCTTTTCTAGGGATTTCTCACGGCCTAACTGGCTGATCCACAGCACCCACCGCAATCCTCTGTTCAGAGCCTGGGTTCACCTATGGATGCAGACAGAACCAGCGGGGCTTCCACCCAATCAAGCAGGCAAACGCTTGAGCAGTGCCGCAAGCCTGGCGCAAAGATCGTGTTCCCAACTGGTGAGCTTCTCAATGTGGTCAGGTTTCATTGGGGCCTCCCTGTAGAACATCTTGAGGCAGGCATGGGCATGCCCGTGTTCCGTCAGATTCCTCAGCAGAGACTTGATGATGGCCTTGCAGCCCTCAACCGTCCACAGGATCAGGCTCCCACTCGGCTTGAAGACCGCCAGGGCGCTACCGAGCACCTTGGGGCCGAGCTTCCTCCCCTCAACGAATCCCACCTCCTCCAAGTAGTCGTAGAGCGCACTTGGGTGTACACCCAACGCTCCCGCCAGGTCCGAAGTGCACACGACCCGATTGTCGTGTGTTTGCGCTTGGCCCGTTCCTCCTCTTCCGTGCTGTTCTGTCCATACCGTCTCCATCATGTCATCCACCAGTCTGGCACCCCTGTTGTCGGGGGTTTGGGCCACTTCGTCATTCCTTTCTGCGATATTCATTCTAATTTCTCCTTTTGTGTTGGCCACTATGGGCATTATTTGGTGCCGGTACGTTCCGCCCATCCTGTTGCCACTTACCGGCATCGGTGGCTGGGGCACATATCCAGGTCTTCGGTTCTAGTCCATAGCGTCCTCCTTGCTCTCCCCAAAGAGAGCTTGTGTTTCGCCAGCGTCGGGGCTGGAATAATCGTCGGGATCTACGTACTTCACGGTGTTCTTGACCTGGGCCATAATTGCAGGCCAGATACGTCCTGGCACATAGACCGTACCTAGTTTGGAAGCGGCAAGTTGCTTGGCTCTTTTCTGGGCCTCATCGAGTGAACCCAGGCCACTCTCTACCACGATGTAGTGGGTGTCAGAATCGACTTGGATCTGCTCCAGTACGATCTCAGTGTGCTTCGGCTTGCGGGGGATACCCATTTTCAAACTCCTTGTGTTCTTGGCCCATGAGGGCCGGTTATTGTACCGGTTATGCTGCCCCTCTGGATGCGTTTACCGGAAAAAAGCGCAGGGGAAATTCTGGAGACCCGACCACTCGGTCAAGCCTCTCTTGTCACTGGAAATACCATAGCTCACAAAACAGCAAAAGCAAGCTAAGTACCGGGGCCGCAGGGTGTTAGAAATGCCATTATAGAAATGGGATATCGATTGTTGGTTCTGAAATGCCGCTTTGATTAGCCGCTTTTCTGGCGGTGGTTTCGGCGGTTACCGTGACTTGGGCCAACTACCTTGCAGAAAGGGAGATACGGGATCATCTCGACCTCGGGCCATCGGGCTCTGGTCTGGGATGTGCCACGGGCTAAGGAGGCCGTATGGCGGGGCGAAAAGAGTGGATCGGGGCCGGAAAAAAGTTCATAAATGGCCTATTGTTCCCAACAGTTTACAGAAACTGAATTTGATGCTGGGTAGTTTTTGTGAATTTAGGAACGGACAATACAATGGGACAGAACGATCCCAAGCATGCGGAGAACAGAGCGTAATGGATAGCTTTTCCAACCGAAACTGGATGCCTGTTACGACGGGAATTGACGGCTGTTGCGGTTCATTCTGGAGAAGTTCTTTCTCTCTTCAGTGATCCGTGACGAGGATCACCGCAATGGCTTCCCAATGGAGGCGGAATCCACACCCCAGGTCCGAGTTCGGGTCCCGCCCCGGACCTGCTCAGCTCTATCCCCTAGCCAATCCCTGAGCCAACGGGCATTGCCCTGCGTTCCCTGTTGCGCAGTTGCACCGTGTTCGCCGGGGAATCCCCCCCCCCCGGTTACCACCAGGGGGGAGGGGGGGCTATATCCTCAGGCCTTCGGCGTGCAGCACTGCAACGCATCTTCCAATTGGGCCACGGTGGGCAGGAGTTGCTGATCTTCGGGCATCGGCTCTCCAACCACCCAACGGGCCGGAACGCCCGCCTTCGATTCCAGGTTCTTCAGATAGCCCCCCTCAGCCGCCAGCTTCAGCCTGCGACTGACGGAACTCTTGTTCAAGTCCAATGCCCCAGCGAGGGTAGTCTCCGAGACATCGCCGGAGGTACCCGCTGTGAGGGCCTTCACCGCCTCCACGGTCGTCCTCACCGTCGAGGGCACGGCGTTCTGGAGAACATGGGCCATGGCGTCCACAACCAGCTCCCGAACGGCGGCATAGTCCTCAAGAGTTGCCACGATCTGGCCGTTCTCATCACGTTGGCGGGTCGCCTGGTGCAGAATGGCGTTCGCCTTGATGAGGTTCAGCAGCGCCGGGAAGTCCCGGCGCACACGGGGCGGGAGATTTTCGGGGATCAGATCAGGGAGGCACATGGCGAACGGGATCGTCACACGGCGGTCTGAGAGTTCCAGCCATTCCTGAAGAGCGTGCCAGGGGGACAAGTCCACCTCTTGGCGATCCCCTCTTGCCATTGCCGCCAGAACTCGTTTCGTCAGTTCGGGGCTGTCGTCAACGTTCAGCGACAACATGCGGGTTTCGTTCTCAGGATGCCATTGGGTCTTCGTGGTGGTGAGGATCAGGCCGGTTGGACCGTCCTTTTCCAGAAGGACCGTGGTGCCGCCAACCACGGTCTCGTACTTGATTCTCCCCTCGCTCTGCAAACTCCTCATGAGGTAGGTAGCGAACTTACTATCGAGGCCGTCGAGTTCGCAGATCACGAGCATCCGATGCACGAACGATTCCGGGGAGTAGAGCAGGGCTTTTGGGCTCATGGAAGACAGTTCGTAGGACGCCGAGGGGGGGAAGAATTTCAGAGTGCCCTGCGTCGTGGCGCTCTTGCCGCACGCCGACGGTCCCTTGACGACGACCGACACTGGACGTTCCAGAAGCCTACTGGTGACGGCCAGGTAGATGGTCTTGGCAAGGCGCTCTTCCCCTACGATGCCGCTGCGTTCGAGATCGTCGGCGAAAACGGTCGGAATGTCCGGTTGCCCGGCCAAGTCTTTACAGATATCCCAGAGTTCGGCGGCACGCTCTCGGCGCAGTTGTTCTTCGTGTTCCGCCAAGGAGCAGGACTGGGACAATGCCTTCATGTTCTTTCTGAACGCCTGCGGCGATTGGATGTGGATGCTGGCGAGCGAAGTGTGGCCCCCCGTCAACGTGACCAGATTCACCTTCTCCTTCAAGGCTGAGCCGCCAAGGAGGCGCAGGGCATGCCCGCTCCCCGCTCCGTTCTTGATCACCGAGATCTTCTTCACCTTCGTCAGAGGCAGCAAGCACTCGACAAGTCCCTGCACGGTCTCATCCACAACGGCCAAGGAGGGCACGTTGTGGCTCCAGAGAACGTGGCTCTCGATTTCGCTGCCGACGATCACGACAGACTTTTCCTTGGTGGCCTCATCCAGCCGCCAGAGCCCGTAAGGGATCGGCTTGGTCTTCCTCTTCCAGGCGTAGCTCAGGCCGGTCTCCGACTCGGGGTCACGGGTGACGAAACGAGCAGCGACTTCCTGGCCGGTGGCGTCAAAGTACGGGATCTTGACCGCTGCCTGGCTGTCGTAGGAAATCTGGGTCAACTTGAGCGAGTCCAGAAGCTCTGCCGGGAGCTTCTGGGTGTGCCCGTACTCCTGGAACATGAGCCCGTTGGCGTTAGGTGCGACCGGCTTGAGGGCGATGTCCGGTGCCCTCACAGCTACTTCGTTTTTCTTCGGCGTGCTGGTCGCCACCGTGACCAGTTCCTGGTTGACGTTGCCTTCGGTCCCTTCACGGATCGTCTCGTTGCGGTCCATCGTGTGTGTTCCCTGTGTTGCGGCGGACACCTCGTCCACCATTCCCGGACTCGGGATCTCGCCTTCGGTCGTCTGCTTCTTTGCTTTCTGGTTCTTCTTCGACATCGTGGTAACTCCTTTTCTCTGTGCTGGGACCGGTTTGCGTGGGATGCTCACTTTCAGGCTCCTTGTGTTGTTGGCCCATGCGGGCCGGTTCTTGTGTCGGTCATGTTGCCGTTGCCCCTTGGGTGCCCTCGTTCGAGGACCATCAGAGGCAAGCCAACGACCTTCTTGATGCTTTCCTTCCAACGGACCTTCGGACAGTGGCGCAACTGCTCGTAAAGCCCCGCCATGGCCTCATCGTTCTGGGACTCGATCAGAGCGTCGGCACGGGTCGCCACCTCAGGTGTCAGCACTCCGTTCATCCGCAACCGTTGCCGCAGTTGGTTGACCTTGCCCAACCAGATCGTTTCGGTCACGAAGGGGAGGACGCCCCTTACGATTTCGACGGCATGGGCGTCAAGCATCGGTTCGCATGAGACCGAGGTCTCGAACCCGAGTGAGTGGGCAAGCCTCAGAGAAGCGAGCCTTTCATCTGGACTGGGAGCGTTTGGTTCCCAGAAACGGAGGGTGTCGGGGTCGAGTGAACCGATGGTGAACCGAAACAGGATCTGGGCCTTGAACCCGGAGAACCTGCGGCAGATCTCGGCTACGCAAGAGAGGTGGGGCTTGGAGACGATCAGAATGTGATGACCGGCACCCAGCAACAAGTCCAAGGCTTGGAGGCACACGTCGAGACAACCTGGGGTGATGTCATGAGTAGAAGGGAACATGATGGAGGTGGGCTGTTTCCGAGCCATGCGCACAGCCATGTCCAGGCACGGTTCCTCGATGTGCCAGGTCTCCGGTGTCTTGCGCTTGAAGCGGATGGCCATCGACTTGGCGTAACAATAGAGGCAGGCGTTCCGGCACCCCTTCACGACGTTGCAGTTGTGCGGGCTCCATTCTCTCGTGCCGGTGAGTCTCTGGGGACCGGATGGGTCCGCCACGGCTAGACCGCCCGCTCCAAGAAGGGATGTACTGTCCTCTACGGTGGACTCCTCCTTGGAAGGCGTACTGCCGGTAACTGCCGAGGATCTGCTCTCGATGGGGCTGCTGCCGGGGGTGGCATCGTTGTGAGTCTGCTCGGGTCTTCTGGCTTGGTCTTTCATTTCGGGGGCTCCTTGTTTCTGGGTTCTGGGGTTCTGTTCTGCCGTGGCCCTGTGCCAAGGCGTTTCTTGTCACTGCACTTACCGGACCCCAGATCAGCGAGAAGTCAGACCGACTTTTCATTGGGATAGAGGCAGCAGGGATCAGTGGAGGAGGTCCCCACAGGGTCGGATCAGGCGTGCCGATGCGAGTGCGGAAAATCGACACATTGAGCCCACGACTTTTCATCGTGCCCCTCTGTTGCCATGCGGTTCCCCCGGCGAATGGGCGCCAGAACACCTCCTAGGAGGCCAGCGGGCTCGCCAACTTAGGACAAGGGGAGAGCGCTTCCATGACCGAGTGTCGATCAGGGCGATGGGGAGTGTAGGGCTATGCCAACGAGCCAGCGGAGGTGCTGGCCGGGATAGGGGAAACCGGCGGCTTTAATCCTCAGACCGAAGGTCCTTAGGAACCCAGATCGCCGACGATTTGGCCTCACCCGACGGCTCGGCAACCCGGAACAGCACCTCATAGGTGTGTTCGTAATGCATGTCTTTGCGGGACACAAACGGTGATTTGCCTATCCCCGTGAGTTCTTTGAGCTTCCTGCGGACCTTGACCAGAAGTTGGCTCTCCACATCCCTGGCCTTCTTGGCTTTCTCGCCATTCCCAAGGCTGAGGTGGAAGTGCTTGGGCTGGAAGCGACGATCCTGTTGGCGGGAGGCGTCGGAGTATGCATGTCTGAGAATACCCGCAAACATGAGCCAGCGGTCGGTAGGTCTATCCTCGTCTGGGCAGCGCTTGTCCTTGAACGTCAGCGCCGGGAAGCGCCAAGTATGCTCTACGTCGAGCTGGTCCTTGTCGAGCTGGTCCTTCTTGACCCTTAGGGTGAGCATGTCGTCACGTTCCAGGCGGAGTGTCACATCTTGCCAATCCAGCTTGATGTCCTCGGGGATCTCCAGCGGCTTGGTGCGATCCGCCAGCACCAAGCCCAGTGCCTCTGCCATCTTGGCTTTGTTTCCCTTGTAGGAGAGAAGTACGTGCTTCACCAGTACCTCTCGTGCCTTGGCTTGCGCATCCTTGTCCTTCATGCCCCCCCGTCCTGCTGTCTGGGCCATGCCCTGGAGGTCTGAGATGATCTCAGCGATCTGCTTCTTCCAGAGCGCTACTTCATCACCCGAACAACGGGAATGCAGGGAGACGGCCCGAGCGACACGCTCACCGTCCGAGCCTGCGTCTTGCTTGAACAGAGTGTTATAGCCGCCCAGAGGCTCGTACAGTTCCAGCATCAGATGGGGACGATGGATGTCATCCAGCCCGACCAAGAGACCAAGAGCGTTCCGGGTCTTGCGGTGCGAACCGAACGCTATCTCTGCCGAGCAGTGGGCGGCAAGGAGGGCCATACGGGTCACAGGCCCCAAACCGATGCAGGTTTGGCGCATGATGGACTCGATTTCACGCTGAAGGATGTCCTGATGCTTGACCCCGTTGAGGAGATCACGCAAGTGGGACCGGGACGCCTCCCAAAACCTGGATGCGGCTCTCCTGTTACCCCTGTCTCCTTGCTTCGCAGCGGCCCGGATGCCAGGAACCAGATGACTTTGGATGAAGTTGGCCCGCCACATCAGGACCGCTTCACGGTGGCGGGGGCACATCGGCGTCAGTCCGGGCCAGTCTGGGTACAGCGCCCCCAGTTCCCTCCTGGCCCAGCCTTCACCCCCCGGCTTGGCGACCATGGTCCCCATCTCGATCAGGTACAGGGCATCCGAGTTCTGGTTCATAGCAAACCCATCAAGCTCGTCGGCAAACTCGTCAAGGGTGTAGAACGGGGCATCGCTGAAAGGAACGAAGCCCAGGAGAAGTTGCCTCCGTTGCCGGACCTCCCACGGTTTGGCGTTCAGGAACAGATCAAGCGATTCAGACGGGGCTATCCTGGGCAGGGCAAGAGCTTCTTCCAGCGAGGGACGGAGCAGCCATTGGCAGTTCTCAGCCCCCGGTGCGGACGCAATCTCGGCGGCGAGGGCATCCTCCGTCTTCATCACGCCGTGGTGTCGGAACCTCCAGAACCTGAACTCTTCGGCCTGAAGCAGAGCACTCCGCACCCGGTTAACATCAAGGGAGTACGTCTCCGCCAAGGTGGCAGCTCTAGTGTCGAGATCGGTTTCGCCCGCCATGGTCCAGTTCCTCCATTTGCCTTCCGACTACGAGGCATGTTCACTAGTCCTGCGACTGAAGTTCGGTCAGCCCGCAGACATCCGCAGATAAGATAGAGTGGGTGCCGAGGTTGGCCAGCGGGATGCATCGCTCACGGGAGCCGTGGCTCCGCTGGTGGCTGAGTCCAGGGGCAAGAGCGACAGAGGGAGGGTCCAGGTAGCCGCCAGTGGGCAAAAGAGTGGGAAGGGCGGGTTACGGCATGGTGACTATGGTGGTCGAGAACACGTCGGGGCCGGGAGAGATCTCGGTCTCTGCCTATCAGCCGAACGGTAACCCGGCCAGCAGCACGCTCACTGCCTTCAAGTAGGCCGGGAAGACCTTGGGAAAGTTGTTGCTGCCGCTGGATCTGATGGTTTCATCGTCCCATTTGATCTCCACCTTCCAGGAAGTGCCGTCAGCCATGGTGCTTGACTGGTATCTCTCATCCCAACTCCAGATCCGCAGCGAATCGAGGGCCTCCAGAAAAGTGGCCCACTGCTCCTCGGTCGGACGAACGCTGCATTCCTTCTTAGGGACGTATTCTGGCCCGTAGGTGACGTGATGCAGGACGCCCCGCTTCAGGACGACGGAATACGATGTACCCATGTACCCGCCGATCCGGAGATCGAGACTGCTGGGCTTCCTTGCGACCATCGTGGAACTCCTCTGGCAACCGTCATGGCGACTATGCGCCGGAATCCGGTGCCTGGCTCTGGGGTCGGTGCCTGACAGGATCGATGAGTGCGGTGCTTCGTAGCCAAGGGGCGCTCAGTTGTGCCCTTTACTGGTATGGTTCGCATTCATCGGGCGCTGGTTTCTGAATGCCCCCTTCCTGAGGCCTGAATGAAACCAATTCTCTGTAATCCAAACAGATCGTAATATACTTGCCACCAATCACTTGCAAATCCGCAATGGTGGACTACCCTAGTTTGTGTACTCAAGCCATCTGATCTCCGGGAATCGGGGCGCTGGGATGGTCCTGCATCGAGTGAACAAGGAGAACCGAGCAACAGAAGGAGACGACGCCATGACCGAGATCCCCGAGAACGCCCTGAATATAGCCATGTTGGCACTTAAGCCCCATGTGCCCGACCTGACGCCGGACAGACTCACAGAAATTCTATCCGGTGACCAGGATAGGCTCATCACTGACAGGCAGGCCGCTGTGGTTCTCGGAGTGAGCAGCAGGACGGTTAGGCGTCTCATAGCAGGTGGCAAAGTGGCGGTGGTGAAGATCGGCAGAGCGACGAGGATAAGCCAGAACAGTATCAACCGCTTCATCGCCAGGAACACCAGTGGCTGAATCCACTTGGCGGCTTCCTCCCTCGCCTGGTGCAGGCCGTAGCGTCACAGTCCGGCGATCCATTTCTTGAGTTCCGCCAGTTCCCCTTCGCTCAATTTGCGCACCAGCGTCTTGGCGGCCTGTAGCCTCCCCACGATTGCCAACGGCAACGGCCTGTGCTCGGCAACCAGACGGGCTTTGATCGTCGCTGTGTCTTCCTGGATGTAACCGTCTGTCGTTTGCCGGTATGAATGGCCTAGGTGCCGCTGTACTTCTCCGACCGTCGCCCCCAGGCTGCGGGTATGGGTGGCGTGCGACACCCGGAACGAATGGAAACCCAGTACTGTCTTGCCGCTATCGTTGACCACCTTGATTTTGCAAACCACCTTCAGAAAACGCATGAACTCCTTTCCAGCCAGCCCGGTATCTCTTTTGCGCCCGATGGCGAGGTAAGCGGCGGCAAGGCGAGGGAAGACGTAATCGCTGGGCTCTTCCAGCTCGCCCAGCCAGTCCCGCAGGTACTGCGTCGAGTCTGGGACATAAAAACTCTGGGGCTTGCCGCCCTTGCGGGTGCGCTTGAAGATGAATCCCTCGTCCAGGTCGAGTTCGGAGACCCGCAGACTCACGATGTCGCCCAAGCGCAGGCCCGTCTCGTATGCGACATGCACGGCGGGCTTCATCCAGTCCATCGCACGTGCGAAGATCACCTTTAGCTGGGCGAGTGTGAACGGACGCCGCTTGCTCTGCTGCTGTTCACGCTCAACTATCGCCTTGGCAATGGGCGGAATGGCGTCAAACGGGTTCTTCTCGATTCCCCCCCTGACTGCCAACCGCTTCCAGATCACTCGCAGGTTGGCTCGTGTTAGGTTGTAGTTGCTCGCAGCGGACCTTTTCCTGAGCGCATCGAAGAACGAGTCCACCATCGGCACGGTGACCGCATCCATCGTCTTGGCCTCGGGGTGGTTGTCCTGTAGCCATCGAGCAAACCCCGCAAGCACACCCTTGGCGGATTTGAGCTGGGAGGGGGAAAGCGGCGAATCGGGAGTGGCGTCCTCGTGCAGCGATCTGCCACCGCCATATCTTGAGAGCGTGTCAAGGTAGGTTGACCAGATGCTATCGATGGCAATCCGGGGTTTGGCCGCTTCGCTGATCTTGTCGTGCGCCGAGCGGTACTTTTGGAGAAGCGCCTCGGCCTGCTTGTCCTGGTCCCGTAGTTGGAGATGACCGTACCGCTCAATCGCAACCTGGGTGGCCTCGTCAGGGTCCGCTGTCCCGAGGCTCTTGGCTGGCACGCCGAGCGCCTTGTTCTCAAAGTAGTAGTTCCCTTTTCCACCTCGCTTGTAGATGGTGCCAAAGTTGATGGATTTGGCTGTCTTCAGTTTGGCCATGGGGCTCACCAGTGCAATA
>Ga0307987_1002012_pt1 | contig 10834 bp, 7 predicted proteins | sample EllFjometagen181_FD_203157 | JGI IMG/M metagenome (GOLD analysis project Ga0307987, IMG submission 203157) | Marine microbial communities from Ellis Fjord, Antarctic Ocean - #181 | ecosystem: Environmental > Aquatic > Marine > Unclassified | place: Southern Ocean | collected 2014-10-08 | reverse complement strand
AAATTCCAATCGCACATCCAAATAGCCGTTATACAATGCGTCTAGATTACCTAGATAATATTGACCCTATATACAATAATAAAGACGGTGTTGCAGTAGATGCAGTTGTATATGGTGGCCGTGACAGTGATACAACAGTTCCAGTTGAAGAATCTAAAAACTGGAAAGAAGGTATTATTTTGAAAGCTGTTACTCTTGAATCAGAAACTACAGCCGCCACACTTGGACAGGCCGGCGTAAGAGTTCCATGTATGATGGCAAACCTTGATTTCATCAGCTATCCAATTGGTCAGTACATTGATAATAATATCAACTTTGTCAATGATATGAAAAAAATACCAACCATTTTTTCTGTTAACTATTTCTTAAAAGATGCAAATGGTGATTTCTGCACAAGTAAATTAGCTAAAAAAGTTTGGTTACATTGGGGTGAAGGACGTTGCAATGGAGACTATGAAGCTTATGAAACACCAACTGGATTGATTCCAAAATATGAAGACTTGAAAAATCTATTCAAAACTTTGCTTGATGACGATTACTCAGAAGAAGAATATAACTATCAGTTCAGTTTCAAATGCGATGCATGGCTTGATAAAATCAAACGTTCAGATGCAAACTTCAAAGAACATTATTCTGATATATCTCAATGTGTTTATGATATGTGGAATGAGTTTACTGTAAAAATTGAAGATGCAAAAGCCAAATACGGTTCTGTAATTGCACCTGGAAATTATAAAGGATAATAATATTCTTTTAAATTATTATTACAGTTAAATCTGTAGCTCACTTATGATCAAAATTATAAGTGAGCTTTTTTTTTGCAAATCTTAAAATATTGGTTATCCAAAGAGTAGAGGTATTCAACTTCATATATTTCATAACGTTAATAGATAATTAATTAAAAGATGATCAATTTCTATAATACATCGAAAGAATTAAAAAAAGATATAAAATTAATGGCACTCTTTGTTTATATTGCTTATTTTTTAAGTTATAATATATATAAAATACACTGTATAAAGATAAAAAATAAATAAAGGATGATTGAAAAATGAAAAAAGTAAAACTCTTATTCCTTGTGATGTTTTTTGGAGCATTTGCATCAATTGCTGCTAATGTAAAACCAACTCCTCCATCTTTTTTCCCTACAACTGGTAAGGTTAGTGATTCCTTGGGAGTTTATATGATAGATACAACATCTCTTACTCCTGAGAATATGCTACTTATGAAAGCTATTCAGGGTATCTCATCTAAAGATCAATCAAACCAAATATATCTATATACAACTAAAGATTCATGGTATTTACCGAATCTAAAAGATCAAGAATTTCAAGTCTATACAGGAAATTTAAAAATTCTTCAACAAATGTTTAAAAATGATAAAATTACACCACTGCAGACCAAGAGCATTTCTGAACTTCTAAAGTATTATATTGAAGCAAATATTTTCAAAGGATATTTTACTTATGATATTTCAAAGGACAGTAAAAATTTAGTTATGTCTTATGCTGGAATAAAAAATTACCTTCCAGTTACAGTTGAACAGGAAAAACTTTATGATTTAAGCACACTAAAAATAAAGACTCTAAATACTACAGATACACCAGATTATTTTAAAACTACAACACAATCAGAATTTCTTAAAACTTATAAGAAAGAAATTAATACTAAAGTTGTATTTGAACTCGATGAAAGCTCTGTAGGAATGCCCAGAGATTACGCTATAAAGAACAATGCTCTCATATACTATAATGATACTTCTACAATATTGGGTGATATTGGTTCTGCAAATTCACCTATTGCTGTAATAGGCTGGAATGATGAACAGCCATGGGTTAAAGCTATTTCAAAAAATGGTGATTTAGGAATACCTGGTAATTGGGCCATGAATTTATCTATTCTCAGCTCAAGCCCTACTGTTCCTAAAAAATCTAAATATTCCATAGATTCAACAAAAATAAAATACGATAGCAGCAAAAAATATATTACATTTCTGGTTTCTGACGGTGATAACCTTCAATTATGGAACAACATGATAAATGACGCTAGATTTTGGGGTAATAAAAACAGAAAGTTAAAAGGTAAGAATCGTGCTTATCCTGTTGGCTGGACTGTTCCTCCTTCTATGTTCTATCTTGCACCAGACGCGTGGAATTTTTTGATTGATACAGCTGATGCTTCAGATGAATTTATTGTTGGTCCCTCTGGAATAGGATATACTTACGCAGGTGTTGCTAAAAATGTTAATAAATTTGATGCCCAGTTAACAGCATTAAATAATTTTGTAGATGATTCAAATGTCAATACAGTAACTTTATTTGGGGTTTATCAGTGGAGTGAAACTGAATGGATGGAAAAAATATTAGATAAAGGTGGCATTAGCGGAGGTTTTTACTGTGGTTACCCAGCTTGGCCTCCTATTACATCAGGTCTTTCTGTTCACTATTTAGGTAGTGATGAAAAACCAATTATGTATGTAAATGGATATCTTGATGGTATTGATGATAAATTTGATACAACACAACAATTTTTAGCCGTATATGTTTGTAAAAATCTAAAAACCGCAATGTCAGCTCCTTCATATGTTCCTCCTAACACTTTCCCAAGTGAGGAGACAGCTCCAAAAGTTCATGTAATGGACTTGATACAATCTAAATATGAATCTCTTAAGGATGATGATACATATGTTATTGTTTCTCCTTCAGAAATGATTGCAGTCTTACAAGACAAGCATAAGCAGGAGGGAAAAAAATCTAAAAAAGTTTCTTCTAATAACTAATTAAACACTTTATCAAAAGGTCTTTGCTATGAGTAAACAGTTTTTGAGGTTATCTCAAATTCAGCTTAAAGCAAGACCTGTCTATCCCTTCTCATTAAACTTACATTAAAAATTTTTAGATAATCTAATTTAATATCATCTAAAAAAACTACCTATAAACAATGCTGCAAAAACTACACAACATCCAATTAATTTAGTTAATGTCATGATTTCACCAATAAAGAAATATGCCAATAATACAGCAAGGTAAAAACCTACTTTAATATTAGTCTTATATACATATCTTTTTATAATAGGAATAAAAATTATAAATGCAGCAGTTATAAATGCTGAGTTGGAAGCTGTAGTGTACTTCAAGCTCATTGTTTGTACAAATAGAGCAAGAAATCCAATTATTGAAAAAAACCAAATCAAAGGACTTTTTAAGGAAGCTTTAAATTCACGATTGATACTTTTGAAAAAAAATAAATATAACAATACTGGGGAAAGAAGGAATCAGAAGCTGATTTTAAAACTAAGAAAATATCATGGAAAATTCTGACGACATTACCTCTTAATTCAGCAGAAGATGCACAGAAAATCGTGAGGATTTATGGAAAACGATAGATTATTGAAGAACTTCACAGAGTGTTGAAAAGTAGCTGCAATGTTGAAAAGCACAGACAGCTTACTTCTGAGAAACTCAGCAGAATAATTGCTGTTGAGATGGTCGTTGCATGGAGAATTATGCTTTTGACTCTTTTAGCACGAAAAAAACCTGAAACACCATGCACTGATGTTTTTTTAGAATCAGAATGTGAAGTACTGAAAATTATCAGTAATTTAAAAAAAATAATGTTATCTCTGATGCAGTAGATACAATCGCTGAACTGGGGGGATATATTAAAAATAGGAAATGCAGGTATTCGGGATTTGAAACTCTAAGTAAGGGCATGACTCGGTTTATGACTATACATTAATTTTATTGCAAAATTAAAAATATAATAATGGATATTCCAGGAGGTAACGAAGTTTTGGAACATGTCATTGCAAGATGTAATATTTAGTGGATAAAGTCAGCCCAGCCGTCAGCCACACGTGATATTGCCAAATCTGTTTCATCTTGATAAAACTTTACGTCAAAAGATAGTGGCTCCTCTGAAACGAAGTTGTTGGTTTTATCACATATTAGAAATCATCTATAAAACAGCGGGACGCAGTTTTTACACAAAGGTAAAAGAGGCGTCCCCGCCTCTTTAGGGATGATATTATATTTAGAATAAAGTTTCTTGTTTATAAAACTTCAAAAATACCGAAGATAGGCGCTCCTCTGAAACGACACAGATTGTCTTTTTATTTGCCTTTTTTTTGTTGTCGTAATCCTGATCGTGGTCCCGCGCATGTGGGATCACGATAATGACCACCATAACTATTTCAAAAAAAGTTTCACCACGATAGAACTGAATATATTAAGAGCTTCGCTCTCCTGAAACTAAGCAAGCTTAGCTATATTTTTTTCATTAGTTGCGTGGTTTTAGTTTCACCACGATAGAACTCTTTAGATAAGCGAATAGCTTATTATTATAATAAGAGCTTCGCTCTCCTGAAACATGAAATTTAGTGATTTAGTGATTTAATTATCACAATCTATAAATCAACAAATGATGTTACCTAACATACTCAGCCCAGCAAGAAGCTGTTTCCCAAACTCTTACTCTTTCAACTCTTACCTCACCACTAATTATATATTTAGAACCGTTTTTATTAATGTATTCTCTACCTTTATTCAATTCTTCCTGAAAATAAGTAAATAGTGTTTTAACAATTACTTCCGACGTTGGATCCTTACTTTCAAAAGGGATTACTCTTTCAAAATTATCCTTGAAATATTGATAATGTTTTGAATCTGTATTAATAAGCATTGCATGATCATATGTATCTAGGTATTCTGAAAACGCTGATTTAAAAACTTGAAAGTCACACACCATATCGTTACTATCTAATTCAGCAGAAGATAAAACAATTTCTACTTTTCGACTATGTCCATGTGGCATTCTACAATTACTGCTATTTGCCTTATTTGATAAAAAATGCCCAGTTTCAACCCAAAATGTTTTACAAATTCTATACATAACAATCCCTATCTATATAATTTTAACTTAATTTATTCTCACCATCTAGTTTTTGAAAAGCCATATGAAGGTCCATTCTTATTTAAATATATGACCTCGCTCATTCAAATTTAAAAGATTAGAACGTGAAACCTCACAAAAAATTAGCCACTACATGTATATGCAATATATGAAAAATCAAGCAACTCCGGTACAAATATAATGATAGTTAATACCTCCATCATAAAGATATAATATCCTCACAACTAACATTAAAATAAATGAACTGTTATTTTATTGAATTGTATTATTGATTTTTGTAGATCTATCAGATAGAATTATTAAGAGATATCAACTTTTGATCAAATTTACAATTAAGGAATATATATGACATTTTACACTGTACTAACCATGACTTTTCTCTCACTTTTTGCTATGGTCAATCCTATCGGAATGTCATCAGTATTTTTAGGTTTATCTGATCATATGAAGCCTAAGGAGAGACATAAACTGGCTTATACAGTTGCTCTTTATTCAACTATTCTTCTTGTGGTTATACTTTTTGCCGGACGCCCTATTCTTGCCTTTTTTGGTCTATCTCTTCCTTTTATCAGAATAGCAGGCGGACTACTTGTTGCATTTACGGCCTGGCAAATGCTCAATGCAAAACCCAAACTCTCAGAACATGAGAAAGAAGAACATCAGGAAAGTGAAGGATTAGCTTTTTTCCCTCTTACTCTGCCTATCACAGCAGGAGCAGGAGCCATTGCTATTGTTATAGCAATAGATACAAGCATTAGTCATCATTTAACCTTGCAAACTTTAGAACAATACTCAGCAGCCATATTAGGTATTCTACTTGTTATGGCAGTTGTTGCTGTATGTTATCGTTTTGCAGATACAATCTTAAATAAACTGGGCCGTACTGGCACTGCAGTTGTAACACGTCTGACAGCTTTTGTACTGTTAGCTATTGGGATAGATATTATTTGGGAAGGAATGCTTGCACTTATTGTCATTGCGAAAAAAGTATAATTAGAGCTAGCACGAAAAGGTTTTCGTAACAGACATGATACCTTACGTGCTTAGCTCTAGTTGTCGTTTCTAATTATAATTTACCAGCCAGCATTCTGGTAATTGGAAGTTTTGCCTTTCTAATAGTTTCAGGATCCAACTCAACCTGATACTGCATATTTCTTAATGAGTCTAGAACATCTTCAAGATTAATCATCTTCATATTCATACAAACAGCCTGTTCAGAAATTGGAATAAACATTTTTCCAGGATTTTCTTTCTGAAGACGATGAATAATTCCCATTTCTGTTCCGACAATAATTTGTTTTTTTTCCGTTTCCTTCGCAAATTCCAACATTCCCCCAGTACTCAATGCCTCATCTGCTACTTGAACTACTTCAGGTGTACATTCCGGATGAACCATAACCACTGCTTCAGGAAATTCTTTACGCTTACGTTCAATCATTTCAGGTTGAATTCTCATATGAGTAGGACAGAAACCATTCCAAAGAATCATTTCTCTGTTAAGTTTTTTAGCTACATTGGCACCCAGACATTTATCAGGAAGAAAAATTATCTGTTTATCTTTAGGTAGCCCACCTACAACTTTTTCTGCATTCCCTGAAGTACAGCAAATATCTACTTCTGTTTTAACATCTGCAGTGCTGTTAACATAACATACAGTAATAGCATCGGGATATTTCTTTTTTAATTCTCTCAGTGATTCAGCATCTGCCATATCAGCCATAGGACAACCTGACTCGGGAACAGGGTGAAGTACTATTTTCTCAGGAGATAAAATTTTAGCAGTTTCCGCCATGAATTTCACTCCGCAAAAAACTATTACATCTTCTTTAACATCTCTTGCCTTAAAACTTAATTCCAACGAGTCTCCGCAGAAATCAGCTATATCCTGAACTTCACCTAAAACATAATTATGTGCAAGAATAATAGCATTTTTCTCTTTTTTAAGTTTTACAATTTCATCAATCATTTCCTGTTGATAATCGATTGCCATAAATACCTCCATATTTCAAAAATAATCACATTTAGAATAGAATGATAATTTCTCAGAACAAAGCCCATTTATTTAAATAAAAACAAAATAGGTCTATTTTGTTAAACTATATAATATATATTGTATATCATTAAGAGCATTATTTCATCCCTTAACTTACAGGAAAATCAAAAAATGAAACCAAAACTTGCAACTCAGTTTGATGATGAAGAAGATAAAATTGCCTGTTACAGAAAAGTAAGAGATCAGATAAAAGAATACATAGAAAAACTTCCTAATAATCTTCATTAACATTCCTAAGGTATAAATGGTTTAAAAAATGAACTTAGCGGTACTTATCCTTCTAGCAATAAGTTTGGCAATGGATGCATTTGCAGTATCTATAGCCAACGGTATCTCAATGAATCATATTAAATTCTCTCAAGCTATTATAATAGCTCTATTTTTTGGAGTATTTCAGGCTGTAATGCCAATAATAGGATGGGTTATAGGAAATAGGTTCAAAGACGTGATATCAGGTTTTGACTACTGGATTATTTTTGTTATACTTCTTGTAATAGGAGGTAAAATGATTTATGATTCTCTTAAAAAAGAAGAGCAAAAGAAAGATAATAAATCTCTAAACATCTATACACTGTTTATACTTGCGATTGCTACAAGCATTGATGCCTTAGCCGTTGGATTAGGGTTTTCATTTATAGATATCGGAATTATTTTCCCTTCGATTATTATAGGAATAGTAACTTTTGCCATTTCACTCACAGGGGTTTATTTAGGAAAAAAACTTGGTAAACTGTTTGGGAAGAAAATGGAAATTCTCGGTGGGATTATTTTAATTCTTATCGCATTTAATATTTTACTTGAAAATGTACACGTTTTTTAATTACTCTGAGTAGCATGACCACATGTTTCAAACATAGTTCAAAGATCTCCTATGAGACGAAAATAAAAGCATCACTAACCCGGCTACTCGCCTGACAAAAGTGCTGAGCACACTATGTAATAGAGTTAAAAACTGACGTGAGATTATTTATCCCAGCGAATAGCCGGGATTCAATGCTTCCGTCGTCGCCCATGCTTCGCTGGGCTATGCCGCGACAAGTCAGCATTGCTTTTTCTGTTTCTTTTTAAATTATGTATACCGAAGAATAATGCGGGCACTACGAGTATTCCAAATTTACTCATCATGCAAAGCGTGGCGAGCCGAAGGTATAGACACGAGTGAACAAAGAAAAAAATATCAAAAAATGAGGAACTGTAGTATGAAGTTAACAAAACATTACAACACTATATTTTTAGTATTACTTATATCTTTATGCAGTATCTTCACATTTGAACTTCATGCAGTTGAATCTATACTTGGACATCAAGACAAATATTTTGGTGATTTTGAAAAGATGTCGGCAAGGAACACTATTCGCGTCCTAGTCCCTTATAGTAAAACTTTCTATTTTTTAGACGGTGCTAATCAAAAAGGTTTTACCTATGATTTTTTACAGGAATTTGAGAAATATATTAATAATAAATTAAAGCGCGGTACTATTAAAATAAGAATTATAGTCATACCAACCCTACGGGACCAGCTTATTCCATCTCTTCTTAATGGAACAGGAGATATAGCTGCTGGTAATTTGACAATAACCCCAAAAAGAGAACGTTTAATAGATTTTTCAATCCCATATCTTACAGAAATTAATGAAATTATCGTAACATCACCTAAGACTCAAATCAGTTCAATGGATAACTGGTCTCCATATATAAGAAAATCCAGCAGCTATTATGAGAGTATTACCAGCCTGAACAGAAAACTTTTAAAACTAAATAAGACTCCCGTATCACTGCAGCTAGGTGATGAACAACTAGAGGATGAAGATATACTCGAAATGATGAACGCCAATATGATACAGATGAGTGTTATTGATAGTCATAAAGGTGAATTCTGGTCAAAGATATTCCCTAAACTCTCCTTTAATTTTGATAAGAAACTCAGGACTGGTGGACAAATTGCCTGGGCATTCCGTAAGGACAGTCCACAACTCGAGAGTATTATAAATGAATTTATGAAGAAAAACAAGAAAGGCACATTGCTTGGAAATATTCTTTTCAGCAGATATCTTAAAAACACACAATGGGTAGAAAATTCATTAAAAGGTAAAGAAAAACAAAGACTTGAAGCAGCTATTCCACTTTTCAAGAAATACTCAAATCAGTATAATTTTGACTGGATTATGATTGCATCTTTAGCTTTTCAGGAATCAAAAATTGATCAAAGTGTAAAAAGTAAATCGGGAGCAATAGGAGTCATGCAAATACTTCCAAGTACAGCTGCCGATAAAAGTGTAGAGATTACAAATATTTATTCACTAGAACCTAATATTCATGCAGGAACAAAATATCTCCGTTATATTTACGATCAATTCATAGACAAAGAACCTATGAATGATCTAAATAAATATCTATTCATGTTTGCCAGCTATAATGCCGGCCCTAATAGAATTAGAAAACTCCGAAATGAAGCTGAACAAAACGGTCTTGATCCTAATATATGGTTTAGGAATGTAGAAATAATCGCAGCTAAAAGAATTGGAAGAGAAACTGTTACATATGTAAGTAATATATATAAATATTATATTGCCTACTCTACAATTTACAAAAATGAACAGGATAAAGAAAAAGTCAAAGAAAGTTTAAAGAAAAGTAAGTAATTTATTCTGAATAACTTTAAAAAATGTAACAGTTTTTTCCTCTTGAGGATCATAATCGATACTGGTTGTATAAATATCTTTGATTTACTGATAAAAAAATCGCTCTGATAACCAACTCTCACGAATACCTTCTATTATAACCTTTACCATCAGCAACAGTTGTCCGGTATTTCCGGACAACTAGACCTTCCTGCAGTTCACCTTCTGAAATAATATTACGAATATGTTCAGAAATAGTACGTTTGTTTTTATTAAATAATTCGCTAAATGTGCCTGAGTAAGCCAGATAGTATCATCTTCAAGCCTTACATCTATTTTTATATTACCATCAGGATTCTGGTAAATAATTATTTCTGAGTTTGGATTATGCATAAGTAATTGAGAATCCTTTAATTTTTCATTATCGGTGGCTTTTCCTGTAATTATAAAGCTTACTTATAAAGTCTTTACTTAATATGGATTTTTGAATGCTCTTTTCATTATTTGAATTGTATTGCTGTATAATTATGATTCTTAAATAGGTATATAACCATCTCTAATTATGGCTAGTTTATTTTTGCACATGGTTAAAAAAAATATCATCTAGTGTATCTTCTATCTTAATTATTTTCTTTTTTATATCCACTAATAAATTGTGAATATACTGTTATCGAAATGTGTCTAAAAAAAATACGGCTTCTATGAAAATACAATGTAGCAAATAATAAGAGCATTAATGAAGATAGTAGTTTGTTCAAAGTATCATTATAGAATAACCAAACAGCTAATAAATTCAAAACGAAAATAAAAGCAATATTTCTATAAAAACCAAATTTCCCCAAAAAAGCCTGGTATTGTCCATCAACACCATTTACTAACATCCAATTTTTACAAAATTGAAAAATGTTTTCTTTTGTACTTTCATTAACTAAATCTTTTGCTTGATGTTCTAAAATTGTTATTTTATTATCCCATTTTTTAAATTCAAATTCATCGAATCTTGATTTTGAATCATTTAAAAACAAACTGGGAAGCTTATAGAATAAATTTGCTGCTGGTTCCAGTACCATTCCACACAGAAGTATAACTAATATAATCAAAACAAATGATACGCCAAAGGGAATATCCATTTCAATTCTTTTCATTCTTGTAGATATAACAGATATAAAAATTTTATTTATTTCAGATTCACTAAGTGTGTTTTTTTCATCACTTGATATTATTCCTCGCTCACGTAAAAAAGATAATT
>Ga0307987_1002010_pt1 | contig 10843 bp, 11 predicted proteins | sample EllFjometagen181_FD_203157 | JGI IMG/M metagenome (GOLD analysis project Ga0307987, IMG submission 203157) | Marine microbial communities from Ellis Fjord, Antarctic Ocean - #181 | ecosystem: Environmental > Aquatic > Marine > Unclassified | place: Southern Ocean | collected 2014-10-08 | reverse complement strand
GAATCTCTGGCAACCCTTCAATTGCCTCCTTTTTCCATTTGGTGAGAAGTGAACGATGAACTTCATATTTGGAAGATAATTCTGCCACGGTTGCTTGTTCACGAATCATATCAATTGCCACTTTTGCTTTAAGCTTCCCACTGTAACTCTTTCTCATGGACCTCCTTTTTGGGTGAATTTGAACCTGGCTTTAACACTTATTATGTCTCTTAACAACTGGTTCAGATTATGGGGTCCATTATAGTGGACTGTGTCATTTTAAAGGAATGTGGTTGACCCCATCATATATTTCAGACAGGGTCTTTCGTAATTTCGGAGGATTTCATTTGTCTTTAACAAAGTTGCTAAATTTACTATAAAACAAAATTCCCACTCGATTAATATGCTCTATCAGATCAGGATTAGATATTTGATTGAAAATAGATATGTCAAAAGTGTAAGGCAAAAGCAAATCATCTATTTCCAATTCCACTGCGTATACAATAGATAACGTCAAATCTTGACCAATAAGCGAAAGATCAATATCTGAACCAGCTTTATAGTTGCCTTTGGCTCTTGACCCGTATAGGATTACTTTTTCAATTTGAGGATACCTTGCAAAAATGCAGTTTACGTGTTTGATTATCTCAGGTTTTAGTCCAAATTTCATTTTCAGTTTTATACTTTTTCTTTTAATCCGATGAAGGTTTCCCTTAGTTTAAGAAATTCATGGTAATAAATATGAACAATATCTTTTGTGATTTTATCGGCAATATCTTCATTATAGGTATGTGATGTCAAGGTTCTGCTTTTTATCATTTTCATCCATGTCTCACCATTAACGATCAGCCCTCGTTTAAATCCCATCCGAATAGCGTCGCGACTTCCCTGAATTCCAATTTCACCCTGGTTTTCGTAAAAATCTTTAATTGTATTCCAGGCAAGTTCATAATTATATTCAAAGGATTGGATCAAACCCTGTTGCTCAAGTTCTGACAACTCCCCTTTTTCGATAAATTTCGTGAGCTGCTTTACAGCTTTATCAAAATTATTGAATCTTTGAATCCATCTTATATCTATTGTCGACATAGTCAAACCCCCATCAAATATTTTTATCCAACCGGTAGCGTATGGATCGCAAACTGAGTTTTAAATAGTCTGCAGCAGTGCTTTTATTGCCGCCGGACAGTTCCATGGCTTTTTTAAGGTAGGCATTTTCAATGGTGGCAAGAATTTCGTCCAAGTCTACCCCCTGCTCAACATCTTCAAGATCGAATCTCTGCCCCTTAATCCCTTCGATCCAGCGTCGTTTTTTGTGCATGGAAATGGTCAGGCTTTCCGGCAGGATGATGTTGGTGGAAGAAAGGGCCACACTTCGTTCGATGAGGTTCTCAAGTTCCCGGACGTTACCGGGGAAACTGTATTTATTTAAAAAATCGATGGCATAGGAGGAGAGTTTTACAATGTCTTTTTTCATTTTTTTTGAATATTTTTCTGCAAAATGGGCGGACAAAATCTCAATATCCCCTTTCCTGTCCCGCAGGGGCGGAACCTTGATGGGGATGACGTTGAGCCGGAAAAAAAGATCCTCCCGAAAATTTCTCTCAATCACCTCCTGCTCCAGTTTTTTGTTGGTGGCGGAGATGATCCTGACATCCACTTCAATTTCCTTGGTGCCGCCCACGGGATTAAATGCGGTTTCCTGAACCACTCTGAGCAGCTTAACCTGGAGCATGGTGGATAATTCCCCGATTTCATCCAGAAAAATAGTCCCTCCGTGGGCAGCTTCAAACAAACCTTTTTTATCGCTGATCGCCCCGGTAAAAGACCCCTTAACATGGCCGAAAAACTCACTTTCCATCAAGGTGTCGGTGATACCGCCGCAGTTGACCACCACAAAGGACTTGTCCCTGCGGTCAGAATTTTCATGGATGGCCCTGGCAATGAGCTCTTTGCCCGTACCGCTTTCCCCGGTCACCAGCACATTGGTCTTGGTAGGGCCGATCTGTTCGATGCGTTTGTAGATGGCCTGCATTCCCGGGCTGTTTCCAATAATCCGGTTAAAATGCAGATGATCCTTGAGCTCTGAAGATCGCCTTTCTCGTTCATGATCCAGGGTTCTAAGTTCCAGGGCCTTGGCAATGGTCGCATTAAGTTCCATGTTATCAAAGGGTTTGGGCACAAAGTCATAGGCCCCTTCGTTCATGGCGGCCACAGCAATCTCAGTTGTGGAATAGGCGGATATCATGATCACAACCGTGTCCGGGTCCTGTTTTTTAGCTTCTTTTAATACATCAAGACCGGTGATATCCCCCAGCCGGATATCGGTCAGGACAAGATCATAGGCATTATTTTGAATCAGTTTGACGGCCTGCTTGCCGTTATTTGCAAGGGAAACCCTGTAGCCTTCCTTGGATAGCAGCACATCCAGAAACTCCCGCATGCTGAGTTCATCGTCGGCCACAAGAATTTTGTATTGTTTTTTTGTCACACCCATCCCCTGAAAATTGGATTTCTATTGATTTTTCTGATAGACGATCCTGCCGTCCACCATGGTTAAAAATGCCTCCCCCTGCACCTGTCTGCCGGCAAAAGGCGTATTTTTGCATTTGGATATAAAGGTGTCAGGATCAATTTTATATTCGATTTCCGGATCTATAATAGTTAAATCAGCAGGATTCCCTGGTTTTATGTCATTATCGATTCTGAGCATTTTGGCGGGCTGTTTGGACATTTTCACAACAAGGTCGGTCAGGGACAAGAAGCCATCCTGGACCAATTTTAAAGATAGGGGCAATGAGGTTTCAAGCCCTACAATCCCGAATGCCGCCCTGTCAAACTCAACCTCTTTTTCGTCTACACTGTGGGGCGCATGGTCCGAGGCGATCATATCAATGGTCCCGTCCACAAGCCCTTCAATAATGGCGCATCTGTCTTCTTCAGAGCGCAGGGGCGGATTCATTTTAAAGTTGGTATCATAGTCCAAAACCGCTTCATCTGTCAGGGTAAAATAATGGGGGGCTGTTTCACAACTCACATTTGCACCCCGCTTTTTGGCCTGGCGAATGGCTTCAATAGATTCGGCCGTACTCATGTGACAAAAATGAACCGCCGCACCCGTGAGTTCACAAAGGGCAATATCCCTTAGAACCATAATGCTTTCAGCTGCATTGGGGATTCCTTTTATTCCCCAGAATGTGGCAGGGGGGCCTTCGTTCATGGAACCGCCATCTACCAAACTTTTATCTTCGGCATGGACAAATATGGGCATATCAAGCCCCTTGCAATATTCAAGGGCCCGTCTCATCATTTGAGAATTTTCAACCGGCAGTCCATCATCGGTAGCAGCTCGAATCCCTGCCTGCTGCATATCATAAATTTCCGCCAGGGAGGTGCCCAAGGACCCTTGTGAAATGGCACCGGCCGGATATACCTTGGCGGCGCCGGCAGCCTTGCCTTTATTGATAATAAAAGTGGTTACCTGGCTGTTATCATTTACCGGAATGGTGTTGGGCATGGAACAAACTGCTGTAAACCCGCCCTTTACGGCTGCTTTTAATCCGGATTCAATGGTTTCTTTGTATTCTTGTCCAGGTTCGCGCAGGTGGACGTGAATATCGATCAAACCGGGGACCACAATCATGTTTGAGGCGTCAATTATCTGAACACCTGGTACCTGAACACCTGGTACCTGAACATCGGGTGAATGGCCGGGGTCTATTGGATCACCGGGACCAGTCGGATCACTCGGGCCACTCGGATCCAAAATTGCCTCAATCACACCGTCCTTTACCAGAATATCTTTTTTCCCATCCAAGTTGCCGGGATCAAGTACCCTTGCCCCTTTAATCAGAATCTGCATGTCTGCTGCCTCCTGCAACGATATAAAAAAGCGCCATTCTCAATGCAACCCCGTTGGTGACCTGCTCTAAAATCATGGAACAATCAGAATTTGCCACCTCACTTGCAATTTCTACCCCCCGGTTCATAGGGCCCGGATGCATGACAATAACATCCTTTTGGGCAAGCTTTACCCTAGGGGGATTTAACCCGTAAAGACTTGCATACTCCCGCTCAGTTGGGAACAAAATATTTCCCTGTCTTTCTCGTTGAATCCTGAGCATCATTATAACATCAGCCCCTTCCACACAGGCATCCATATTTTTTGCTATCTGGCATCCCAAGGCTTCAATGCCCTTGGGAATCATGGTGGGGGGTGCACAAATGGTCACATGGGCTCCCATTTTGGAAAACCCGGTGATATCGGAGCGGGCAACCCTTGAATGGGAGATATCCCCCACAATGGAAATATTAAGTCCCTTTAAGGTCCCTTTTTTTTCCCGGATACTCATCATATCCAAAAGGGCCTGGGAAGGATGGGCATGGGTGCCGTCTCCCGCATTGATAACCGAGCAATTTACCCGCTTTGAAATCACATGGGCCGCCCCCGATGAAGAATGACGCATGACAATGACATCCGGATTCATGGCCTCAAGATTTTTGGCCGTATCAATGAGGGTTTCGCCTTTAACAATGCTCGATGAACTTTTGGCAATGGATACCGTATCGGCGGACAATCGTTTGGCAGCTATTTCAAAAGAAAGCTTTGTCCTAGTAGAGGGTTCCTGGAAAAAGAAAATAATGGTTTTGCCCCTGAGGGTGGGCACCTTTTTAACGGGCCGTTCTGAAATCTCTTTCATCCCCTGGGCCGTATCAAGAATCATCGTAATTTCCTTGGTATCCAGAGACGTGATATCAAGAATATCTTTTTTTTCAAAGCGCATATGACCTACCTTCTTTATAAATCACTTAAAATAATAAATTGCCCAGTCTCCTCCACCGAACCCCAAAGGCTTCCTTGTTCCAGGACCAGTAAATCATAAAGGCTTCCCCCTTGACCTCGGTGAGGTCTACAAACCCCCAAAATCTGCTGTCATGGCTATTATCCCTATTATCCCCCATGACAAACAGCTTATTATCGGGGATGGTAATTTTCTTTAAATTATCCCGGGTACTGAAATTACCTGGGATGATCCGGTTATCCCTGTGAATGGCATAGGGTTCCCTGGTAATAAGTTTATCATTTATATAGAGCTGTTTGTCTATAATTTCAAGAGTGTCGCCCCCCACAGCCATAACCCGCTTGATAAAATCCTTGGACGGGTCCTCTGGGTATTTAAACACCACAATATCTTCCCGTTCAGGATCCTTGACCGAAACCAGCGTCTTCCCATTGGTAAAGGGTATTTTTACCCCGTAGATAAATTTATTGACCAAAATCTGGTCGCCAATCTGCAGGGTTTCCAGCATGGATCCGGAAGGGATTTTAAAAGCCTGCACAATAAAGGTCCGGATAAACATGGCAATTACAATGGCAATCACAATGGCTTCTATATTCTCTCGCCAGGCATTCTTTTTTTTAGGTGCCATTTTTTTTGTCGTTGGGTTTTTAGTCGTTGGCTTTTTAGTCGTTGATTTTTTAGTTGTCATTTGTTTTTCATTTCACTTGAGGATTAACAGAACAGGTGCTGGGGGTGGCCTAAAAAGAATTTGGAGCGCTGAATCTGAACTTTCAGTATCTCTGCAATCTTTCTTGCCTTTACCATACTGGACAGGGGCACTGTGGGAATTTTTTGACCCTTTAACATAATACTGCCGCTTTTCAGCTCAGCATAACTGACCTGGCCGTAGGATTTTGAAATTGCCTGGGGATAATCATACCCGTAATCCACCACCTGGGTAAAAATTTCATCATCTGAAACCGATGCATATTTCAACATTTCCTCGTTTAAGATAGGAATGGGAATGCCAAGGCCAATGGAAAGGGAAACCCCATACCCTCTGATACTCTGACCGACCAGCCATTCCGGCGACATTTCCTTTAAATCCCCCATGACAGAGAGGGTTCCCGACGGTGTAACAGGAACACCGTTCAGCCCCCTTTCCACATCCTTTTTATGCTGAGTCCCGGTCCAGGTGACATAACCCTGGGCTCCCCCAAGAAAAATCCGGGTGCCCAGACCGATGGTTTTCAAATAGGGATCATTGAACAGAGGGCTCAATTCTCCTGCGGTGGAATAATTGGCATTCCCCATTTTTGATTTCAAGGTTCCCATATAGGTATATTTTATTTTGTTGGACCTATTGATGGCACAATTGTAATTCTGGTAGGCATTGCGCGGATTGCAAAGCATGGCATTGGGAAGATCTTTCAACCTTACCATTTTTTCAATTTTCTTGTTGGGGTAGCAATCGGTCCCATAGCTCTCCGCCAGCAGATGCACTTCTTTACCCGCCACAAGATCCTGGATCACATGCCCCCCCCCATAATTAAACTCACCGGGATGGTATTTATTCAAGGGATCATCATCGCAGGTTTGGGTAGCCCCCAGGTAGCAGTCAACAGCCGCAAGCCCGGAATAGGCCGGTACATTGTTGAACCAGGTCTTGGTGGTTCTGACAAGGGGTTTGAACTGGCCGATATTAAGAAATGCCCCGGAAGAGCACATGGGGGCAAAGGTTCCCGTGGTAACGACATCCACTTGCTTTGCCGCTTCAACCACCCCGAGCTTTTGGGCGATATCGATGATCTCTTCCGCCGTAACAACAACCGCCTCGCCCGCTGCAATTTTTTTATTTATCTGCTCATATGTTTTATTTACTTTGTATTCACTCATAATTCGCCTTTACCGATCAATTTAGTCCCGATCAATTTACAATAGATCATTTTATCATTAGTTTAACCGCTTCAATTTTTGAGGTAACATTATTTTTAATCCAGGTAGCATCCCACCATTCAACAGGATTGACAAAGGTATTGTGCACAATCATTGAGAAATGCAAATGATCCCCTCCGGCAAGGCCTGTGAGTCCTGTGGTTCCGATGACATCTCCCTTGGACAACGCGTCCCCTTTATTCACCGTGATTTCATTTAAATGGGAGTAGAGACTGGCAAGGCCAAACCCATGGTCAATGATAACGGAATTGCCAAAAATACCCACGGCCTCGGCCATAATCACCCGGCCCCCATTGGCAGCCCGAATCTTTGCATTGGCAGTGGACGCAAGATCGACTCCCAGATGAACGGCACGGTCGATTGCTTTTCCCTTGTATTTATAGATTCTATGGTCAGCCCAATGGGAACGGGTTGCAGAACCTGCAAGTCTTCCAAACTTTCCTTCCCACAATTGCTCACCCACCGTATCTTTGGGCACATTTAAAATGGTGGTGACATTTTTTTCCCGCAACGTTCCATTAATGTATAAGAACTTTTCAAGCAGGGGATTTTGAGCGCCCACAAAGGTGTCTTCTATTTCAGCCAAATCAAAATCCGGCATTTTAAATTCCAGGAATCTATCGGATATATTCAAGATATCGGTTTTAAATTTCTTATCCCTTATATAATGGTGGAACCCACCTTTGACTGAATTTCCGGCAAGATCCCGGGCAGTAACAAACATCTGGGTCCCCGGACCCTGGGTGTAATCCAGGGCAAAAAACGCCGCATAAACAGCTTTATCATCAAACATGCCCGAGTGACCCGGAAAAAAATTATCCCCCACCATGATACCGCTTTTGACATTTTCCTCAAACAGCCGGTAGATAACCAATCCGCTCCCACCTCTTTCGATATTGTGATTACTGCTCAACACCTTAACCCGGGGAGGCTTTGTGTCAATGACAACTTTTTTTTCCACGTAAAAAACATTCCCCGAATTCCACCCTCTCCATGAATAATCCGCCACCATGATGCGAACGAGCGCTTCTCCGTCATTCATTCCGTATTTACGGGATTCAACCGGAATGATAAAGGAATCTTTATTCACCCGCTTATCAGAAAAGAGACTTACAACAGAAGAAGGGCTGTATTCCCGTTCGAGGAGAACTTTCTCATTGTTCTTCTGCAGGATGGAGACCACAATTTTTCTCAAGCCTGTGCCTTTATCAGACACCGCAAGCGACATCTCATAGGATTTTTTTAAGTATAACGACGGCAATGTCACCTCCACCCTGGGACCGGAACCTTCATATTTATAAAAAAGGATCCATGCGAGGGGTATTGCTATTGCCAATAAAACCAGTGTTAAAACAACTTTCTTCATCAAATATACCTATTTTTTCAAGAGGTTAGAATTTATACAAACAAAACATCATAAAATACCAGCAATGGTCCAACTTATCAAGGAATTTTACATTCTTGACTTTTTGGGTCCCAAAATATAATTTAACCAGATACACTTCAATTTAAGGAATATCCTATGAACAACAATCCTATGAACAATAAGCTGACCCCTAATTTCTTTTTTAATTTAACAAACGACACCTCCCCTGTTTTTTTCCTCATTGCAGGCCCTTGTGTGATTGAAAACTATGAAACCAGCTTTTCCATTGCCCAAAACCTAAAAGAGACCACGGAAAAACTGGGGATACCCTTTATATTCAAAGCCTCCTTTGACAAAGCAAACCGAACCGCCCTGGATGCCTTCAGGGGCCCGGGATTTGAAGAAGGATTAGAAATTCTCAACCAGATCAAACACAAACTTAAGGTTCCGGTTATCTCGGATATCCACCTTCCGGACCAGGCAAAAAAAGCGGCCCAGGTTCTTGATATCATCCAGATCCCAGCCTTCTTGTGCCGGCAGACAGATTTGATTCTGGCCGCCTGCGCAACCGGCAAGCCTGTGAACATAAAGAAAGGACAGTTTCTCTCCCCCTTTGAGTGCAAAAACATTATTACCAAGGCAACCGCTTTTGGAAACCATGATATCAGCATCACCGAAAGAGGCGCCTGTTTCGGGTATAATAACCTTGTGGTGGATTTCAGGTCCATCCACATTCTCAATGAAATGGGGGTCCCGGTCATCTTTGACGCCACCCACAGCGTACAATTACCGGGCGGGGCGTCTAATTCATCTGCAGGAGAACGGCAATTTGTTCCCACCCTTTCAAAGGCTGCCATTGCAGCAGGTGCCCATGGCCTGTTCATAGAAACCCACCCGGACCCCGACAAAGCATTGTGTGACGGTCCCAATTCCATGCCCCTGGAGGCTATGGAACCCCTGCTCAAAACCCTTTTGGCTATCAAAAAGGTCGTTGGATAACACCATGGAAAAACAATCGGCCAACCAATCGTACAACAATCAAGCACACCCCAAAAAACCAGATATGAAACCAGCCCTAAAAGTGGATCAGGTTAAATTGGATCAGGTTAAATTGCTGCTCCTGGATGTGGATGGGGTTTTGACAAACGGTCAAATCATTTATACGGATTCAGGCGAGCAGATCAAAAGTTTTAGTTCAAAGGACGGCCTTGGACTTCGGCTGCTCATGGATAACGGCATCAAAGTCGGCATTGTCACCGGCCGAAAATCGGCTGCCCTGGGACACCGGCTCCAAAACCTTGGCATTGACCTTGTCTTTGACGGTATACGAGACAAGGCTGCAGCCTTTGATAAGATCATGAAACTCACCGGCATACCCGCCCGGCATATTGCCTTTGTCGGAGACGATCTCATCGATCTTCCGGCAATGATCCGGGCCGGCGTTTCCTTTACTGTCCCGGATGCCCCCAAAGAAGTAAAACACCACGCAGACTCGGTCACTTCGGCAAAAGGGGGCCATGGTGCGGTGAGAGAAATTTGTGAAAGTATTCTCAAGGCCCAGGGGGTATGGGAAAAACTTTTGAACACATACCTGTCATGAGCATTTCCAATAAAAAAAAAATCCTTTATCCATTGATTGGAGGGCTCATTTGCGCTCTTTTAGGAGTTGGAATTTATTTTTATATTGGCGCAGCTTTGAACACCCCCCTTACCATAAAAGATATCAATATGGACTCCGGGGCGGCTCTAAAACTAAATTTACTGGAACAGGTTTCCAAAAAAAATGGTATCACCGAGTGGAAATTGAAGGCCTCTTCTGCCACTTTATTAAAGGAAGAAAATAAAGCGATTCTAAAAGATGTGGATGTTATTTTCTATACCCGGCAAAATACAAAAATATACCTGACATCAGACGAGGGTATCCTTAATACCCAAACCCATGATATGAGTTTTTTGAAAAATGTTATTGTCCGCCATGAAACTTATACCCTCAGAACTGATCAGTTGCATTATGAAAAGAAACCACATATAATACGTTCCAATGTGCACGTCACCCTTGAGGACAGGGAATCGATAATTGAAGCGGATTCCATGGTGACCCAATTGAATCAGAACAAAACCATTTTAAAAGGACATGTCAAAGGAAAATTCAGTGAAAAGTTTAACATCCCCTAGCCCTGCTCTCCCTTTTTTTGTCCTGCTGGTTTTTGTTCTGTTTTTTTTCTGTGCTCCAATCGCTTTTGCCCAGACGAACACCAAGAAGGACACACCGCTCCATGTAACCTCGGATAAAATGATTGCCCTCAAGGATACCTCCATGGTGGAATTTATTGGCAATGTCAAGGCCACCCGGGACGACACCGTTATTTTTGCCGATTCCATAAAAATATTTATTCATACCGCGGAGACAAAAAAAGAAGGGCAGACGGATTTAAGACAAATCATTGCCACGGGAAATGTGGAATATACCGCAGGGGAAAGAAAGGCTTTTGCAGATAAAGCAGTCTATACCACCCAGGACGAAATCCTTATTTTGACCGGGGAAACTGCCCGGTTGATTACCGGAAAAAGCCATGTTACCGGGAAAAAAATCACCCTCTTTAGGAACGAAGACAGGGCCATTGTTGAAAGTGACGGGGAAACCCGGGTCCAGGCTGTTTTTAATCCAGAAGACCAGAAACCAGAAACCAAGAAACCAGAAACCAAGAAACCAGAAGACCAGAAACCAGAAACCAAGAAACCAGAAACCAAGAAACCAGAA
>Ga0307987_1002009_pt1 | contig 10845 bp, 5 predicted proteins | sample EllFjometagen181_FD_203157 | JGI IMG/M metagenome (GOLD analysis project Ga0307987, IMG submission 203157) | Marine microbial communities from Ellis Fjord, Antarctic Ocean - #181 | ecosystem: Environmental > Aquatic > Marine > Unclassified | place: Southern Ocean | collected 2014-10-08 | reverse complement strand
AGATTACTGGTCTCCAACGCTTTTTTTATGATGGGCGTATTCGCCAGCGTCAGCGCTGTTTTCACTTTTTCAAAAAGAAGAAGATTAATATCATCTGAAATTTCATCGGCAATGGATTTGGTGTACATGAACTGTGAATTGATAATTGAGTTATAGCTAAAATTGTATAACGTGAATGATGATATAATCAAAACGATCAGACCCGTTGCCAAAATAGCAAATGAAAGTTTATTTGAAAATTTCATTCCAACAACCTCGTTAGGGTTCAATTATCGCCAGTTCTTCCTTAACAACAACTTTCTGCAGCGCTCCCGAATGCTTTGTTCACCACCCATCCAAAACCTCCCGGACCGTTCTTGCCAGGGTTTCCCTCTCAATGGGTTTTTCAATATACTTCCTGATCCCGATTTCTTTTGCGCTCTCCTCTGATATTTTCTCGCTGTACCCGGTACAGAGAATAATGGGCAAATCGGGCCTGATTTTGAGTATCTCCTGTACCAGTTTGTCCCCGGTCATGTGGGGCATGGTCATATCGGTGATCATGAGATCGAATGATTCCGGGTGGGAGCGGAAATGGTCCAGGGCCTTCAATGGGTCAGTTTCACCCATGACGGTGTATCCAAGTCGCTCCAGACGCTGCCGGTTCAATTCCACCATGGCTTCTTCATCATCCACGAAGAGGATCTGTTCATTGCCGGTGGGCATTTCTTCCCGGGTCTCCGGCTCTTGAACCTCCTCTGTTAGGGTTATGGGGAAAAACAGTTTGAAAGCAGTCCCTTTCCCGGGGATACTTTTCACCATAATGGACCCATTGTGGCTCTGTACGATGCCATGTACCACGGCGAGACCCATGCCGCTTCCCTTGCCCACTTCCTTGGTGGTGAAGTAGGGGTCAAAAATCCGGTTCGTGACATCCTCACTAATGCCCTGTCCCGTGTCTTTTACGGTGAGCTGGACATAGGAACCGGGATTGATTTTCCCGTCGCCGGGCGCGTCCATTTCCCCCAGCTGGATTTCCGCCAGGCTGATTTCCATGATGCCGCCTTCCTCCTCCATGGCGTGAGCCGCATTGGTGCACAGATTGATCACAACCTGATGGATCTGGGTGGGATCAGCCTGAATGGTACCGGTGTCATTGAGGATATTGGTACGCATTTCAATTGAAGCAGGGATGGAAGCGCGCAAAAGTTTCATGGATTCATCAACGATGGGTCCGATTTTTATGGGCTTCCGATTCAGCTCCGTTTTTCGGCTGAAACTGAGCAGTTGCCGCACCACATCTTTGGCCCTTAAGCTGGCGGTCTTAATTTTTTCCAGATTGTGACGGGCAGGGTTCCAATCCGGGATATCGTCAAAAGCCAATTCAGCATTTCCGATGATGATGCCGATAATGTTATTAAAATCGTGGGCAATCCCGCCCGTCAGGGTACCGATGGCCTCCATTTTCAGTGCCTGCCGGAGTTGGGATTCAACCCGCATTTTTTCCTGCTCGGCCCGGCGGTGCTCTTTGATTTCTTGCTCCAACCGCTCGTTTACTCTTGTCAATTCAACCGTTCGCGCAAGGACCATCTCCTCCAACAACTCCTTTTGATTGCGCAGTTGATCTTCCGCAGCCTTGATCCGCAAGGCCGTATTGACCTGCGCAATCAGGACCGATTCGTCAATGGGTTTGGCCAGATACGCATCGGCCCCGGCCGAAAGCCCTTTCACCAGATCTTTGGGCTCATTGTTGATGGCCGTGAGCATGATGACCGGAATATGCTTTGTTCTTTCGTCATTTTTCAATCGCTCACAAACCTCATAGCCGTCCATTTTCGGCATCCGGATATCCAGCAGGATCGTATCGGGCGATTCCGCTTTTGCCATCTCAATCCCTTCAGGGCCTGATTGGGCGGTAATGACCTGGCAGTCGGGAATCAAGGCTTTTAAGACGGCGGTGATGGTGATGAGGTTGTCTTGTTTATCGTCTATTGCTAGGATTTTTGGCATCGGCATTCTTTCCTCTGCTATGGATTTAACCACTCCTGGATCTTTTTCAGAAACCCTTCCGGTTCAATGGGCTTTGAAAGATAATCGTCACACCCGGCCGCAAGGATCTTTTCCCTGTCCCCCTTCATGGCGTGCGCCGTCATGGCAATGACCGGGATATGCCGGACGTCTTTGTTTCCCTTGATCTCTTGAACCACCTGATACCCATCCATCACGGGGAGGGAGATATCCAGGAGGACCAGGTCCGGACGATTTTCGAAAACTGCGTTAAGGCCTTCCTTCCCGTCGGTCGCCTCCAGTATGTTATAACGATTTCCCAGCACCGCTCTCAGGGTGGCCATGTTGTCGGGGCTGTCTTCAACCACGAGGATGGTTGCGGGTTGCCCCGGGCGGGCTACAGGTTGCGGATCTTCAGTTTCAAGTTTCAAGTTTCCAGTTTCGGGATCCGTCCCCCCGCCCAGCATGGTTCTGATCCTGGCCAGCAACCTCTCGGGGTCCACATCTCCCTTCTGAACCAGTTGCTGGACGTTATTCGCACTGAGCTTATCAAGATCCTCCGGCGTCAAATCCTTGGCCGTGAGGATCAGGACCGGGATGTGGGCAGTGGTTTCTTTCCCGCGGATCTGTTCCAGGACCTCGAACCCGTCCACCTCGGGCATCATCAGATCCAGGATAATGCCATTAGGGATCGTATGCTGAACATAATCAAGGGCCTCCTGACCGTTTCGCGCCACATCAACACCATACCCTTCTTCCTGGAGGATGGTTCTCACCTGGATGACCCCGGCTTCATTATCTTCCACCAGCAGTATCTTGTCACGGATCTCCGGTCTTCCCGATTCCGCCCGGGTTTCGCCATTTTCCATCTCCAGAAGCAGCCTCTTTATCTCCCGGAGCAGCCGCGTTGATGTGGTCCCGCTCTTTTCGAGCACAGAGGCGACGTTGCCGCTGAGTCTCTTACGGTCCTGGGCCGTGAGGTCTTTTGCGGTGACCACGACCACCGGCAGACTTACGGTTTCGGGTTCTTCCCGGAGCCTCTCCAGGACCTCAAATCCGTCCATGCCGGGCATCATCAGATCCAATACGAGGACATCCGGGAGAAATCGCTTGATCAATGCCATGCAATCGGGACCGTTTTCAGCCACAATAGCACTCAGACCTTCTTTCTGGATGATCCGGGTCATCTCCTGCCGGTCAATTTCATTGTCGTCCACCACCATGATGTTGTGAAATCCCGGCCGGCCGATCTTGCTTATTTCACTGATCAAGGCAGACCGGTTTACGGGTTTTGTGATATAGCCCACGGCCCCCAGGGCAAAACCGGTCTGCCGGTCATCGGTGACCGATGCCACAATCACCGGGATGTTGGCGGTATGGGGGTCGCGCTTCAGCTTTTCCAGCACTTCCCACCCGTCCATGTCCGGCATAATGATGTCGAGTGTTATGGCAAAGGGATGCTGGCTTCCGGCCAGCTCCAAGGCCTCCCTGCCCGATGAGGCGGTGATGACGTTATACCCCTGTGAGGACACAAAACCGGCAATCATGGTGATCACCTCCGGTTCATCATCCACCACCAGGATGGTCTTTTGTTCCGGTGTGATTTTCTGAGAAACCTTCGCGGTCAAGGGCTTGCCTTCGGGCACTGCCCCCGTCCATCGAATGGGGAGGGTGAGGGTGAATACGGAGCCTTTCCCAAAGGTGCTTTTTACGGCAATCGCCCCGCCGAGTATCCTGGCAGCCTTGTTGGCGATGGCAAGACCCAGCCCCGTGCCCTCGTACTGTCTGGCTGAACTGCCATCCACCTGCCTGAATTCATCAAATATCCGGGAGAGGTCATTTTCAGAAATCCCGATCCCGGTGTCTTGAACCAGGACCGTAAAATTTTCTTCATCAGAATGGGCAGACACGGTCACGCTGCCCCCGTCGGTAAATTTGACCGCATTCCCGATCAGGTTTTGAAGGATCTGGTGCACCCGCTCCTCGTCGCTTTCGATCCGGGGGAGATCGGAAGGGATCTCCTGAATCATCTCCAGACCCTTATCCCCGGAAATGGGGCCGAGGCTTTCCATGATCGCCTCGATGGTCCCGCCCAGGGAAAAGGGTCTCGGGTTCACATCCATCTTACCCGCTTCGATTTTGGAGAGATCCAGGATGTCGTTGATGAGGGAAAGAAGCCGTTTGCCGTTCCGCTCGATAATCTCCAGATACCCGGCCTCATCCTCGGTCAATTTGTCCTTTGACTGCATGAGCAGCACACGCGATAGGGCCATCACCGAGTTGAGGGGGGTCCTGAGCTCATGGCTCATGTTGGACAGAAACTCGCTTTTGAGGCGGTTGGCCTCTTCCACCTGATGTCTCTGGGCTTCCAGTTCAACGTTCTGCCCCTGGAGTTCCTCCGACCGCTGCTGGAGTTCTTCGGACATGGATTGCAGCTCTTCCGTCTGGGCCTCCAGTTCCTGGTTCTTACTCAGGAGTTCTTCGGCCAATTTCTTGGTTTCTTCACCTGCCAGCAGGTTGGAGAGGGCCGTGTTGATTCCCGGCCATATCCGGGTGAGGATCTCCACCGCCTCCTCTGAGTAGGCATCCAGCGCTGCAAGAGAGATAAGCCCCGCAACCTTTCCATCAATCAACAGGGGAACGGTGATCATCTCTTTTGGCAAAACGGTCCCGGTAAAGGTCCTGAACGTGAAGATGGTGTCCTCAGAAATGTCCCTGATGTGGGAGATCTCTCTGGTTATGGTGGCCCTGCCCAGCTCCCCTTCTGCGGCAGAGGCGTCAAATGGCTCAAGGAGTTCAGGGCTCACCCCCACAGAGGCGCGATGTTCAAATCTGGCACCGTCCGAAGTGAGAAGATATACGGCCCCCATATTGGAATTGGTTATTTCCACCAATGTCTTAAGGAGCTGGCCGGCAAAGCCCGTTATGTCCCTGGCGGCCACCATGGTGTCGTTGACATGGCCCACGGCGCCCTGAACCTGGATCTGGGAGCCCATGGAATTGGCCAGGCTGTTGAAAGAATCGGCCAGGAACCCGAACTCATCATTATTTTCAATACGATTTCGTGCCGTCAGATCCCCCTCCTGGATTCTCCTGGAGGTTTCTGTCATTTGAAGGACCGGACGGGCAAAGATTCTGCCAACGAAAAGGGCAACAAAATAGACCAATGCCGCAGATATGAGGACCACCACCAGAATATGCAGAAGCATTGCCCGAATCGATGCGTAAACCTCTTTCAAGTCCTGTTTGGCTACAAAGCCCCATCTGGCCTGAGGGATGAAGGTGTAGGCCGCCAGAACCTCCTCACCGCGATAGTCAGGTGTTTCAGTGATCCCGCTCTTTCCCTGCGAGGCCATCACGGCAGGCTGTGCCTTTATGTTGAGCTTCAGGGGGGCATCCGGGTACCATCTCAACTCATTCAGGGCCACCACGTCCTGGTTGACGATGAGTGTTTCACCGGTGTTTCCCATGCCGGTACGGTCCAGGAGCAGTTTATAGAGAGACTGTTCCAGATTAATCCGCGAAACCAGGATGCCCACAATGTTTTTGTCTTTACCATATATGGGTATGGAAAAGGTCATAGTGGGTCTGTGGATGGTTTTGGAATAGTAGATATCCTTTATATAGGGCCCTCCAGTCCGCATGGGCTCGGTAAAATTTGTATTCCTGGATTTCTCTGTCCCGACCCTGGCCCTGTTGGTGGATATTTCAATTTTCTCCGTGTGCGGGTTTATGATGAAGAGTTCCTCATAGGCCTTGTAGACCTCCACATAATGATTCAGGAGCTCTCTGGCATGCCTTTTGGCAAGGGTAGACCTTTCCGTGGTTTTCTGGCTGAGCGCTTCGCCCGCGGCCCTTATTTCTTTGTCCAGAGAAATGGCCCTCAGGTCGCTGATCCGCTCATCGATCCAGGTGTTGACCTGCTCTACTTTCAGGTTCCTGATGGCCGTAAGCTTGTGAAACGCATTTTCTTTGATGACACGGGTCCTTTGTTGTGAAATGACGACACCGACCGCAAGCAGAGGCAACAGGGCTACCAGGAGAAACCAGAAAGTCAGACGTCCTCTAACTGTCCTGAAACCTATTCTTCTTTTCATTTTGCCTCTCCCTTACTTTTGGGATTGTCCAAATCATAATCAAAGGTGTTGAGGTGATAATTCCCGGGGTCAGCCAATACCTCGGAAATCATCTTAAGATCAAAGCTACGGCGTATCCTGTTCCATGGGGCTGAAGAAGGGATCTTTTTGAGCTCCTTCAAAAATAGAAATTCCTTGAACAAAGAGCCGCCTTCATTCAGCTCGCTCCGCGAAATCATCGGGACAGATACCAATCCAAAGATGTCCTTTTCAGCCAGATCGGCGATTTCCTTGTCTGAGAGAGGGATTTCCTGTCCACTCAATTTCTCCCCGGCCTGCCGGCTCCATTTGCCGGCGAGAAGGAGATTCTCCCTCTTCATTTTCATCCACCTAAAGGCTCGGAGCACTGAGGCAACGACCTGTAATGCGGCCTTCGGGGTCTTGTCATAGAAGGCCTTAATGAAATAGAGGTACCCGCTGGTCATCTGCTGATAAGCGGCGATAAATTCAGGGTATTTTTTCATAGCCATGGCAGCCATGGGTTCCCACACCGCAAAGGCGTCGATCTTGCCGGTTTTGAGGGCCTCGGCAAGTCTGGGGGCATCCATAGGGACAAGGCCGGCATCCGATTCGGTGAAGCCTTCGGATGCCAGTACATCCAGGACCACGAAGTGGGAGATGGAGCCAATGGGGTATGCGATCCGCCTTCCCCGAAGCTGACGGGTCATTATGGGACGAGTGGTCACGAGGGAAGCAAAGCCCTGCTGGACCTTTGCAGGGATAATAATCTCCATCTCAGCAGCAGCCGTAATGGTGGGCATATCACCCCCGACCCCTAAGTGGAGATCATGCTTCCTGAGAAAGAAGTTGACATCGTCTCCCTTTAAAAAAGGGTAATACCGGATCTCCATACCGAGATCCCTGAGCGCCCGCTGGAGGACCCTGTCCCTTTTCATGGTTTCCGATATGAGGCCGGAGGGCAGGTAGAGCGGTTGAACCCCGAAATTAATAACTTTGCCTGAAAGATCGAAGCGGTATGTTGAGTAAATGGGATGGACGGCACGATCCGGGTTCTCGGGGGTGGATACAACATCATCCCGGTCCGACCCAAGAAGAAGAACAATGGTCAGCAGGATCACGAGCCCCAACGTGATGAAGCCGATCAACTTTGTATGTTTGCCGATTTTGTTCGAACTGCCCATGCCCATATCATACCTTTTGGCCTCACAACTTTTGATAAATGGGACAACACTCGCTCACCTTTCTAAAACGGTTCTGGTACTCCCTTGTTGGCGCCTCTGCCCTTCCGAGTACCAGATAGCCTCCTTTGGCAAGGGCCCGGTAGAGTTTGTCAAAGATCCTGTCCTGATATTTTGTGGAAAAATATATCAGCACATTCTTGCAGAAAATCATATCAAAGCTGCCAAACACGCTTTCAGGGGGAGCGTAACCCTTTTTGCTCATCATGTCAAAGGTGGAAAAGTCTACCATCTCCTGTATGTTTGTGGTCAGCTGGAAGCGTTTCTTTTTCGGTTCAAAATATCGTTTCAGCAGCCTGTACTTGATGTTCTTGATACTTTCATAGGAATAGAGAGCCCTCTTTGCCCTTTTAAGTGTTTTTTCATCGATGTCGGTGGCGAAGATGTTTACGGCCAGATCGAATGTTTCCTTTCTCCGCAGCTCCCGGATCAATATGGCAATGGAATAGGGCTCTTCACCGGTTGCGCACCCGGCCGACCAGATCCGCAGGGAAGGATCTCGCCAGCTCTTTTTCTCAAAAACAATGACGGGGAGTATCTTGTCGGCAATATAGTCAAAGGCAAGGGTATTTCTGAAAAATCTGCTGACATTGATGGTCAGCACATCCACCAACATGTCAAGCTCATCAGGATGCCCTTGCAGATATTGAAGATAGGAAGTCCGATCCTTGCAACCTGTGGCAGAGAACCTCTGCATGAGCCGGCGTTCGATCATGGCGGGCCTGTATCCGCTGAAATCAAACCCCCTTTTTTCCTTCAGGTACTTTAGTATTGTTTCAAGGTCTTTATTCAATTCGCGGCTCGCTGCCTGTTTAAAACACTTTATCTGAAAACGCTCACATGAAAAACTCTCTATTTCTCCAATTACAGTTTCAGTGTTAAAGGGTTCATTGTTCAGCCTGAGTGCCCATCCCATCCAGAATCTCTCTCAATTTTTGAGACAATTCTTTCATCTTGAAGGGCTTCTGAATAAAACCGTTGCAACCGCGATTTACGATCTCACCGGCAGCGCCATCGATGGTGTATCCACTGGAAAGGAGAACCTTCACATCGGGGTTTATGTCTTTCATCCGATCATAAACCTCGCCGCCGCCCATATCCGGCATGATCATATCCAGAATCACCATATCAATGCGCTCTTTGTGCGCTTCGTATATTTCCATGGCCTCTTTTCCGCTTCCGGCAACCAGGGTTTGGTAACCCAAACGCTGCAACAGCTCTTCCGCCACTTCAATGATCATGTCCTCATCATCTACAAAAAGGACCGTCTCAGACCCCCTTAGGGTATCCCCAGCCGGCCGCTTCTCCAGAACGATGTTCTTTTCAGAAGCCGGCAAATAAACATTAATAAGGGTTCCATGACCTTTCTCGCTGTAGACATTAATAAATCCACCGTGATTTTTGATGATGCCATAAGCTGATGCCAACCCCAGACCGGTGCCACGACCCATCTCTTTGGTGGTAAAAAAAGGATCAAAGATCCTTTCCCGGGTGGCCTTATCCATTCCCACACCCGTGTCCCTGACGGATATTTTCACGTAGTGCCCGGGTTCCGTGGCAAACGGTTCCACATAGTCCTTTTCAAGGGTTACAGTCTCTGTTTTCAAATACAGCTCGCCACCCCCCGGCATGGCCTGCCAGGCATTCACATAAAGGTTCAAAAGGACCTGCTCGATCTGGCCCCGGTCAACTTCCACGGTCAAGAGGTTCTCTTCGTAGGTACCTTTTATGATAATCTCTTTTTTAGTCCGGCCGAACATTCGACTTTGTTTCTGGATTAGTTTATTTAAGTCCGTCGGCTTAACTTCATATTTTCCACCCCTGGCAAAACCCAGGAGTTGCCGGGTAAGATCCACGGCACTTTCAACATAATATTCTATCCCCTTCAAGTGTTCAAAATCCGTGTGTGAAGCATCCTTATCCGCCAATACCAATGAAGCACGGCCCTGAATAGCCATTAGCAGATTGTTGAAATCATGGGCAATCCCACCGGCCAGGGTTCCGATGGCCTCCATCTTCTGAGCCTGTTGGAGTTGGGCTTCAAGTTTTTTTTGTTCGGTAATATCGCGGATTGATTCGATAGCCCCCATGACCTCACCTTCGTTGTCATAAAGCAATGAGGCTTTGTTCCACAGGGATCCACCCGGTTTGATCATGGGGTCGTAGGTTTCGGAAATCAGTGATTCCCCTATTTTTTTCACATACCGATACTTGGCCTCTATCTCTTTATTCCATTGACCCACCAGATCGATCAGAACCGGTCTCCTCTCTCCGTAGAAAGGAAGGGCATATTCGTAGTCTCCTTTTCCCAGCATATCGCTGGCCTTTACGCCGGTCATACGCTCTATGGCCCGATTCCATGCGATCACCTTACCTTCCAGGTCAATGACCATGGTGGCATCAGGGAGGAAATCGACGATTTGATTAAACCGTTGCAGTTCAAGTGACTGTTGTTCCCTCTTGAGAATTTCCTCTGCTGCTAGAACTTCGGTAATATCATTTAAGATGACCATCACTGAGGGATTTCTATTTACTTTAATGGGTACCATACTGGGTGCCACATACCGGCTGTTTATGAACAATGGGGTATCGAGATTAACTTTCTGTGAACCTTCGCCTATTTCTAAAAGGTAATTTTCGATTCCTTTGCGATCACCCTCATTGATCAGCTCATGAAATTTTGATCCTAACAACACCTCTTCCGCGCTGCCCATCAGGTTAACAGCAGCAGGATTTGCAAAAATTATTCTTCCTTCAGGCGTAAGTTCTAAGATACCATCGGATATGTTGCCCAAAATGGTTTCAAGATGCCCTTTGGCCGATATGAGCACCCTGGTTATCTCCCGCTTATAAACCCCTTTAGACCCCATTATTATTTCGGGCGAGGCCATTGAATCACTCCGATCCGATTGCTCAATGGCAGCGAGGACATGCTTTTCCATCTGATCAAATGGCCCCTTTACGATAAAAGCATCGGCGCTCAGTTCCTTAAAGTCTCTGGAATTTTCGGCGATCGTCGCTGAGAGAATAACCTTATAAGTGTCCTTTAATGACGGCATCTCATGGATAATCCGGCACAATTGCTCTCCATCTATGTTGGGCATTACCAGGTCGATGAATATGACATGGGGGATGAATGTCATCAGGATGTCAAGTGCGGAAAGACCGTCTTCTGCGGTCATTACCTGATGCCCTTCCTTACCGAGCAGATTGGCCATATACTTCAAAATAACGGGATGATTATCGACTACCAGGATTTTTTTATTCATATGAGAACCTTGGATTGGGGGTTAGGTATGAGGTATAAAGTTGTTGTCTGCCGCAATACGAAGCCGGATCAAATCCAGGCTGGGCATAATATTGGAAAAGTATTGAGATTATATTGAATGTTTAAAAAGATTGCAATGTTTTTAGTCTCAACGCGCGTAAGGAACGTGGCCGCAATAACTTCCCCAACCATGCATCATAGCTTCAGACCATCTTCGCCCGATCTGAAATAACAAAAACATTGAAATAGCCTGCTA
>Ga0307987_1002008_pt1 | contig 10846 bp, 10 predicted proteins | sample EllFjometagen181_FD_203157 | JGI IMG/M metagenome (GOLD analysis project Ga0307987, IMG submission 203157) | Marine microbial communities from Ellis Fjord, Antarctic Ocean - #181 | ecosystem: Environmental > Aquatic > Marine > Unclassified | place: Southern Ocean | collected 2014-10-08 | reverse complement strand
GAGAGAATTGTCAACTCTGATCATTCTCAAGATCTATTAACAGAGTTAACCAACAAGATTTCTGATTTGTTTCAGGTGAGAACGTCTTCTAAACATTTTAGAAACTTTTCTGATAATGATGAGGTTTGTATGAATTAACTAAAAAACTTGGTAATCGAGTATGAGAAAAGGTTTTGCTATGCCTTGCTCCCTTTGAGCCATTATTTCGAAAAGCCATGTCTAAGGTAGAGGTGGGCTACCCACTGTCTACAGAAGATGAGGCCGTTTCCAGTTCTGCAGAACGCTTCGGTGTTAGTACTGCAGATGAGGCCGTGAGCGAGCAAGCTGGTGAAAATCATGACGGTAAGATGGTGGCGCCGTCCCTGTTAACTCAGCCAATGGTTTGGAATCACGGCACAAAGTAACTGGTGCTATTCTTAGCCAAATCCAAAAACAAGCTGAGGATATTAAGCCGAATGATTTATTTAAACTTGAAGAAGGGGAGCGGAGAAAAGTTTCGGAGTCTGAAGATGAAATAGATGGCAGGGGGGCATTAGAAGAAAGGCTTGGAGAAATAGAAAGTCCTAACCTTGAAGTGCCTTCTCGCTATATAAATGTCTCAAATGAACTTGAAGATCCTTGGTCTCCAGACTCACAAACCTCCTTTTATGCTCCTGAACTGAGGAATGTTTCTCTGTCGGATAGCAGCGGCAATTCATTTGCGTTTTTAGATATGGAAATAGGAAGCGCGCTAGTGTTTTAATGTTTCTCGTGTGGCCTTAGTAATCATTTTTAAAATGAATGCCATAAAAGCTGATTTGTCACCTCGTGATGATAAATAATTTCAGAAGCTTTTACCTTAGTTCCAAGATCCTTTGGGCAACGCGCAGCCACTTCGCCTTTCAAAGCAAGGTATTTATCTCGAACTTCCTTTGTTATAATTTCTGAGATGACATCGCTTCCTTTGAAATATCGGATCGCATCATATATATTTCCTGGCAGTTTTTCTCTCTTTTTCAAGATTGAATCGAATTTATTTGCTTTAGCTTCCCCCCCCATCAGGCCAATTTTTAACATTGCAAAATTTGCTAAATATGGATTGCAGTCTGGTGCGATAGGCCTGACCTCAATTCTGGTTGAATTTTCATCTCCAAATGGAATGCGAATCATTGCCCCACGATCGTTTCCAGATACTTTAATCTCGTTTGGAGCTTCGAATTTTGGATCTAGACGTCTATAGGAATTAACGCTTGAATTAAGCAACAAGCAGGTATCTTTCGCGTAATTTAGTATTGCTGAAGCAAAATTTTTGCCAAAAGACGACAGGCCGCTTTTGTTATCATAAAACAAATTAGATACTTCTTTGTTCACAGATATATTTGTATGCATGCCGCTACCATTTATGTCTATAACGGGCTTCGGAAGGAAAGAGGCTGTGTAGCCCATCTTTTTAGCAACCTGACGGCATAGCAATTTATAAATTTGAATTTGATCGCACGCTTCAAGTGCGTTTGTGTATTTGTAGCTGAGCTCGAATTGCGAGGGGGCGACCTCTGGATGGTCTTTTTCGTTTTCGAATCCTATTGCTCTTTTGGCCTCTGCGACCGTATCAATAAATATACGTAACGGATCTTGGGGGAGAGAATTATAATATCCACCGCTTGTCACCAATTTGAAATCCTCCTTATCCATGAAGTTTTGCTCGGCATCAATCCCGTTTAGCAGAAACCCTTCAATCTCTGGCGCAACATTGAAGATATATTTCTTTTCTGCATACATCTGCGTTGTAAATTGCTGTAAAATGCCACGGAAGTCTGAGTTGTATTGATTTTGAGATCGATCTAAGACGTTTGCAAACAGCATAACCTTTCCGGGACCAAAGATGTCGGAAGGCAGCCACCGAAAGCTTGACCAGTCAACGTTCAACAATAAATCTGATTCATTCTGCGCCGAAAATCCTCTAATCGACGATCCGTCGAATGTCAGATTGTGATGGGATCTAACTATATAATTTTTGTCGTAATCAAGGGTTAGTAACTTTCCCTCTAAATCTGTAAAGCAAACATTGACTCCCTTGATTCTCTTCTCGTCTGCTAGATATTTGAGTGTCTTCTCTTTAAAGAAGTCTTGAGATTTCATATTCTTTCTAAAATGTTTCATCTCCAAGTTTCGCTCTTCCATCTCCTCGTAGGGCATGGTAAGAAAGTTTTTTATTTCGTTTAAATGTTTTGTTGGGCTATTGCAATGCATTGGCGTTCTATGTCGATAAAATAGTTATTTGTTATAAAAATACTGAATTGTCTTGTTTTAATCAAGAGGAGAAAATTATAGAAGATGAAGTTGTGCATGGCTTTTTTTAAAGCTATAATGGCAGCTCAATTATTTATTTCAGATTGGCATGATTATACCAGTAATACTATGTGGCGGAGTGGGTAGTCGTCTTTGGCCATTGTCGAGAGAAGACAATCCTAAACAGTTTTTAAAGATCAACGGGAATGCGCCCAGCCTGTTCCAAGAAACCGTCTTACGCGTTAGTGAGAAAAATACGTTTTTAAACCCAATTATAGTTTGTGGGCAAAAGTACAAGTTTAAAGTCGCAACTGAGCTTGAAGAAATCAATATTAAGCCATATGCCATACTGCTAGAGCCTTGCTCTAAGAATACAGCTCCCGCCATCTCCGCAGCGGCAATGTTTATACGACAGCAGTTTAGCAATGGCAAGAGCATGCTTGTTCTGCCGGCGGATCATATTATTAAAGACGATGACAAATTTGTTGCCTGTGTAAAGAAATTCAAAAAGTTTTCAAATAAAGGAATGATAACCTTTGGAATTACTCCAACTCACCCAGCTACGGGTTATGGTTATATCAAAATAGGGGACAAACTAGAAAATGGGATTCATTCAGTCAAAAGCTTTATAGAAAAGCCCAATAAGGCAAGAGCTGAAAAGTTCATAGAGAATGGGGAGTATTTCTGGAATTCCGGAATGTTTTTGATGGATAACCAGCTTTATCTTGAAGAGCTAGAGAAAATCAACCCAGGTATGTTTGCTCTCGCAGGAAAAGCGCTTGATACAAGCAAGAAAGTATTCGATTTTATAGAGCTAGACGACACTCATTTCTCTAAGCTTGAAGACGTCTCTATCGACACTGCAATCTTTGAAAAAACCATCAAATCCTTGTTGTGCCCAGTCAAAATAAACTGGCTTGATATTGGAAGTTGGGAAGCCTTCTATGCTTATAAAAAAAGAAGTGCAGATAAAGAGGGAAATGTTGTTCTGGGAGATAAAGTTCACACTAGGAATTGTAAAAACACCCTGCTTCATTCGGAATGCGATGGACATTTAATAGCCAATGGGCTGGCCAATGCTTGCGTGATACACATGCAAGATGCGGTTTTGATTACAACCAGAGATGACAGCGAGGGTATTAAAGAGATTTACTCCCACTTAAAGAAAAGCGGGGTCGATATAACCCAAAGCTCGAATAAAAGTTATAGGCCATGGGGATATTATGAAGTTATACTTGATGATGCTAACTGCAAAGTAAAGCGCATATGCATAACTCCTCGCCAACAAATTTCATTGCAATATCATGACAAAAGATCAGAGCATTGGGTGATAACAAAAGGTGTCGCAACAGTCACGAAAGGAAACAGAGTTTCCCAATTGGAAAAGAACGAATCGGTTTATATTTCTATCAAAGAAGTTCACAAAATTGCAAATAACACTGCAGAACCGCTAGAATTCATCGAAGTCCAAATCGGCAAGGACTTAAGTGAAAAGGATATCGTAAGAATAGAGGATAAATATAAAAGAAATATCGAGGCTTATGTTTGAACAACTAACATCTAATTTAAATAAAATCTTTGAGAAGCTGACGAGCGTTGGATATCTAACCGAAACGCAAGTAGATGAAGCTTTGAGAGAAATAAGAATTGCATTGCTTGGAGCAGATGTGGCTCTGCCTGTCGTCAAAGAATTTTCTAGGTTGATTAAAGAAAAGGCGGTTGGAGAAAAGATTACAGAAAGCATTTCTCCTGGCCAGATGGTTATTAAGGTGGTGCACGATTGTCTTCTTGAGATCTTGTCTAGAGGGACGACCGAACTTGATTTAAAAACCTCTGCTCCCGCGGTAATCTTAGTGGTAGGCTTGCAAGGCGCCGGAAAAACAACTACCACCGCTAAATTAGCCAATAAACTGAAAAAAGAGGGCAAAAATGTTCTGCTTGCCTCAATCGATATAAATAGACCAGCCGCCCAAGAACAGCTCGCCACACTTGCCGATCAGCTCGAAATAGATTTTTTCAAAATTCCTGACAAAAAGCCTAAAGTTCTTGATCTCACCAAGAAAATTATGAAGGAAGCGGCGCGCTATGACGTTCTAATCATAGATACTGCTGGCAGACTTCATATAGATGAAGTGCTTATGACTGAATTAAAAAAAGTACACACGCTTGCTTCCCCGATCGAAACGCTTCTAGTGGTTGATGCACTCACCGGACAGGATGCCATCAATATCGCCAAGTCATTTAAAGACGCCATTACGCTTACTGGTTTGATATTAACCAGGATGGATAGTGACACTCGTGGAGGAGCTGCTCTTAGCATAAGTTTTGTAACGGATTGTCCCATAAAATTTTTAGGTATGGGAGAAAACATAACTGATTTTGAGCAATTTCATCCAGACAGAATGGCGTCAAGGATATTGGATATGGGAGATGTGGTTTCCTTGGTCGAAAAGGCAAAAGAATCAATGGGTTCAGAGCAATCCGATTCGATGCTCAAGAGCCTTCAGGCCGGACACTTTGATTTAAACACCTTGGCTGAGCAATTAAAGAGCGTAAAAAAAATGGGTGGCCTAGGCAGTATTATGAAATTAATTCCTGGTATTGGCAAGCTCATGCAAACGGCGCAAAATTCGGGCATGGATGACGGCGTTATCAACAAACAGTTGGCTGTTATTTCGTCTATGACCCGAGAAGAAAAGGATAATCCCAACATTTTCAACGCTTCAAGAAAGAAAAGAGTAGCTGATGGATCTGGAACGTCTATACAGGACGTAAACAAACTGCTCAAGCAGTTCACCCGTGCAAACAAAGCTTTCAAACGTATGGGAAACTTGGATCAAGATAGCCTTAACCGGATGAACATCAACGACTTAATGCGATAAAGAGCGCGAGGAAAACTAAGATCAAATCACATCTCTTTATTCTAAACAAAAAGATCATCTGTCCGGTAGTGCGCTCAAAAGAAAAACACAAACTCCCCACATATACAAATCGCAACTCGTGGAGAGTTTGTAGAAATATTTAAAATGCTAGATGAGACCCTCTTTGTTGTGCCGCTGGGTTTGGTTTTTGACCTGATTTTTGACTTGGTCGCATTCCGAGGGCCGTTCTCATTCTTGCCCCAATACTCTGCGCTTCTTTTGCAGTTTGGATTGCATCCTTAATCTCTATGACAACTTCTGTTTTTTCAGTAGTAGCTTTTTCCTTATAAGCATCTGCTAAACTAGCAGCTGTACTACCATCAGGTTTTTCTATAGAAAGATCTACTCCCTTAGCTAGAAGGGCTTTTACAGCAACTAAATTTCCCGAAACCACAGCTTCATAAGTGGTGTATAGCCATCTGCATCTTTCTGATTTAAACCTTTTTTTGCTTCGGTTGCTGCTATAAGTTTTGCTAGCTTATCATCATCGTCACTAGGGTTTTTTGTTTTATCGATGATTCGATGATTATTTGTAATGGGGCGTGATAATTTTGCACTCTGCTATCGTGTCAGAGAAAAGTACAGCGAGAGTGACGAAGTAGATTATTGAAATCCTTTGGGTATATGTAAGAAAGAATATAAAATTCATATCCTTCTAAATCGAATTATATTAGTCTTTAACCCGGTAATACAGAGGTTCAAGCATGTTAAAGGTACTTATAAATACTTTTTTTGAGGAAATGTCGAACTGGCTTCTTTGGCTGGTTGTATTTTTTGCAATTGGAGTGGGGTTGTATTTCTCTTTGGATAAAGAACCAGATTTACATCTGGTGTCCCTGATATCGTTATCCGCATTTGTTTGCACTATATTTTTTAGGAAAAATAAGAAGATTTGGGCAATATTATTGTCCATATTTTTCTTTTCAGCGGGAATTACAACCGCTTCCTGGCGGACGCATAATTTATGGGCAGAAAAATTAACTGCAAAAGCAACAGATGTAAGAGTTTATGGGGTGGTTGAAAAGATCTTTCTGGCAGAGGGGAAGGCCGCAAAACTGCTTTTAAATGTTAAGAGGATTTATTCCAAGGAGAAAATCTCTGTCAACAAGCTTCAGGTCACAACTACAAATTTCAATAGCGAAATCAAGGTGGGGGATTTTATTGCATTCTATGCCGCTCTTTCTCCTCCATTTAAACAGATGTCTCCAGATGGATATGATTTTGCTCGACACGCTTACTTTAATCAGGTGGGGGGCAGCGCCTTTTCAATCTCGAAAATGAAAATAATAGAGGCGGCTAGAGACGATTCGATATCAACTAAAATTGAAAATTTAAGGCTAAGCATCTTTCGTATCCTCACAAAAGAGCTGGGACAGGTAAATGGAAGTGTAGCTGCAGCGCTTATGATAGGAGAGCAGCGATCCGTCACCCAAAATATACTTGACGATATGCGCTGGTCCGGCCTGAGCCATATTCTTTCTGTCTCTGGACTGCATCTTTCGTTGGTCTCAATCATGTGTTTCTTTGTAATCAGGCGTCTGCTTAGTTTTTCGCTATATATATCACAACAATACAATACGAAGAAAATTGCAGCTTGGATCTCCTTGATAATATCTTTTGGATACCTTTTGATTTCCGGTCTACAGATCGCTGCCGTACGGTCTTTTCTTATGCTTGCGACTCTGATCGTCGGAGTTCTAATTGACAGGCAAGATAATTCAAAACGGTCCGTATTTCTTGCTGCCCTTCTAATATTATTTTTTATACCCGAATCGCTGTTCCATCCCAGCTTTCAGATGTCATTCTCTGCGGTGCTTGCGCTAGTCGGTACTTACGAAATTTATTCTAAAAGAATTTTAGCGGGCCAAGGCGGGCATCGCTCTATTTTTAAGAGCATAAAATTCTACTTTTTAGGGGTTCTAGTCTCCTCTTTTATAGCGGGGACGGCCACTTCCATATTTGTAATGTACCATTTTCATAACTATTCGAACTATTCTGTGTTGTCCAACTTGTTAGCCGCTCCGGTAGTTTCTTTTATAATTATGCCAGGCGTAATATTGACATTCCTACTGATGCCATTGCCATTTGGGATTTGCAAACTGGGGCTTTATCCGCTCAATTTTGGAATAATTCTAATGCTGAAGATTGCAAAATATATAACCGCACTGCCCAAGGCTGTCTTGATCCTTCCGCCCACTCACATCGCCATTCCAGTATTATTTACGGCAGGATTGCTTTGGCTTTGTATTTGGGAAAAAAAATGGCGAGCATTCGGATTGGGACCAATAATCGCTTCTTTCGTAATAATTCTTATCACTCCGTTTCCGGACATTATCGTTGATGAAAAATATAAAGCTGTGCTTTTGCGAGATGAATCTGGAGACGGCACTCTTATGCAGATTTCGGGACCGAAAAGAGCCTCTAAATTCTATAAAACACAATGGATCGATCTGTTGCATACAAACCGACAGAACGTAATGCGTACAGCTCTGGGAGAAAGTAAAGTTATTAAGGGGATGTATCGAATTACTCCAAACCTACAATCGTTCCCAAATATGTGCATAAAAAAAAGAGATTCACAAGAGATCGATAACTTGGCCATCACGAACCTCAAGACAAACAACGTAACTATCGTTTCTAGAAAAGATGTGGAGCAATATGGAACTCATTTCATTTATCTGTTTAAAGATGGTATAAAGACAAAGCGTACCCTCGATAAAAAGAAATCTAGGCCCTGGACCTAGACCCAACCTGCTATGATAAAGGCAGAAAAGGCTTCGCAAGCAGAGGATAAGGCTCAAAGGATAAATGACATTCCTGGATGGAGAAAAAATAAGTGGGTCTTTTGGTCAAATGACGACTCAAGAAAAGCAGATCTTAAAAGAGCACAAGGCAAACGCGAGAAATTATATAAGGAGGCAAAGAATCTTGTTGTGGACTATAAAAAAAAAGAACCAGTTATAACAAAAGTGATGGCTAGCTCATATAGGCAGGCAGTAGGGGGAATAGATAATCTGGTTCCCGACGCACCAAATAAAATAATCAAACCCAGAACGCCAGATGGCCCAGCTCGTTCATAAAAGACACATCAAAGACTAGGATTTATCCAATTCCCATCTAGAACGTGGTGGGAAGGAAAGCGCATCAAAGAGTCCTCTTTTGAATCTTTGTAGGCCGACCCATGCTATCATCGCGGCGTTGTCGCCACATAGTTCTTTTGGAGGCGTTAGAAAATCTACGTCCCGAGTTTTACAGAAGCCCCCCAGCTTTTTACAAATATATTCGTTTGCAGCTACCCCGCCTGAAAGCACAAAGTTCTTGGCGACTTGGTTGCATTCGGATTGAAATAGTTTAAGCGCGATAGATAGCTTTTTAATTAATACCTCGGCTGACGCCCTTTGAAAGGATGCGCAAATATCGATTATTGCGTCTTCATCAAGCTGCTTTATGGCCTTTATCTTTCTAGAAACGTCTGTCTTTAAGCCCGCGAAAGATAAATCGCAATTTGCAGAATTAAACATCGGTTTCGGAAAATCATATTTATATTCATTGCCGGACCTTGCTCTCTGCTCAACTTTAGGCCCACCTGGGTAACCAAGCCCAAGCATTCGAGCGACTTTATCAAATGCCTCTCCCAAGGCGTCGTCAAGTGTTGCGCCAAGTTTTACATATTGATCGACTTCTTTGACAATCAAGAATTGTGTATTTCCGCCCGAAACCAGCAGAGTAAGGAAGGGGTACGTTACTTCGGACGTTAGTTGGATCGCGAGGGCGTGTCCTGCCAAATGGTTTACTGCCAGTATCGGCTTTTTTAAAGCAGCAGCAATCGCTTTGGCATATACAACTCCAATAATAAGTCCGCCGATAAGCCCTGGGCCGGCTGTGACAGCAATTGCGTCCAGATCTTTTAAATCAAAGCCACTTTCATTTAGTTCATCAAAAAGCTTGTCTAGATTTTCCAAATGCTTTCTTGAAGCCACTTCAGGCACCACGCCGCCATACTTTAGATGGGAGCTGTCCTGGGAAATGATTTTATGGAATAGGATTTTTTTATCTTCTTGGACAATGGCAATCGAGCTTTCGTCACAACTTGTTTCTATTCCTAAAATTTTCAACATATTATTCTGAAGTTCCTTTCTTCCAAGCATACATACACGCAACTAGAATAATACTCAAGAAGAAGAGCATTGAAAAAAACTCATAATACCCCACCATTCCTAGAATTCCTGCCCATAAAAATAGAAATAGGAGCACGACTTCAAAGATTAAAAGTAGCACAGCCATAGAGAGCTTTATTCCATCCGCCTCCTTTCTCGATCTATGCAGCTTCGTTGCAAATGATGATAGAACTAATAAGAAGCATGTTACAAGAGGGATAGCAATGCCACAAAAGATGATTACAGATAAATGGGTTCTAAAATAATAGACGATCTGTTCTAACATGGCTTCCTTTAAGTTGTGGTGTGCCCGATGGGACTTGAACCCATGACCCTTCGATTAAAAGTCAAATGCTCTACCACTGAGCTACGGGCACTATCTCAACCAAGAAAGTGATGACAAATGAAAATTTCTTTTCTTCTGAAAAGTTCCTAGTCAAGATTAGTTATTGTTAATATTAGCACCATTGTCAATATAAAAAATCAAATACTTATTGATTTGATGATTCTCTCTATGCATACTATCAAAAATAAATGACTTAAAAACCATATGCACACTGCAATCTTCATTCCAGCTCGGCTAAATTCGGGGAGACTTCCAAAAAAAATGCTGTGCGAAATAGGAAATCGACCTCTAATTTGTCATACAATTGAGAGAGCAAGAGAATCTGAAATTCAAGATGTTTTTCTTGCAACAGATTCAGAAGAAATAATCTCTGCAGTCAAAGATATAAATATTAGATGCATACTTACCTCTGATTCTCACAAATCTGGCTCAGATAGGATATATGAGGCCTTAAAATGCATAGATCCCACAGGCGAACGGTTTGATCGTATTATAAATTTGCAGGGAGATGTACCATTTATAAATCCCAAAATGATAAATTATTTGAAGAAACAATCTGAACTATCCACGGCAGACATAGTAACCCTTGCTGCTCCCATCACAAATCGAGAAAAAATTAACGATCCCAATATAGTCAAAGTAGCGATTTCCTTCTATGACAAAGCCTGCTCCCATGGAAAAGCACTTTATTTTTCAAGGCAACCGATACCTCATAATGCATCCACCTACTATGAACATGTTGGAATATATGCATATACTAGACAGGCTTTAAGAAAGCTTGTGAATGCTCCACAGACTCTGCTTGAAAGACAAGAAAAATTAGAACAACTTCGAGCTTATAGCCTCGGACTTAAGCTTGAGGTGCATCTAATTGACAGCCCACCAATTAGCGTTGATACGCTAAAAGACCTAGAAGAGGTGAGGATGTCTAAATTATCACTTTTATAATCGAATTTTCACCTTTTGTTGCGTTAGCACTTTGAATTTACCCATTTTTAACCAAATACGTGTAAACTTGTATTATAAATTTAAATCTCTTTTGGGTTTATTCCCCGCCGCTTGCGGCGTGAATCTCTTTTGTGTTTATTCCCTACCGCTTGTGGCGTAATATGAGGAGATGAGCAAATACATACACAAAAGTCATAATGTTACAG
>Ga0307987_1002007_pt1 | contig 10852 bp, 5 predicted proteins | sample EllFjometagen181_FD_203157 | JGI IMG/M metagenome (GOLD analysis project Ga0307987, IMG submission 203157) | Marine microbial communities from Ellis Fjord, Antarctic Ocean - #181 | ecosystem: Environmental > Aquatic > Marine > Unclassified | place: Southern Ocean | collected 2014-10-08 | reverse complement strand
CATGACGCCATGGACTCAGGCATTGATCGAGGAGCTCGCCGGTATCCAATCGGCAGGAAAGCTCTTTGAACAGGTCGTGTGTTGCCCGAGATGGCCTGCGGCCAAGACCAAGGTCGCGACAGCAACGGCTCACTTTCCGGCCTCGAACACCTACTTCACCTACAGATACCAAGAGCATGGCGACCGGATCACGCTGTTGTTCACCGGCACAGGCAGGCAGGTCACGTTCCGTGTCCTGCTTCCTGGTTGGCAAGGCTGCACCGAGGTCTCTCTTGGCGGCGAGTCGGTGGCATTTGAGCAGGAGGCAATTGAAAACTCCGTCTATGTTAGTGTGGATGCGGAGATCAGCGGCGTGCGGGAGCTGACGATCCTACGCTGAGAGTTCACACCTAAGGAGTGGGGACGTACATAGCGGGGGAGAGGGTCGTCCCTCCCATTCGCACGGCCGGCGAGGTCCACGAGGGCTGGGGATTGCGGAGGCAGGAGGCCAGGACTATGGTCAAGGTATGAAGAAGAGCATCTACGCCGAGGCTTCGACAAGCAGCTACCTGACGTCGAGGCCTAGCCGTGATGTCAGATCAGCGGCTTGGCAGCAACCTGACCACGCAATGGTGGGATGAAGCACGCGATGGGTACGAAGTCTTTGTTTTCGAACTCGTTATTGTAGAGGCATCAGCCGGTGATCCAGAGGCTGCATCGCGGCGGCTTGCTGCGCTAGAAGGCACACCGACGGAACTGCTGCCAGAGGATATGACCGATGTATAGGGACGAGATCATAGCAGAAGTGTGGCGGAACCGCGACGCTTACACAGAGAAGCACCATCATGATCTGGCCGCAATGGTGGCCGACCTACAACTCCGTCAGCAGCAGCGGCAGTGCAAGCTGGTCGATCGGCGAGGCCGAGCAGAGTGCATGCAGGCGGACGCCAGTGCCCAGGGAAGCTGACCGTGTCGTCTTCCGGCACGGACGGGTCAGGATGATCGGATCCCGGAAATCCTGATCGCGATCATGATCGGGAATTCACGGATACGGCGAGGTCAGAGTAGAGGACTGCCCCGGTAATCCATCATGGTTTGGTGCGGGGAGGCAAGGCATCCTTTTCGTCGATTGTGCAGGTGTTGCAGGGGGTGACCTCGCGGGTGCTGCGCTTGCCGGAGGGAAACGCGACTTCCACCTTCACCGGTTTGTCCACGGGCCAGTCTGCCAGGCCGAAATGGAGAAGGAGTGGATCCTGATTTCCACTGTTCCCGCCGCTGACCTCGCGGATCTGGGTGCGCGCCCCGGCGCTGACCTTCACGCGGGCGCCGATGGCGGCGCCGTTGGAGCCCGCCCCGCCGCGCACTCTGACCTTGAGCCAGGCCCGGCCAAAGCCCGGGTTCCGCCAGAGCTTGCCCGCTGCCATGAGATCCAGGTTCCCGTCATTGTTGTAGTCCGCCCACGCCACATGGTAGCTATGCGGGGTCCGCAGTCCGAGCGTGTTGCCGACCGCTTTGAAGGTGCCGTCCCCCTGGTTCTGGAAGAGGTCTCCCTTGTTGCGCGGGTAGACCGTGGTGAGGTACAGGTCCAGGTCACCGTCGTTGTCGTAGTCGCCGAGCGCGCCCTTGGCATATGATTCCTGCCAGTAGACGCCCGCGGCAGCCGCCTGGTTGCGGTTTGTGAAGGTGTAGGCAGGCGGACCAGAATTGAGCGCGATCTGCACCCGGTTCTGCCATTTTGGGGGATGTGAGAAATTCACCACGACCAGGTCAAGGTTGCCATCATTGTCAAGGTCACCCCAGCACGAGCCGATCGTGTGTCCGGTGTATTCGTAGGCCGGGTAGTACTTCGAGGCCCTTTCCTTGCCTGCGGTTGCGTCGCCATAGACGCCGCGTGCTTTCGCTTGATCGGTGAATGTGCCGGAGCCGTCATTCAGCCAGAGCGCATTCGGCATCAGGCGGTAGTTTGAGACGTACAGGTCTTGGTCCCCGTCGTTGTCGAAATCCGCCCAGTTGGCACCGCGCGCAGTCCAGCACGCATCGGTCAGAGTGGTGGCTGGGCCAAGGCTGCCGTCGGCTTGGGCGACAAACAGATAGTCCCGGTAGATCGGCCCGCCGAACTTGCTCTCGTAGTTGGTGACGAAGAGATCGATTCGCCCGTCGCTGTTGACGTCAGCACAGGCCACCCGGGGCCGCGCTGAGAAGGGGAGGCCAATCGTGTGCAGCAGTTCGAATCGGTCGGGGTCGGCATTCCGCAAGACGGCGCCCTTGCCCTGCACCGTGACGATGTCCAAACGGCCATCGTTGTCGAAGTCTGCCCAGACGCCTTCTCCGCATCCCTTCGGCAGGCTGACCAGGCTGAACATTCCTTCGCGGTTGCGGAAGAGCTTGCCACCGACCAGCACGTCGACCCAGCCATCGTCATTGTAATCGGCCCACGCACAGGTCTTGCCGGCGGACGCGCCGGTAAGTCCCGCTGCCTCGCTGACATCCTCAAAAACGGGGGCGTCTTGCTTCGCGCCGGTATCCGGAGCGGCGTAGGCAAAGCCAACCGTGGCGGCGAGGACTATTGATACCGGTAGGGCATAGTTCATTGATCGGACTCCTGCATGCGCCGAATCGTGTGAGGGTGTGGAATTGCCTCTGCAAACGTATGTGATCAGGCTGTGCCGCGCCAGTTGTCAGCCTGCTGGGGGTTTCTGAAGACCCGTGAGATCGGGAGGGGGAGGGGGTCACACCGCATGCCCCGGAACGTAGGGGATTCTGAGCACGAAGGGGCGCTGAGGAGGCTAGTTCCCAAGGTGGACGTCGAGGGTTCAAGGGACGGGTTCCATCTGGGCAACCAGAATCCCCCGGCCTGGCGACTCCGTCGTTGTCGATCAGAAACCCATGGTAGCCAGACCGTCTCGGTCTGGCAACTCCGGTGTCGCCGACCAGGAACCCGGCACCGGTAGGGCGCCTGGCGCCGACCATTCGTTTCCCCGGACACCAGACCGAGACGGTCTGGCTACACCGGGGCAGCGACGAGCGGGGCCGGTGACGGGGCAGGAGGGCACCCCCGAGTTTCGGGGCATTCGGTGTGCGCCGTTGCCCGCTGTCGTTGGCCTGGTGATGCTGAGGAAGGGGGAGCAGGCCGCACAAGAGGGCGCGACCGGTTGTCATCGTCCTGCGAGGTCGGGATGGACTGGCCAGTCGGCATGTTTTCGCGGGTGCTTCGTTACCAGAAATGCCTTTTTGCATCTGTTTTGCATGCCGTTACATCCCGCTGACACCTGGGCGTGGCCGCCGTGATAGGTTCCTGGCAACCAAACGGAAAGGAGATAGGCATGAAGAAACGATTCGCGGTGCTGTTTTCAGTGGTGGTGGTGCTCTCGGCGCGGGCCGGGATGTTGCTTGTGGATGATGGGACACAGGTGCTGGGCTGGTTGCCCGGGGTGACTGAACGGCTCGGGGTCTACATTCGGGCCGGTGAAGTCGCCTCACTGCTGGTGACCGACAAGAACGGGACCTTTGTCTATGCATATGCCAGCAAGACGAACGCGTCACGGGTGACGTTCACTGCGGGCGGGGAGGAACGGACCATCCGACTCACACCTGCCCCGGCGACGAAACCGGTGGCATTCCTGGTGCCCGACCGTACCGCCTATCGCCGGGGCAGCGGCATGCGCTTCGCCGGCTTCCTGCGACAGAAAGACGACAAGGGCAAGTACACCCCGGTCGTGGACCGGGAAGTAGAGGTCGAGATTCGCTCGACAACCCGCGGCATTCTCGCTGGTTCGGCTGTCTGCACGGCCGATGAGCGCGGCCGGTTCGAAGGGTTGTACACCTTTTCGGACGGCGACCCACTCGATGACTACACGCTCATGGTCAAGGGCTACGCTGGCACCACCAAAGTGAAGCTCGCGGACTTCCGCAAATCCAAGGTCAAGGTCAAGGTTGATTCGGCGCACGCGGATGGCGTCCTCACGCTCTCGGTCTCCGGGGTCGATTTCTCCAACAAGCAGATCCCCATCACCACCGCCGCGATCACGGTCGAGGTGGTTGAGAAGCGCTCTGTGCCTTTGTGCGAGGGCCTGACCTTGTCCGACTTCTGCCGGAGCAGTCAGCCTGGCCTGCAGTTGGAAGCAATGACCCAAGCAGAACGCCTGTTGCTCGACGCGGGCAGTCTGGTCGTTACCGCTGACGCAGAGAATCTGCGCGTCATGCACACGCGGTCGTACACACCCGAGATATCTGCAGACGGCAGCGCCGTCGTTGAAGTGGTCACCGACCCATCCTGGATTCGGCAAGGCGTCTCCGTCAGAGTCTCGTCCGTACTGACCGACGCCAACGGGCGCGAGCAGCGCGGTACTTCGAGCATCCCTTTGTGGCAGAAAGACGTCGAACTGGATGCCGTACTGTCACAGCAGACCTGCCGTGCGGGCGAAACGGTCACAATGACCGTTCGGTCGGCTACTCGGAATGCCGTACTGATGATCTACCGTTTACGTCGGAAAGCGAGTTCCGCCGCAGTGAACGCTTATCCCTTCTACAGCCAGCGTTACCTCTCATCCCAAGTGCTCTGGTCCCTGCCGCAGTACTACGCTCCATTCGTGCCGGAAGGGACCGGCTACACGAAGACGCTGGTGAGAGCCATACCCGCCATGAAGGGAGCGGCAACGTTCACACCATGCCAGCCCGGTGCCTACGAGCTCACCGTGATGGGGGAAACGGCAGAGGGCAAGTGCGTGAGTACCACGGAGGGACTCAATGTGACGGCAGAAACGGCCGAATCCATTCGCCTTGAACTCAGCTCCGTAACGCTCTCTGACCAGGACCCGCTATCCTTCCGGGTCCACAACGCCGACACTGTCCTGGCCGTCATTCGTGACAGCAGCGGTATTCGCAGCGTCAACCTGCTCAGTGGCCTGGCATCGGGAGTGGAACAGACACTGCCGCTTCCCGCCGACTGCACCTACGGCGGCATGCTGACTGTCTACGTCGATACCGCGACTGGCATCCAGTCGGCGACGCGGGAGTTCAGGGTCAACAAGACCGCTAGCAGACTCGATGTGGAGATCGCTGTGCCCGAACGGGTCAAGCCTGGCGCTGAGATCGAGGCTGTGATCACCGTTCCCGGCGCGACCGGCGGCGATGTCATCGTGGCCGTCTACGATGAATCGCTTCATGGCATCGCGCCGGCGCGGGTTCCTGACATGGTCTCGTTCTTCTACGCCGATGCCCGGTGCGCCGCGCTTGCGGCGCAAGCAGAGCTCAGACGCCGTCTCCACGGTCTCACATTCGCGAACCTGGTGGCCGCGGTTGAGAAGGAACGCGGCGCCACGCCCGGCTGGCAGGGCCGTGCCGGGGGCGACTGGCGGTGGCTGCTGAAACACAATCGACAGCTGAATGGCGAAGGTGCCATGCGTGCGCTCAAGGTCATGGGGATCAAGGGGATCGTGGCTGACCGCAGCTACCAGCACATGGTTGCCTGGAGCTCAAACGGCAATCTCCTTAAACAGGACGCGGCGGATGTCCTGCTCAAGGCTTCGGGGCGCCATGTCTCCGTGCAGGTCGGGATGGTCAACGGCACCGTCATTCTGAGCGCCAGTGCCGAGGGAACCTACTCACCTTACGGCTGGTCGCTCTCCGCGCGGCACCGGGGCCGCGCCCGCAGGGCGAGAGGCGATGCCATGATCAGCGCCAACGCGATGGTTTCCGCACAATCGTTTCTTTCCGTCATGCCGGTGTCCGGCGCCCCGGGCCTCGAGCTCGGCAGTGAAGGCGGCTCCATCCTGCGGCGCGACTTCTCCGACTCGGCGTATTTTTCCGGGACCGTTCAGCTCAACCGCGACGGTGTGGCTCGGGTGCCGTTCACCCTACCCGACTCGCTGACCAACTGGCGGGTCGCCGCGTGGGTCGTGGACGATGCCATGCGGCTTGGCAGCGGCACGACGCGCTGCCGGTCCGAACGCCCGGTGATGGTTTGGCCGATGCTGCCTCTGTCATTCCACGAGAGTGACACTGTCGATGTCTTCGCGATGGTCCACAACCGGAGCAAGTCAGCACAGACGATGGCAACGGGGCTCAAGGTGGAAAACGGCAGCGTTTTAGGCAACGCCGTGCAGACGGTTCGGGTCCCGGCGGGCGAGAGCCGACGCGTCTACTGGTCATTCGTTGCCGGCCGGCCCGGTTTCACTGAAATCCTCATGTCCACGACTTGCAGGGCTGGAGGCGATGCGTCGCTCAAGCGGCTGCCGGTCCATCCCTGTCGCGCCCGGACTGCGGTCGCGGCATCCGGCCGGGCCAGCGGCCGAAGGTCCTTCAGGATCCCGGCAGACGTTGACCTCACGACGGCAACCGTCGAGCTCAAACTCGTCCCTTCCATGGCCCTGGACATGGTCGACAGCGTGCGTTATCTCGTCGGTTACCCTCACGGCTGTGTTGAGCAGACGATGAGCCGTTTCCTGCCTGTGATCAAGGTGGTTCAGGCGCTGGACCGGATCAATATCCCGGTGCCGGCAGAGATTCGGGCGAAGCTTCCCGAGTACTCACGCGCCGGTATCAACCGGCTACTGGCTCTGCAGAAAGAAGACGGTGGCTGGGGCTGGCAGGGCAATGGCAAGAGCCACGAGATGATGACTCCTTACGCACTCTACGGCCTGCTCGAGGCTGAAGTGGCCGGCTATCCAAGCCGTAATCCGGAGGCCGTTGAGATGGGGTTGAAGAAGTTGCGCCAGTTCATCGACAGCATGGGCGATAGCCAGCGTGCCGACCGGATGTATTGCATGTATGTCTATGCGCTCAAACACGACCTGAAATCATCGGACTGGCAATGGATCAAACACACAGTCGATAGCGGCAAGACCTCGCACTACGCGCTGGCACTCGCCCTGGAGATGACTGTCAGGGAGAAGGGCAGTGCGACCCTGGCCGCCAGAATTCGCGACCTCTTGGCTGGCGAGGCCAGCCGCTTCCTCGGCCGTCTCAGTTGGAGGACTGCCGGCTTCTCACGATGGGGTGACAACCGCAACGAAGTCACTGCGGCCGTGCTCAAGAGCTTGGTCATGAACAACCCCAAAGACCCACTGATCCCGGGAGTCTTGAGCTTCCTGTCCTACGCCAAGACCGGCAATAAGTGGACCGCGACAAAGGACACTGCCATGATCTTGTTTGCGCTGTGCGATTACTACGCCCAGTTCAACGAGGTGTCCGACGGGAAACAGATGGTCAACGTGCGGCTCAACGGTGGGACGGCGCGGCAGGTGATACTCAAATCATCGGGAATCGTCGCCCTGACGTTCGATGCCAAGACGCTGCGGCACGGCAGGAACCGGCTCCGCTTTAGCGGGGCGTCCGCCGCCACCATGTATCGGCTCGTGGTTACGGGCACGCGTGAAGGACGAGCCATCAGGCCTGAGAATCACGGCATCGAGGTCACTCGCCGCCTGTGGCTTCTCGACCCGGAGACCATGGGCCGCGGGACAGAGATCAAAGATGGCGGCACGGTTCCGGTTGGCAGTTATCTCAGTGTCGAGGTCCAGGTGAGGACTGAGGAGGAAGTGGCGGTCCGCTATCTGCTCGCGGCAGCGCCCAAGGCCTCCGGTTGCCAGATCGTTCCAGCAACCGATACGCGGTTCAATCGGTGGCAGTCCCACAACGCTTCACTTCGTGAGGACAAGCAGAACGAGCTTCTGCTGCATTTCGAGGAGATGCGTCGGCACAGCACCGCCCGGCACGTCCTGTTTGCCGAGCTCACTGGCGAATTCGTCATTCCGCCCGCCTACGCCGAGCTCATGTACCAACCCGACGTCCGCGGCAATTCCGGCATGATGCAGATCAAGATAGCGGCCAAAGCGGATGACAAACCGTAACGGCTTCAGATCAGAGGGTCACACCGAATGCCCCGGAACTTAAGGGCGCCAGACCTTCTGGGGAGTCACCGGGGGGGTTGCAGCGGGGGGAAAAATGCAGGCGAGACGCCTGCGCTACGGGAGGCCTCCGCTCACCGCTGCGTTTGCCGCCCACGACAGACATCCCGTAGCGCAGGCGTCCCGCCTGCTCCTCTGGAACGAAGGGCGCTGGTTTGCAGTCGTAACATCCCATTCCAGAATCGGTTGCAGCCCGGCAAAGGAAGGGGCAAACGGCTTAAGTTTCGGGGCATTCGGGTCACACCGAATGCCCCGGGAGAAGGGGAAGCCGGAGCGGGGATGCTCCGGCTACGTAAGGGGGAGTGGGGAGTGGCAAAGACCATGTCGTATTATGGTATGGTTTGGCATGTTTTGACAGGGAGACCTGAGGGCGTGTTTGGGAGACCTATGTGAGACCTCCCAGTAGGGTTGGTGAGTCCGTGGTCCCCTTCAAGGCCTACTGCTCTCCTCGTTTCTGTTTCCCAGGCGTACCAGGCGAATCCCGGTATTGTCCGGACTGCCAAACCGTTTCCCGAGTTCACGCAGCTGACCGGCCCGCGTTACTGGGACTTTGGCGAATTGCCGGAGGTGGTGATGCGTAGGAGCGCCTCTCAGCCCCGCAGCACCACTGGTAGCCAGACGCTCATGCCCGACGGTCCTCGGTTTCCCCAGGTGAAGTAGGGGACCAGGCGTAGCGGGATGGTCTCAAGGGCAAGCGGTCGCACTGGGCGGTATAGTTCGCTGTCGCTCCACTCGGTTTCCGGGCGGCAGAGCGCTCCCCCTTCCAGCGCCAGAGCCCCAAAGGGGAACTCCTTGGCGGGAACAGGGCTGAGACAGGCATCGCTTGGCAGGTGGACGTTCCAGAGACTCGTGTCTGCCGGCACATCGCTCGATTCCAGGCAGTAGAGGATGGGGCCGCGGAAGACCGCGACCTGGCCACGGCATTGCTCGACCTTGGGATGGGCCTGCATCAGCCGCACTGGCATGGGTAGATCGAGCTCGACCGTGTCGCCGGCGGCCCACACCCGCTGAATGCAGGCATACGTGCCTGGCGCTAGGTCGGCCTCGACTGGCGCGCCGTTGACGGTGACCGTTGCTCCCTCGGCCCAGCCGGGGATGCGCAGCTTGAGGGCGAGTTCAGTCGCGGGGGCTGCCGTCACGGTGATCGTGATGGCGCCGTTCCAGGGGTACTCTGTTTCCTGCGTCAGGGCTATTTGGGCGCCGCTTGGCAGGGCCAACTGCGCCTGGTTGGCGCCGTAGTGGTGCAGCCACACGCAGCCAGCCGAGACCGTGTAGGCATAGCTTTGCCACTGGGCGACGGTCCGTAGCAGGTTGGTGGGGCAACAAATCTGCCGGCGACCGGGCTTGATGCGCTCGGGCAGATCATTGTGCCGGTTGGAGCCCTGTTCGGACTCCTGGCGGCGCAGGGCGTTGCGGTACCACCAGCTCTCGCCGTCCAGGCCGATGCCGGACAGGATGCCGTTGTAGATCTCCAGTTCCATGACATCGGCGAAGCGGGCCTCGCCGGTCAGGCAGAGCATGCGGTAGTTCCACATCAGGTTGCCGATCTGGCCGCAGGTTTCGTTGTAGGCATCGGCATTGGGCAGGAAGTACGCCGGTCCCACTGCCTCGCACACCGGGTCGTGTCGTACCGAGAGACCGGTCCCCATGGGGCTGACGCCGCCATTGATGTTGGCCTTGCGCCCCATCAGGTCTGTCCACAGGCGTTCGAGGGCATCGCGTAGCTCCTCGTCACCGGTTTCCAGCAGCACGTCGGTCGCGCCCGTGTAGAGGTAGGTGAAGAAGACATTGTGCCCGACCGCCTGCTGCTCTTTGCGCAACGGGATTCGGTCCTGGATTGTGTCCGTGCCAAGCAGGCCGGGCGGGTGATCGAACAGATTGCCTCTGCAGGGCTTGTGGCCGCGGGCATCGACGATGGTCTCCGCACCGGCCAAGTAGCGCTTCTCGCCGGTCTCGCGGTAGAGCTCCACCAGGCCCATGATTGCCGAGGGATTGTGCGCGAAGGCCGGATCGACCGTCACGCCGAGGACCTCGCAGAGGAAGTCACCCACGCGCAGCGCGATCCGCAGGAAGGCGTCGCTACCGGTCATGCGGCGGTGCGTCACTGCTGCGGTGAGTAGATGGCCCATGCTGTAGACTTCGTGGTTCCGGGGATTCTGGAAACGCTCCCTGCCGGGGATGGTCATCTGGGTACTGATATACCCATCGTCCTCCTGCGCACCGGCGATCAGGTCGATACACCGGTCCATCCTCTCGGCCAATTTGGCGTCGCCGGTGACCTTCCAGATACTCGCGGCCGACTCGATCCACTTGTACATCCAGGCGTCCTGCCAGTCTGTCCCCTCGTGGTCGCCCTCCAGGAGTCCCGCCGCGATCTGGAAGTTCTGCAGCACATGTCCTGCATCCGGATCGGCCAGCAGGTCCCAGAGGACCTCCACGCTGGTCTCGCAGGCCTGCTGGTAGCGTTCGGCCCAGAAGCCTTCCGTCCAGCGCACGGCGTCGAGAGGCACGCTTTGGAGGGTGGCTTGGGGGCTGGCGGCGGTGTTGACGATGTGGGCGGTCATATTGTGTCTCTCCAAATCCTGTTACGCGAGAGGTAGCCAGATGCGCATGTCGTGCGACCCGCGATTGAGCCAGGCGTAGTATGGAATCAGGCGGATGGGCAGGGCCTCGAAGGTCGTGGCCAGTTCCGCGTAGAGCCTGCCGCTCCAGTCCGGGTTCTGTTGACGGCAGGCGGTGCCCTCAAGCACGGTCACGCCGCCCAGTAGATCGGCCTTGTAGGTGGGCGTCAACGTCAGGTCGCGGGGGACATGCACTTCGTGCACAGGCACGCCGTCCGGCAGATCGGCGCCTTCGAGGCAGTAGACCATGGGGCCACGCATCACAGCCACTTGGTTGTGCGCCTCTTCCACTTCGGGGTGCGCTGTCATCAGCCGTATCCGCATGGGTAGATCCAGCGTCACTAC